>Ga0070730_10000688_pt1 | contig 36643 bp, 29 predicted proteins | sample Coa_R1_3_FD_66447 | JGI IMG/M metagenome (GOLD analysis project Ga0070730, IMG submission 66447) | Surface soil microbial communities from Centralia Pennsylvania, which are recovering from an underground coalmine fire - Coalmine... | ecosystem: Environmental > Terrestrial > Soil > Unclassified ...
ACTTTCACAAGCCAACAAAACATCTCACGCTGCCTTATAGACCGCCGTCGCCCCGCATTCCCCCTCGCGCCCTCTCTTATGGAAACGGTGCGCGCGCGGCCACGTAGCGGAAAACCCTCTCCTCGATCTCTCCGTCAACCTCTCAACGACGCACCTCTCGCTATATTCCGCCGCCGTCCCTTCCGCTTACCGAATGCAACACTAAAACAATCCTCGCCTCTCCCTCCGACACCCACTTCCCAGAACCACTTCCATTTCCTGTTTTCTGTTTACCGTTTTCTGTTTCCTGTTTCCTGTTTTCTATTTCCTATTTTAAGTTTTCCGTTTTTCGTTTTTGCTTCTAACTTAAAACTTACAACTTAGAACCACAAACGCCCCCCGCCTCCACATTTCCCTCGCTCCGCCCCATGCTACACTCCCCTCATGCTCGATTCTCCCGCCATCGGCTGCCTCTACCTCGTCGGCACGCCCATCGGCAATCTTGAAGACATCACCCTCCGAGCCCTCCGCATCCTCAAAGAAGCCGACCAGATCGCTTGCGAAGACACTCGCCACACGCAAAAACTCCTTTCCCACTACGAAATCAGCAAACCACTCGTCTCCTATCACGAACACAACGAAATGACTCGCGCCGCCGAACTCGTCGTCGCCATGGAGCAAGGCGCCAAAATCGCTCTCGTCAGCGACGCCGGCATGCCGCTCGTCAGCGATCCCGGCTATCGCCTCGTCACCCTCTGCGCCCGCCATCAAATCCCCGTCATCCCCATTCCCGGCCCTTCCGCTCTCCTCGCCGCCCTCTCCGCTTCCGGCCTGCCCAACGAGGAATTCCTTTTCGTCGGCTTTCTCCCCGCACGCACCGGCGAACGCCGCCGCGCCCTCGAACGCCTCCGCATCGAAGACCGCACCCTCATCCTTTATGAAGCGCCCCACCGCGTCGCCGAAACCATCGCCGACGCCCGCGAAATCCTCGGCGACCGCCCCGCCTGCCTCGCCCGCGAAGTCACCAAAATCCACGAAGAGTTCCGCCGCGCCACCCTCTCCGAACTTTCGTCATCTCTCGAGGAAAAGCCCGTCCGCGGCGAAATCACCCTCCTCATCGGCGCCGCTCTTCCCGGCCAATCCGCCGCCGCCGGAGACACCTCACAATCCCTCGCCGACCGCGTCGACGAACTCATCCGCCAGGCCAAGATCGACCGCAAAGAAGCCCTCAAGCTCGCCGCCAAAGAACGTGGCCTCACTCGCCGCGAAGCCTACTCCAAAATCGTCGAATCCCAAGAAAAAGCGTAGCGCCGGCCTTCTTCCTATCCGCCATCGCGCGAAGCCACCCTCTTTTCCTGCCGCATTGAATTCCTCTCCCTCCTCTATGCTTCTACATATGTGCACCTGCCTCTGTATCGCTGCCTCTGTACTCTCCGTGCTACCTCAAATACATTTCCGGTCCGTGGTAGGCGCCGACTTCCGAGTCGGCCCTCTTCGCTGTTGCCCCCACACACTCCTTTCCAGCGGCCGCCTTCCAAAGCGGGCCTCCCGCCTTGTTTTTTCTTATGTAGGGCCGGCTTTCCGAAGCCGGCCTTCTTCGATTTGAACGATTCCACAAACTATAAACTAATATCGATATTGTGGGCGCCGACTTCCGAGTCGGCCCTCTTCGATGTAGCCCACACACACCCCTTTTCAGCGGCCGCCTTCCAAGGCGGGCCTCACGCCTTGTTTTTTCTTATGTAGGGCCGGCTTTCCGAAGCCGGCCTTCTTCGATTTGAACGATTCCACAAACTATAAACTAATATCGATATTGTGGGGGCCGACTTCCGAGTCGGCCCTCTTCTCTTACGGTATTGCCTTTCTCTCCGTGCCCTCTGTGCTCCTATCTCCGTGAACTCTGTGTAACTTTTTCTTTCCTCTTTCGTCGCCCTTCCCTCTCCTCACCCAAATCGGATGTGTCCTTTGCCGTATCGCACAAACGAATTTCATCGGTTCCATTCCCCGCAATCCCAATCGCAACGCAACTCTTCCGCCGCACTCGGCTCATTAACACGCGGAGGGCGCCGAGCTCTCAAAGGATGAGTGCGGATCCTGGGTCTGACTTTTCGTTTCCTTCGAACCGTTTTCCACAACCCATTCGAATTGGCTAATACATTAATATTATGTTCTTGACAACACGCCCGTTTTGAATTATACTGTGTACCTGTTTCGCGCCGGCTGGCCCGGTGCTGCCGCTCTTTTACAATTGAATCGCCCCTGCCCGCACGCAATCTACGCGAACAGAATCGTCAACTTCGTTCCATTTTTTCTTCGCCCTAACCCATTCAGAATCAACACTTACAGAAGTGTATGCAAACAAGCCACTTCATTTACCTTTAGAATCAACACTTACGGAAAAATGGGGGGAGGGGGGGGTAAGAGCAGCCGCAGTGGAAATACGTTCCGCTCGCTTGGAGCTCATTCTCAGACTTCTACGCTTGCCATGGAATCGTTCCGAAAAAAAAGGAATGCTTTACGCCGCCGATTCCGAACGGAACATCTTCTGGAATCTCGGCCCCGTAAACTGCACGCCGACAAGCCGTCCGCCCGTCGCTTCCACTTCCCTCACGTGCACCACGCGCCCGCGCGTCGAAAAATCCGGCTCCGTCCGCCGCGCCACTTGCGACGACTTCGGTATCCGGATCTCCACATCCGAACCGACCGCCACCTCGAACCGCGTCAAAAACGCGGCCCCGCTTCGGCACAGATTTTCGCAGGAGGTATCTTCGGTAAAGACGACGCCGCGCGAATCGCGCCCCGTCACTTGCATCGGAAGCCGAACCGCAATCCTACGCTCCGAGCGTTGTCTCGAAGCCAGCGTGCTCACTGCTGTGACCATGGGCAAGGTCCTTTCGAGAGGCATCCCTTGGGTAGGATGCTTCCTCGGCGGCTACCCGTCCGGCGGAGTGCTCGAAAAATCGTTCCACCGCATCCAGCACTTCGTTCGGCGTTTTCGCCGCGTGTACAAATTTTCTTAGCTCGCTGCCGTTTCCCACGCCGTGCGTAAACCAGCCCGCGAACTGCTTCATTTTTCCCACGGCATCGGGCTGATTCGCCGCTTTTATTTCGCTGTAGTATCCGGCAAGTAAACGGTAGCGATCCTGTTCACTTGGCGCGCCATAGCCCCCTTTTTCCGCGTATTGCGCCATCTGCGAAAAAATCCAGGGGTTCGTCGCCGCCGCGCGGCCGATCATCACCGCGTCGCACTTCGTTTCGCGCGTCATGCGCGCCGCATCTTCGGGGGTTTGGATGTCGCCGTTGCCGATCACCGGAATCTTCACCGCCTGCTTCACCGCCGCGATCAGGCTCCAGTCCGCCGCGCCGGAATATCCTTGCGCGCGCGTCCGCGGATGCACCGCCACCGCTTCCACTCCCATTTCTTCCGCCATTTTTGCGACCTCGACGGCCACAATCGAATTTTCGTCCCAGCCCGCGCGCAATTTAATCGTCAGCGGAATCTTCACCGCCGCGCGCACCGCCTTGAAAATTTCTCCAAGCAGCGGCATGTCCCGCAGCAATCCCGAGCCGCCGCACTTCACCACTTTTTTCGCCGGGCAGCCCAGATTGATGTCCACCGCGTCGAAGCCCAAATCCTCCACCATCTTCGCCGCGTCCGCCATCACCGCCGGATTCGCGCCAAACAGTTGCGCCGCAATCGGGCGCTCGTCTTCCTGGAAATACAAATATCGCAGCGTCTTTTTCGCGCTCCGCGTAATTCCTTCCGACGACGTGAATTCCGTCATCAGCAATCCGCAGCCGCCGAGGCCGCGAATCACGCGGCGAAAAAGCGTGTCCGTCACTCCGGCCATCGGCGCAAGAATCGCCGCCGGCCGAATCTCCAGATCTCTCAATCTATATACCGAGTTAACCATGGGTTTATTCTGTCTTTTCTAGTGTATGCCGGGTATCGTGGACGGGCAATGCGTAGTTCGTCAAAGAGAGTAGTTCGTCAAAATAAGCGGCCGGTCGCAATGGGCCGAAGGAGCGATTGGGGTTCGCTGGCATGAAGAAGACTCTCTCGATTTTGGCGCTTCTCGTTCTTGCGCTCGGTGTTGCCTTTGGCGCGTGGACGATTCATCGCGGTTTTCGCGCGACCGATGAACCTTCGCGGCTTGAAAAAATTGTCGCCACCGGCGTGCGCAATTTCTCGATTCCATCGAGTGAGCGAAACAAAACCGTCCCGCTCGAAAAAACTTCGGAAAATCTCGAAGCCGGCCGCGAAGATTTTCGCGCCCGCTGCTCCAGCTGCCACGGTTTCGACGGCACGGGAAAAACCGCGGAGGCGCGCGGACTGTATCCGAAGCCGCCCGATCTTTCCGGCGCGGAAACGCAGCAACTTTCCGACGGCGAAATTCATTACATCATCGCGTACGGCGTGCGCCTGAGCGGAATGCCCGCGTGGAGCGTGCCGCACGAAACTTCCGACGCCGACGCATGGAAGCTGACGATGTTCGTTCGCAGCCTCGGCCGGCCAACGGCCGCCGAACGCGAACTCGAAGCGCAAACGAGAATTGCGAGCCGCTACGTCGGCTCGCGCGCGTGCGAAAAATGCCACGCCGATGTCTATGCGCGGTGGTCAAAAACGCCGATGGCAAACGTCGTGCGCGATCCAAAGGAACATCCCGATGCGATTTTTCCGGATCTGGCCACAAACAAAATTGCGCCGTTCAAAAAAGAGCAAGTCGCATTCGTTTACGGCAGCATCTGGAAACAGCGTTACTTTGAAAAAGTCGGCGACGATTACTTCCCTCTCGGCGCGCAATGGGACATCGTGAACAAAGCGTGGAAGCCGTATCTCGTTCCAAAGGGAGCCGATTGGTGGGTTCCGTTTTATCCCGAGGACAACAAACAACGCCCGACCGGTCCGCTCTGCGACGGCTGCCATTCCGTCGGTTACGACAGCAAGACCAAGCAAGTGGCCGAATGGAACGTCGGCTGCGAACGCTGCCACGGCCCGGGCAGCGAACACGCCGCGCATCCAACGCGCACGAACATCGCAAATCCCGCGCACATGGATTACGTCGATGCCAACGACACCTGCATTCAATGCCATTCGCAAGGACAGCCGCTCGAAAAACCGCTCGAAGGAAAATATTACGATTGGCCCGTCGGCTACAAAGTCGGCCTGAAACTTCGCGATTTCTGGAAGCTGGAAGATCACAAACTCGGCGAGCTTTCTTTTTCTTATTTTCCGCAGGGCACTTCGCACAAAAATCGCATGCAAGGAAACGACTACGTGCAAAGCGTGATGTACCGCCACGGCGTAACCTGCTTCGATTGCCACGACGTGCACGGCACGGGCAACTACGCGCAGCTGCGCCAGCCCGCGCAAAAACTTTGCCTCGAATGCCACGGACCGCAATCGCCCAACGGCCCGCGCGAAGCGACGCTCGCCCGGCACACGCATCACAAGGAAGGTTCGGAAGGCAGTTCCTGCATCGCGTGCCACATGCCGAAAATCGAAACGACGCTCGGCACGACGATGGTTCGCGCGCACACTTTCGCCTTCATCAATCCTTCGGATACGGAAAAATATGCGATTCCGAATCCGTGCACGCAATGCCACAAAGACAAGACAACACAATGGGCGAAAGACGCTTTACGCACCTGGCCCGGCCGTTCGCCCTGGCGCGTGGAGCAGGAATCGGCGCCGTGACGGAATTTACATTTTGGTTTATTTAGAAGGAGCGGCGGGCTCGGCCGCCTTCAAGAACTTGTCGAGCCGCAGGAATTTGCGCTGGAGCGCGCCGGAATAGACGGACCACAGTTCATCGCCGGAATCACCGGCAAGCGCGGCGCGGACGGCGGCAAGCTTGGAATCGAGATCGTCCATATAGTGAAAAACAAGCGCTTCGCGAATCATGGGCAATTTCGGCGAGCCGAATTCGTACTGGCCGTGATGGCTGATCAAGAGATGCTGCACGACGGTTTTTAGCGCGGGCGGGAAACCTTCGATTTTGTTCATCGCGTTCGCTACGGTTTCAATTTCCATGACGATGTGGCCGAGCAGTTGTCCTTCGCTGGTGTAACCGATGGCGCGGTCGTAGCAAAGCTCGTCAAGCTTGCCGACGTCGTGCAAAATTGCGGCGGTCAGCAGTAAATCGAGATCGAGTTCGGGATAATGGGCGGCGATCTGATGCGCTAATCCGCAAAGCCCGATGACGTGCTCGAGCAAACCGCCGAGATAGGCGTGATGCATCACTTTGGCGGCGGGCGCGCGTTTGTAACGCGCGGAAATTTTCGGGTCGTGCAAAATTGCCGCGTTCAGTTTTTTCAGCCACGGATTTTTGATCGAGTCCGCTTCGGCGAGAAGCTCGTTGAAAAGTTTTTCGACGTCTTCTTTCGTCGACGGCAAAAAATCCGCGAGGTCGATTTCGTCGGGCTTGGCCTTGCGCATCTGCTGCACGGAAAATTGCGGTTTGCCGCGGTAGATCTCGACGCGGCCCTGCACTTTTACGATGTCTTCGCGTTCGACTTCCTTGGTGGTGGCTTCAATCTGATCCCACATGCGCGCTTCGATGGTGCCGCTGCGGTCGCCGAGTTCGAGGCGGAGGTAAGGCTTGCCGTCTTTCGTGGTGCGAACTTCCTTTTCGCAGACGAGGAGAAACGTGGTGACGCTTTGCTCCGTGGACAGATCGCTCACGTACGAAGGCTTCATGAAGGTTTAGAGTGCTTGAGCGGGAAGTACCACTTGCGCGCCCCCTTGTCGCCCTTCTTGGCCTTTTCCAGTTCGGGCGTGGCGCTTACTTCCTGAATTTCCGAGTTGCCGCCGCCACCCGCCGCATCCACATAGGCGGGCTTGATGACGACGTAGCTCTGTTCACGCAGCGTTTTCAGATAGTCGCGCAACGCGGGCTGCATGCGCGTTTCATAGAGCTGATTCATGATTTTCTCTTTCACTTTTTCGAAGGACTGCTGCCCTTCGTCGTAGTGTTCGAGAACCTGCAGAATCAGGAAGCCTTGCTTCGTTTCGAGCACGCCGGTCAATTCATTGCGTTTCATTGCAAAAACCTTGTCTTCGATGGGCTTGGCAAGTTCGCCGCGTTTGTAGACGCCGAGGTAGCCGCCCTGTTCTTTCGTGCTGCCGTCGGACATGCGCTTGGCGATTTCGCCAAAATCCTCGCCGTCGTCGACGCGCTTCAGCGCCGTTTCGGCTTTCTTCTTCAAGTCCGGAAGGTCGGATTCTTTTTTTCCGTCGGTGCTGATCACAATTTCGCGGAGCGCGACGCCTTCCGGGCCGATGAATTCCGATTTGTGCTCGTCGTAAAACTTCTTGGATTCGGATTCCGGAATCGTGATGTGCGAACCGACTTCCTGCCCGATCACCTTCTGCGTGATGAGGTGGCTGCGAATGTTGTTTTTGAAATCTTCCCAGTTCAATCCCTGCGCGGTGACGGCCTTTTCCAGCCCTTCCATGTCGGGCAATTTGTTCTGGATGCGAATCTGATCGAGCTGCTTGATGACTTCGGTTTCGACGCTGATGCTCATATCCTTGCCGCGCTGCACGAGAAGCGCCTGATCGATCAGATCGCGAAGGGCGGACTTCCTGCGCTCTTCGGTCGAAGCCGCGAGCTGCTCCGGCGTGCACTTGTTATCGCAATCCTGCTTGGCATCGTCTTCGGCGGAAGCGAGCGCCTTGTCGTACTCGGACTTTGTGATGATCTCGTTGTTCACTCGGGCGATGATCTCTTCGACCACGGTTCCGTTGGCATCGGCCGCGGCTTTGGGCTTGGCAACGACGGACGCCGGCGCGGGTTTCGGCTTGGGAGGTTCCGGATCGGGTTCGGCGGTGGGAGGAGCTTCGAGTTTCGGCTGCTGGCCGTCCTGCGGAGCGGGCTGCTGCGCAGCAAGGGGCAAGGCAAGAAAGAGGCCCGCTAAAAGTGCAAGATTTCGCATGAATTTCCTTTCCCTACCAGTTTAGCCCCGCGCCTCAAGGGCGAGCAATACGTTTCTCAGGGCAAGGGGAGCGGCTTCGCCGCGCGTCGTTTCCATCCACAAAACGCCGCTGGGGTCGAGCTTGATGCCCTCGCGCGAACGGACGACTTTCACCAAGGCGGCGAGGTCGATTGGCGTCTCTGGATGAAAACGAATCGCGAGCCGGCTTCCCTGCCGATCGACGGCGGAGATGCGCAGGCGCTCGCATATGGATTTGAGGACGGCGTAATCCAAAAGGTTATCCAGCGAAGGGGGAAGTTTGCCGAAGCGATCGGCCAATTCGCGCGCGACGTCGCTGCGCTCCTCTTCGGAGCGAATCGAGGAGATGCGTTTGTAGGTACGCAGGCGGAGATTTTCCGTCGGAATGTATTCCTGCGGGATGCGGAGGTCGAGGCCGAGATTGAGCGTGGTGCGAAGCTCGGGCGCGGCTTCTTCGCCTTTGAGCTTGCTGACGGCGCGCTCGAGCATCTGCGTGTACATATCGAAGCCGACGGCTTCGATATGGCCGTGCTGCTGGCGGCCGAGGAGATTGCCGGCGCCGCGAAGTTCGAGATCGAGCGCGGCGATGCGAAAGCCGGCGCCGAGTTCGCTGAATTCCTTCATCGCGGAGAGGCGTTTGCGGGCGATTTCGCTGAGGGTGGTTTCGGGCGGAACGAGAAGATAAGCGTAAGCGTGCTGATTCGAACGGCCGACGCGGCCGCGCAGTTGATAGAGTTCGGCCAAACCCAGACGATCGGCGCGATTGATGAGGATGGTGTTGGCGCGAGGAATATCGAGGCCGTTTTCCACGATGGTGGTGGCGACGAGGACGTCCGCTTCGTCGCGAATGAATTTGAGCATGACGGATTCGAGCTCTTTTTCCGCCATCTGGCCATGACCGACGACGACGCGCGCCTTGGGAACGAGTTTCCCGATCAGCTCGGCAAGCGAATAGATGGACTCGACGCGATTGTGAATGAAATAGACCTGGCCATCGCGCTGCATTTCGGTCTGAATGGCTTTGCGAATGAGTTCTTCGTTGAAGGAAGCGACGGTGGTTTGAATGGCGAGGCGGTCGCGCGGCGGCGTTTCGATGAGCGACATATCGCGCAAACCGACGAGCGACATGTGAAGCGTACGCGGAATGGGAGTGGCGCTGAGGGCGAGCGCGTCGACGTTGCGGCGCATTTCTTTCAAGCGTTCTTTGTGCGCGACGCCGAAGCGCTGCTCTTCGTCGACGACGAGAAGGCCGAGGTCGGGAAAGACGATGTCTTTCGAAAGAAGGCGATGCGTGCCGATGACGATGTCCACTTTGCCGGCTTCGAGTTCGGCGAGAATTTTCTTTTGTTCGGCGGCGGAGCGGAAACGGCTCAACATTTCGATTTTGGCGGGAAAGGCGGCGAAGCGGCGCTTGAACGATTCGAAATGCTGGAAGGCGAGAACGGTGGTGGGCGCGAGAACGGCGACTTGTTTGCCGTCGGCGATGGCTTTGAAGGCGGCGCGCATGGCGACTTCGGTTTTTCCGTAGCCGACGTCGCCGCAAAGCAAACGGTCCATCGGCGTTTCGCGCTCCATGTCGCGCTTGATGTCGGCGATGGCTGCGTTTTGATCGTTGGTTTCTTCGAATTCGAAGGCGTCTTCGAATTCGTGCTGCCAGTGGCCGTCGGCGGTGAAGGCAAAACCCTTTGCGGATTTGCGCGACGCGTAAAGTTCGAGAAGCTGGTCGGCCATGTCTTCGAGCGATTTGCGGACGCGGGCTTTGCGCGTGGTCCACCCGGTTCCGCCGAGCTTATCGAGCGGAGGCTCGGCGCCTTCGACGACGCGATAACTTTGCACGAGGTCCATGCGTTCGAGCGGAACGTAGAGGCGCGCGTCTTCGGCGTAACGCAAGAGCATGAATTCGCCGCGGCGTCCGTCGGATTCGATCTGGCGGAGGCCTTCGAATTGGCCGATGCCGTGGTCCACGTGGACGATGAAATCGCCGGGCTTGAGGTCGGCAAAATCGCTGAAGAAACCGGAAGTGCGGATTTTCTTGCTGGGGCGCTCGACGCTGGGTGTGACGTCAAAGAGATCGGAATTGCCGTAGAGGGTGAGCGAGGCGTCGGGAAACGCGATGCCGGCGGAAAACGGCGCGCGAATGAGCACGAGACCGGCGGATTCGAGCGCGCCTTCGGCGGTGAATCCGGCGGCGGCGTCTTCGGATTCGCCGAGAACGTACGGAACTTCGTATTCGCGGGAAATGTCCGCGAGGCGTTCGAGTTCGCCGGTGCTGGCGGCGGAGAGATAGACGGTGCCGCCCGAGGCGAGCTGGGATTTGATGGCGGCGACGCAGGCGACGACGTCGCCATGAAAACGGCTGCTGGGACGGGAAGAGAGAGAAAAGGATTTTTCCTCGACGGCGTCCAAAGCTAATTCCTCGAGCCGAATTTGCGATGCGCTGCCGAGCGCGGTTTGCAAATTTTCTTCGCGCCAGAAGAAATGATCGGGCGCCGACGAATTCGTGTGGCCGTGGCGTTCGTAGGTTTCGGTTGCGTCGGCGAGGAATTGGCGGGCGCTTTCGAAGATGGCGGCGGGCTCGTCGAGAAAAACGATTGGTTTGAGCGTACTGGAAGAGAGTTCGAGAAGGCTGTGCTCGGCGGCTTCTTCTTTCGGCCCCCAATAAGAAGGAAGGTCCCAGAATTCGGTGGCGTTTGCGGGCACGGCCCATTCGGTGAGGGGAAGAACGGTGGTGCGGACGACGGGAGCGATGGAACGCTGGGTGCGCGCGTCAAATTCGCGGACGGATTCGACCGTGTCGCCAAGCAGCTCGATGCGGACGGGGCGCGGCGCTTCGGGAGAAAAAAGATCAACGATGCCGCCGCGTTGCGCGAATTGGCCGGGCATCTCGACCATTTCGGTGCGCGCGTAGCCGACGGCGCCGAGGTACGCGATGAACGAGTCGAGGCCGACTTCATCGTCGGTGCGGAGCGTGCGCGTGAGGATTTCGTAACTGTCGTACGAGCGATGGCGCCAAAGCGCGGCGGAAATGGGCGCGACGACGAAAGGAGCTTGTCCGGTGGCGAGGCGGAAGAGCGTGGCGGCGCGACGTTCGAGAATGTCCGCGTGCGGACTGCGCGCGTCCCACGGAAGCGTGTCAAACGCGGGAAGTACGGCGACGTTGCCGGCGTTGAAAACGTAAGAGAAGAAGCGGAGAGTTTCCGCGAGCGATTCCGCGAGTTTGTTGGATGCGACGAGAAAGAACGCGGGTCGGCGAAGCTGACCGGCAAAGTACGTGGCGAGCAGCGCCTTGGCGGCGGGCTGCAGACCGGAAAGCTGGATTTTTGCGTCGCCGGCGCGCAAGGCGCCGAGCGCGCCTTCGACAGCGGAAAGGCGCAAGAAGCGTTCCAATCGTTCGCGAACTACGGGAAGAATCATCGGATGGCTTTATGAATTCCTTTGCCCGGTGGGCGAGGCGGCGGCGCGCATTTTCGCAAGAATCGCGGTCGTGGAATATCCGGCGACGACGGGAATGGAAACGACGCGGCCACCGGCGGCTTCCACTTCTTCCCTGCCGACGATCTGGTCGCCGGGCCAGTCGCCGCCTTTGACGAGAATGTCGGGCAGCAATGCCGCGATGGTTTCGCGCGGGGTGAGCTCGCGGAAAATGACGACGGCGTCGACACATTCGAGCGCGGCGAGAATTTCCGCGCGTTCGAGTTCGGGCAAGACGGGGCGGCCGGGGCCTTTCAGCGAGCGGACGCTCGCGTCTCCGTTGATGCCGACGATGAGAGCGTCGCCGAGAGAGCGCGCTTGCTCGAGACTTTGGATGTGGCCGGGATGAAGAAGGTCGAAACAGCCATTGGTGAAGACGACGCGGCGGCCGTTGCGTTTCTCGCGGGCAAACCGCAAAATCGTTTCCTCGATGGTCAAAATACCAGAATGCAAGAGATCTCCCGGCGGACAGAATGCGCGTTTGCGTGAAGCCAGACGAAAACGTTATTTTAGCACGCGCAGGAGAAGGCACGCTTTGCGGAGAGAATTCACGCGATGAATCGGAAAAAGCTGTGGTTTGCGCTGGGGGGAATGGCGCTGCTGGCGTTGGGATTTTTTCTGCAAAATCTGACGCCGTACAAACCGCTGCCGGTGGTTTCGAGCGCGGCAAGCTGCCAGATGCGCGTGGACGTGGTGGAGCCGATTGGCGGAATTCCGCAAGGCTACGCGGTGCTGTTTCACGGAGTGGCGGCGAATAAACGCATCATGTCGTTTCTGGCGCAGGATTTGGCGAACCAGAATCTGCGCGTGTTTGTGCCGGATTTTCCCGGCCATGGAAAGTCTCCGGCGCCGTTTTGGCCGATGCGCGCGAACGATTGCGGCGAAGCGTTTGTGCGGGAGCTCGCCCAACGGCGCGCAATCGTGCCGGAGCGGACGATTCTGGCGGGGCATTCGATGGGCGGGGCGATTGCGATTCGCGTGAGCGGGCGCGTGCCGGTGGCGGGCGTGATTGCGCTTTCTCCGGCGCCGATGCGAACGGCGAAAATGCTTTCGAAGGAATTGGTGTTTTTTCCGGACGACCCGCCGCTGGCGAAGAACACTCTTGTTCTGGTCGGATCGCGCGAACCGGCACAATTTCGCGAAATCGGCCAAGCGAAAGTGAAAGAAGCGGTGGATGGCACGAGCAAATACATCGAGATATCGCATGCAACGCACGTGAGCATGCTGTTTGACGGCGACGTACTGGGCGAAATGCGAAAGTGGATCGCGCCGCTGCTTTTGAGCGATCCGGACGTAGTGCGCGCATCGCGCATGCCATTGATTGGAGCGTTGAGCGGACTTGCGGGAATGATTTTGCTGTGCATTCCGTTTGTGGCGGAGATTGCCGGCGGCACGGAAAAGGAATTGAAGAAAGAGGAAGCGAAAAGAGTTTTGCCTTCGCGCGCGATGATGGAAGTGCTGGCCGCGTCGGCGGCGGCGACGATGTGCTTGAAATTGTGGGTGCCGCTGCGGTCTATCGGATTGTTCCAAGGCGATTATCTGGCGAGCTTTCTGCTGATTGCGGGATTGATTTTGCTTTTCTTGCACGGGGGCGAAGCGGCGAAAGCCCTAAAATCCCGGTGGACAGGACTTGTTGCCGCGGGAATTGGAGCGATTGTGCTGGTGCTGCTTTTCACGCTTTGGCTCGATTACAGTTTTTATGAAGCGTGGCTGAATACGCCGCGATGGGCGCGGATGGCGCCTCTGGCGGCCGCGTTTTTGCCGTGGATGTTCGCGGAGGAGATTTTTCTTGGCGCGAGTTTGCCGAACCGGTGGATCGGGCGCGCCGTCACCGCGCTGACGTATCGCGGAATTGCGTGGGTGGCGCTGGTCGCGGCGCTCTACGTTCTGCACTCCGGGCAAGTGCTGATGGTGCTGCTGGCGGTATATTTTGTAATTGTTTCGGTGCTGCAGCGGATGGCGATGGATGTAGTGCGACGCGAGACACAGAGTCCCGCGGCGGCGGCGGTGTTCGGTGCTATACTGAGCGCCGGTTTTGCCTTGGCGATCTTCCCGCTCGCATAAAGGATTCGCCCCGAATTCCCTTGTTTTTAGGACTTGCTAGAGGACGACCCATGTCAAAGGTAGCGATAGTCGGCGGAGGGCCTTCCGGGGCCATGTGCGGCGAACAACTGGCGCGAGCCGGGAATGATGTGGTGATCTTTGACGAGCATCTGGCGTGGGAAAAGCCGTGCGGCGGCGGGCTGACGCACAAAGCGATCCTGAAATATCCCTTCCTGCTGGAAAATTCTCATCCAAAAAAATTGATACATTCGGTGGAGTTGATTGCGAGCAACGACCAGCGCGCGACGCTGGAGATGACCAATCCGATCGTGATCTATTCGCGAAAAGTTTTGAACGGACTTTTGCTGGAGCGGGCGCAGAGCGCCGGCTGCAAGGTGCAGCAATCGCACGTGGTGTCCGTCGAGACGAGTGGAGACAAGCCGCGATTTTCTGTGGAAGGCGAATGGCAGACGGCGGATTTTCTGGTGCTGGCGGCGGGCGCGCGGAACCACTTGCTGCCCGGAACGCGAGCGCTGGAGCGCGACGAACTGGAAATGACGCAAGGCTATTTTATTCCGCAGACGGCCGACGCGATCACCGTAAAATTTTTGCCGCACTTTGACGGATACATCTGGTCTTTCCCTCGCTGCGATCATTTATCGGTGGGCATTTGCGGGAGCATGGCTTCGCATACAAGCGGACAGTTGCGCGAACATTTGCAAACGTTTGTGCGGAAACACGAAATTCCGACGGAGAACGGACAATTTTATTCGCACGTGCTGCCGTCGCCGCAGGAGAGGACGCTTTCGCAGCGGACAGTGGTGGGAAAGAATTGGGCGCTGGTGGGAGACGCGGCGGCGTGGGTGGATCCGCTGACGGGGGAAGGTTTGTTTTACGCGATGCGCTCCGGCGAACTTCTGGGCAAGGCGCTGGCGGAAGGAAAACCGGAAGTGTACACGGATTGGGTGGGCGCGGCGTTTGCTTCGGAACTGGAATTCGCGGCGCGGATTGTGCGGCGGTTTTACCGCGGATCGTTTCTGGGCACGGCCGTCACGACGCGGATGGTGCAATTTTTGCGGCGCAGCCCGGTGTTTCGCCAATTGATGGCGGACATTTTCAGCGGCACGCAGGATTACACGAGCCTGAAAGAACGGTTGTGGGGCCACATGGGAATGACGCTCGGCGAATTTGTGTCTTCCGTGCTGAATCTGGAGACGGGCGCCGCGAGAAAGCCGCGAACGGGAGACGTAGCGGTCCGGTAACCGAGGAGAAACGCAGAAGCAACGATGCACCTCTCGCGCCACGAACTGCGCATCGAAAATGGGTTCCGCCTGCGCGGAACGGTGATTTCTCGCCTGGAAGTTTTCAGCGATGTGATTTTCGGGCTGGCGTTGACGCTGCTCGTGGTTTCTTTGCAAGTGCCAAAAAATTTCGGCGAACTGCGCGTTTCGGTGCGCGGCTTTGTGCCGTTTGCGATCTGCTTCGGGCTTTTTTCGCTGCTGTGGCACGCGCACTACAAATTTTTCCGGCGTTACGCGCTGGAAGACCGCGCGACGCTTGCGCTGAATTCTTTTCTGCTCTTCGTCGTTCTTTTTTACGTCTACCCGTTGAAGTTTTTGTTTGGCGCGCTGGCCGGCGATTGGAGCGGAACTCTGACCAGCCAGATTCGTACGCCGGCGGAAATTCCCGAACTCGTTTTGCTCTACGGCGTCGGCTTTGCGGCGGCCTTCCTGCTGATTGCCGCGATGCACATCAACGCGTGGCGGCAGCGCGAAAAGCTCGAACTGAACGGCACGGAGCGATTGATCACGATGGCCATGGTGGTGGATTCCGTTGGCGTTGCCGGAGTCGGATTGCTCTCTTGCGCGCTGGGGCTGATCTTGCCGGCGCGATACGCCGCCGATGCGGGCTTCGTCTACGTACTGATCGCGCCGTGGAAAGCGATCACGAGCGTCTATTTCGGCCGCAAGGTTCGATTGCTCGAAAAGCTCGTGGAAACGCCGGGCTAGGCGCGGAACGCGCGAAGACGTCCTGGAACAATTTGCGCCGAAATTGCGTATCTATGTTGGAAAGGTAGAGCGAGGCAGAAGGAGAGCGCGTGTACTGTTCAAAATGCGGTAGCACGATCGCGGAGACAGTAACTTTTTGCCCGGTTTGCGGACAAGCGCAGGGCGCGGGAATTCCCTTGCCGGCACCGCCGATGCTGCAGCCGGCGGGCCCGGCTTACGTTACGCCGGATTGGCAGCCCGCACCGGTTGTGGCCTATGCGGGATTCTGGTTGCGCTTCGTTGCGAGCTTGCTGGATGGTCTGATTATTGGGTTGCCCACAGTTATATTCGTTCTGATCATTTTGTTAACAACGGGCGCGAGCACTTTTTTGAAGAATTTCATAGGCCAATCAGGAAATAGCGACCCAGATTCCGCAATTGTATTCACGTTCGTTGCTACTATTTCCACTATCTTAGTTCTCTTGTTTGTTGGAAGCTGGTTATACTTCGCTTTATTCGAGAGCTCTTCTTGGCAAGCGACGCCTGGAAAGAGAGTTCTGAACTTGGTTGTCACAGACTTCTTTGGAAACCGGATTAGTTTTGGCCGTGCTACGGGACGGTTTTTCGCGAAAGAGTTTCTGAGCGGTAGACTGACTGTATATGTCGGGTACATTCTTGCCGGGGTCACCGAGCGCAAACAGGCGCTGCACGACATGATTGCCAGCACGCTTGTACTGCGGCGCTGATACTTTTGACAAAGAAAAAAAGGCAGGCTCGCGGCCTGCCCGTTTTCTATTTCCAAGCGGGAAAAATAAAGGCTATGCCATCGGGCGGCGAACCATGGGTTTGCGCACGGGAGGCGGAAGCATGGTCGCCATCTTGCGAATCATCGCCAGCACGAGCCGCTTGTCGCCATCGGAGAGCGTGCTGCTGTAACGCTTGATTTCGACGAGAAACCGGATTTCGTCCTGCGAAAGTTCGCCGAGCATCTTTTGCGTTTCCTTGTCGCGCGGCGTTTCCGTGCCGGGAAAAAAATCGGCGAGGGAAATGTCCATCGCTTCGGCGATCTTGGCGAGGGTTTCGAGCGACGGAACGGTGTGTCCGTTTTCGACGCGCGACAAATAACAGCGCAAGAGGCCGGTGCGGCGCTCAATGTCGCCCTGCGACAGGCCGCGCTGGCTGCGATACGTTTTGATTACTTCCCCGATGTTTACTCTGGGTTTTTCTTTTGGCACGAGAGGTCTCCCCACTTTCGCTGTTAGCTTAGTCACTAACAGTAGAGGAGGCAAGGAAGATTTTTCGGCGATGTGCCTACAAGAAAAGCACGAGGGTGCGGCCTCTTCGACCGGACCCTCGGATCGAAATTTACGCTGATGGCGGCCGGCGGCTACTGGCCCGCGGGTGCGACCGTAGTTGGCTGCTGCAAGCGGAATTCGAGCAACGCTTCGCTGGGCACTTTCACCTGCTGGCCGTGCGTGATGATCTGCACGCCCGCGCCCGCGCCGCCGCCTGCGGCCGCGCCAATCGCCGCTCCTTTGCCGCCGGCGGCGATGCCGCCGATGATGGCGCCAAGCACCGCGCCGCCACCGACTTTCTTCGCCGTATCGCCGCCGCGCCCTTTGCCTTGCACGTTGTAATCGCTGCTGACGAGCGGATAATCGTGGCCATCGATCACGATGCGCGTCAATTCGAGCTGCAACTCGGATTTGCCGGCAAACTTTCCCGCGGCCTCGGCCGTCGCAAGCCGCCCGTACACGTCCGTTCCCTTTCGCGCCACGAGCTGGCCACTCACGTTCAAATCGGTTTCGAGGCTCGCGTGGAAAATATCGCCGACGTGATTCTTGGACGAATCCACGCCGTCAATCATCCGCACCAGCAAGGATTGCCCCGCGGGCAGAATGACCGAATTCGAATCGGAGTTATTTTGCGAACTTGCCGGGGCGCTGGGCGCCGGAGCCGGCGCGGGAGCCGCCGGCGAGGGCGGGGCCGACATTTGCTGCGGCTGGCCGGAGCCGCGTGTAAACGTCAACGCAACAATGTCGTTCGTCGAAAACGTTTGCACCTCGCCGTCCACCTGAAACCGCAGAATCGCCTGCGTGCCACCGAGAAATTTTCCCTGCAAAACCCGACCGTCTTTCAATTCCAACGTATCCGCGGCGGCGCCGCCCGCCAGTGCCGCGCCCAAGAGCATTGCGCCCATCCATTTTGTCCAGGTGTTCATGCTGACTCTCCTCGCCCGTTCGATCGAATATGCCGCAAAACCACGGGAGTGCCCCGTCAACCGTTTGGATGACGGTCAAAGCCCTGCGGTTGCGTACTCAGTTTGGGTGCGTACTGCCCGGCTGTCAATTTGTTGCTTTGTGGAGTTCAGCGGCGATGGCGGCCGCGCATGGACGATTGCCGGGTGTCGGTGAATCATCGCGATGTCGCCGGTCTTCTGAGCAAATTGCCGAAAATGCGCGAGCGGTTGGCGGGCAAAGGCGATAAGGCGCCTCTTTTACTTTTTGTCCGCCGCTTTCGCCGCCGCCTTGACCGCCGCTTCCGGCTTCACATTCCATCCGTCGCAGACGACCTTCAGTCCTTGCGCGCCGCCGCGCGAAAATTTCGCGGTCAGGGCGCGGCGTTCGCCGGGCAAGAGCGTCACGTAGTTGTCGCTCCAAAACACCGGCACGACATCTTCACCTTTTTTATCGACCAGGCGCAGCCGCACCATGAAGGCGACGCCTTTGCTCGCGTTCGTCAGAGTCGTCGTTACCGATCCGCCGGTTGGAGCGAAGGACGTCGAAGTTGCTACCGCCGCCGCCGGCAACGTCTCCAGCCCGCTCAAATCGCCAAACTCGGCTTGCGGCGTATACACGGTGTCCCGCCGGTGCTGCCAATCGAGCGTGTCTTCCTTCGCCGAAAGCCAATAGAAATTGTCGCTCACCAATTTCCCCGCTGGATCGAACATTTGCAGCTTGGCGAAGAACGTCACCGTCAACCCATCGGCCTTCGGCAGATCGAACGCCTTCACGCTTGCGTCGGCGGGCAAATCGATTTTCTCTTCGTGCGAAGCGAGCTCTTTGCCATCGAGATTGAAAATCTTGGCGACGACCTTCATTCCGTTGTGCGCTTCAAACGTATCGTTCACCACCGCCACCGCGTGATCCCCATAGTCATACTGCACGTGCAGCGGCTCCATTGCCTTCTTCGTTCCAAAATATCCGCCGCCCGGCACGAGATAATAGTCGTAGAGATGCCAGATCAGCGACGGCCACGAATTGTTCAGCATCCACTGGATCACGCCCGTCGAAACGTATTTGTTCCGCCCATAGGCTTCGAACATAGCGCGCTGGCCGTCATACGTCATCGCCTGCGACTTGCGCTCGTAATCCTCGAGCGATTTCGGCGCGCCGTACCGCCGCGCCAATCCATCCGTAAAAACATTGACGTTGGTAAAACGCTCGCCGCCCGCGTGAAAATTCCACACGTCGTCGATCGGCCACAGATGCTCTTTCGGAATGAATTTCTTTACGCTTTCCAGCGTCGGAATCGCCGGCCCCGGACTCGTTTCCGTGTTGTAGCCGTGCGCGCCGCCGGCTTCCTTGTCGGCGTACCAATAAATCGGCGGAACGTATTCGTAAGGTCCCGTCATTTTTACGCCGGACGAGCCCGTCACCGGCGTCGGCTGCTCGCTCGCGCTTGATACGGAAGGATTCGGCCACTCCGTCTCCTTCAAAATTCCCAAATACATGCGTTCGACGTCCGCGGGCGGCGGATTGTCGCTGCCGTAGAGCCAGACGTAAACGCTTGGATGCGTGCGCAGCCGCAAAGCCTGATCCTTCATCGAGCCCGCCGCCACGGCGCGCGTTTCATCCGTCCACGCTTCCCATTTTTCCCATGCGTCGCAGCACGTCCAGCCGGGCATGACGAGAATTCCCATTTCGTCCGTTTTTTCGAAAAATTCGTCGCGGTCGATGCGGCCTTCGAGGCGAATCGTGTTCAGGCGCATGTGCTTCACGTAGCGCAGATCGGCGTCCATCTTTTTGGACATTGGACGCAAAAACATGTCCGGCGCCCACGCCGCGCCGCGAATCAGAATTTTGTGGCCGTTGATTTTGAACAAGCGATGGCCTTTTTCGGTCAGTTCGCTGGTCACTTCGCGAATGCCAAATTTGATCGACGCGGAATCGGAAACCGTTGCGTTGGCGGTGAAGGAAAACTTCGCGTTGTACAAATTCGGCGTGCCGACCGTGTACGGCCACCAAAGTTTCGGCGCGGCCAATTTCAGTTGCGGATATTTTGCCGCGTCGAAGCGAACGACCTTCGTCTCCCCCACGGCGAGTTCCACTTCCTGCTTCAATTGCTTGCCATCGACTTCGGCGGAGAGCGTGCCCTTCGCGGCGGCGCCGGAATCATTTCGCAACTCCGCGCTCAACGTCAGCTCGGCCGATTTATATTCGGGATCGAGCTTCGAACTCACGAACGGATGTCGGATCGCAACCGGCCCCGTCATCGTCAGCGAAACTTCTTTCCAGATGCCCATGTCCTTGTCGGCCGGCGTTGGATTCCAGTCCACCCACGTGATTCCCAGATCGTCTTTCCCGGGAGCGAAAATTTCCAGTGCGACCGCATTCGGGGCGCCCACTTTCGCCACGCTTGTAATATCAAACTCAAAAATCCGGTACGTCCCCGCGACATCCTTGGCATCGGCAATTTTCTTTCCGTTCACCCAAACATTCGCGCGGTAATTGAGCCCGGGAAAATGGAGCGACAAGTGTTTTTTCGCATAGCTTTCGGGCACGACGAACTCTTTTCTCCACCACCACGAGCACTTGAACGGGCTGCCTTCCGGCATGTCCTGCAGGGCAAAAAAAGTGGCGCTCGAATAATTCATGCCGGGAAAATCCTTCAAATTCGTGCCGTAAGCCGGATCGGGATACGTCTTATCGTCGACCAGCGTGCCAACCACCGTATTCGGCACCGTCGTCTTGTGCCAGCCCTTCGCCGCAAATCCCACCGAGGAGATTTGCTCCGCCGACTGCTTTGCCACGCACGACGATTGAATCTCCCAGCCCGCATTCAGGGAAACCGCCGACACGGACGCCGCGGGCGGGGCATCGGCCGCACGCACCGATCGAGCGGCCACAAGAATCGCTAGAACCGAGCAAAAGAAAACAAGACGGCGGAAGGAGATCATTTGTTGCCCCAGGATTGAAGTTCGTGCTTGATTCTTCAATCTTAAACCGTTTCAAACGGCGTGCAAGCCGAAACATCCGCCCGGTTGCCCGCCGTAGCCAAGCGCGAATTCGCGAACCGGTGGCGGCGCAGACAGAGGCAGCGGTTTTCGATTTGAATTTTGCCGTGGAATTGTGTAACTACCTGCGGGAAAGCATCGGAAACGGAAAGCTCAATGACTTCGGCGCGGACTTTACAGCGGCGCCATTTCGCTGTCCAGGGCCTTGATCATCCAGTTTTGCAAGATGGCTGCTGACTCCGGCGCAAATTCGCGGAACACCAATCCCAGGCCGGACGGTCTTACGTAGAGCACGACCGCTTCGGCCTCGAACGATTCCTGCGAATCGAAAATCTTGACCCGCACAAGGCGTTGCGCCGAAAACGCGGCGGATGTCTCCACGAAACACCCTTGCAGGCTAAGCTCTTTCACGTGGCCGGGCACAGTTTCATTGGGAGAGTCTTTTGGAGCGAGCTCGGCGCTCGCGTCAAATCTAAATCTCAATCCTCGGCGGTCGGAGTACATTTTTCGAGCTTATTCGGGCAGAGTACGCCAGTCCAGCCGGTCGAAGGTCAGGTGACGCGAATCAGTTAGAGGGTCAGGAACCGAGGGCCATGGCCGAACGGGAAGGGTCGTTCTTGTGACGGGGCGGAAATTCAAAAGCGTGGTGGAAAAAATTGGTCCCGGAGGAGGGGGTCGAACCCACACGGTACTAAGTACCACTGGATTTTGAGTCCAGCGCGTCTGCCAGTTCCGCCACTCCGGGATTGCCCGCCATGGCGGGCTTACTTCTACCAACATAACATGCGCGCTGCGCGCGCTCAACCGCGCACGAGCCGCGGCGACATTTCGTTTTGTTTTTCGGAATCGCGACAGGCAGAGCAAAAAGAAAAGGCGCTCGGGTACCTCACAAGCGCCTCTTCCATTACATCAACGTAAACCGTACCTCACTGGATCACCTCCTTCTCGGCGTGGACGCCGATGTCAACAAAGTGTGTTGACTGATGCCGAGTATATCCCAGGTAATTTGCCGCGGAGAATTTTTTCGTTCAAACTGCCGCCAACTTTTCAATCTCGCGCACCGCCGCCGCGCGCGCCATCCGGCGCGCAAAACTCGATTTCCGTTGCCGTTGGTAACGCGGTTTGGGTTTGTGATATCAAGGACGTTTTACTCGGCGCCTTGTGAGGAGAAAACGCATGACCCGGAACGATCGAAACATGGACCGCAGGGAATTTCTGAATAAATCCGCAACCGCCCTGGCCGCCGGAGCCGCGTTTTCCTCCACGGCTTCCTCCTATGCGCGCATTCTAGGCGCCAATGACCGCATTTCGCTCGGCCACATCGGCTTCGGAAGCCGCGGCAGGGATCTTGCCCTGATTGCTTCCATCCTGCAGAAAACGCACAACGTCGAAATGACCGCCGTCTGCGATCTCTGGTCCGTGAATCGCGAAGCCGGGCGTGAAACGTACGAAAAGTATTTTGAGCGCGCGCCGCGATCGTTCCAGAACCTGGAAGACCTCCTCGCGCTCGCCGACGTCGACGCGGTCTTGATTTCCACGCCCGAACATTCTCATTCGCCGATCCTTCAGCGCGCCGTTGCCGCGAAAAAAGACGTGTACGTGGAAAAGCCCATGGGCAATGTGCTCGCGGAAGCGAAAGCCGCGCGGGATGCGGTGCTTGCGAGCGATCGCATCGTGCAAGTGGGCACGCAGCATCGCAGCGAGCCGTATCAGAAATTGGCATACGACGTTTTCCAAAGCGGCGCGCTCGGCGACCTAACGAAAATCGAAATCGTGTGGAACTATCACGGGCCGCGCTGGCGCGGACGCCCGGAGGTTTCGCGTCTCCGCGAGGCGGACACCGATTGGAAGCGCTGGCTGATGACGAAGCCATTCCGTGCATTCGATCCGCGCCTCTATTTCGAATTCCGTTTGTACAAGGATTTTTCCAGCGGCATCGCCGATCAGTGGATGAGTCATGGCATCGACCTGGTCCATTGGTTCACCGGCGAGCATTTTCCAACGTCCGTCGTCGCCCACGGAGGAATTTTCGCCTGGAAAGACGGGCGCGAAACTCCCGATACGTTTCAGGCGCTGCTTGAATATCCCAAGGGCTTTCTCGTCAGCTACGCCACCAGCTTCGGAAACGATGCTCCCAGCTTTTCGCGCTACATGGGCAAAAAGGCCACGCTCTTCAACCTGGGCGGCGAAGGAAGTCCGCGTTACCAATTCATCGAAGAAAACGGCAATCACGAAGACAATCCCGACATCGACAAACGGCGCAAATCGCATTTCCTGTTTTTGCCCGACAAAGCGCTTCCGCCGATGGGCATCGACGACATGTCGACCGGTCACATGAGCAATTGGTTCGATTGCCTGCGCTCGCGCCATCAACCGGTCGCGACGGTTCGCGCTGGCTTTTCGCAATCGGTGGCAAGCATCATGGCCGCGCAATCTTATTTTTCCGGCAAGAAGCTCTATTGGGACGCCGCGAAAGAGGAGATTACCGATCGCGTTCCGCAACTCGTTTGAATTTGCGATGGTATCCGAGAAGGCTAATCCGCGAACGAGTTCAGCCAGCTCGGCCGCGCTTTGACCAGTGTGTTAAAAATGTGTATCATGTGCCATGAGCAGCCGAGAGGTCATCCGGCGATTGCGGGACGGCGGCTGGTATGAGGTTGCTCATGAGGGAAGCCATAAGCAGTTCAAGCACGGCACGAAACCGGGCAGAGTAACGGTGCCCCATCCGGTGCGTGACATTCCCATCGGGACGCTCAGAAGCATTGAAAAACAAGCTGGTATCAGGATGCGGTGAAATGGAATACATCGCCTATTTGCACAAAGACAGGAAATCGGATTTCGGCGTCAGCTTCCCGGACTTCCCCGGCTGCGTGACCGCGGGAAGGTCGCTCGACGAAGCTCGCCGTAAAGCGCCACAAGCATTGGCGCTTCATATTGCGGGGATGATGGAAGACAGGGAAAAAATCCCTAAGCCTTCCACCATGGACGAGTTGGCCGGCGATCCAGATCGAGAAAATGCGATTGCATTCCTGGTGACAACGGAGTTCGAGAAAAGCAAGACCGTGCGCGTGAATGTCACGGCCCGGGAAAACCAGATTGAGCTGATCGACCGCCTGGCCAGACAAGCGGGCATGACGCGCTCCGCCTACATGGTGCAGTCCGCGACATCCGGAGTGTCCCTCAAGAAACGCAGTGGGTCTCATAGCCAAATCTTCAACGCGCGCGCAAGAGGATCAAAGCACGCCAAGACGAAACCGCGCTAACCGCGCACTGGAATGCAGCTTATCGATGCAAGTTTTGACTTTTTTTCCGTCTGGCCTTGCCTGCGACCTACTATTTCTATATTGGGACGCCGCCATGGAAGAAATCACCGATCGCGCACCGCACGCTTCGGGTTCCAGTGGTGCGGGTTTTGACTTTTCTTTCCGTCTGCGGCGGCCTTTGACCTATTATTTGTTTACCGACGGTGCGAGCGCCTCATATTCGACGTGACCTTCGTGCGCGCACGCCTTGAGTTCTTCGTTGTTGATGGGCGAGGCGGCCTGTCCTGCTGGCACGGACCCACAACGCATGTTTTTTTCAAAACCGGGCGCGGAGAAGATAAAGACCAGGCTGATGTTGTCTGTACCGGTGTTTTTGAGACTGACCCAAGTTTGAGCCGGGAAGAAAACCGTGCCTCCGGCGTGCACGTCGTATTCCTTGTCATCCAACGTGACGTGCGCGGTGCCGGTCTGGACCAGAAGGATTTCGTCTTGCTCGAGATGCTTGTGTTTTGGAATCATGCCGCCGGGAGGAATCTCTTCGGTGCCGAGCACAAGGTGTTTCGAACCGCTGTTCTCGGGAGTCACTTTCAACATGAACTCGGCGGAAGGCGAGGAAAGCGATCCGCGCGGACGCCGTACGCGTGTCTCTCCTTCGTTCTTCTCCAGCACAACGGATTTGGCACCCTGGGATTGTGCGTAGCAAATTGCCGCAACAAAAGTCACAACTACGAACGGAATTATCTTTTTCATGGCCCGGAGCGTATACGGCTTATACGACCGCGTCAATTCGTCCGGGAAAGTTGCGACTGCAAAATGCGCAAATGAGAATGTTTGACTATTTATTACCTGATTATTATGACTGAATATTATATACTCCTGCGTGAGTCGACAGTCCAAATCCGCTAAGTGCCGCGGAATCTGTACTTACGAAAGATCCTCCCGTAACCCCTTTAAAATCTGCAGTTATGAAAAAACGTGGGTATATATCCCCTCCGCGCCCGTCACTTTCCACCGCTTTTTCCACAGCCTCGCCTTACCGAGTGGACACGGCCACTTTGCCGGACTACCCTATTTCCTCCGCTCCACAGGGGAGCCACCCAACGGCTTCGGAGCGGCATCGTCGAGGTATTCATGGCAGCGGTCATCCCCCTTCCGGCACGCGCCGGCGAGACCAAGGGCCTTTTGTATTGGATGGAGCGTGTGCTCCGCGAGCGCGAACGTGTTCTTGCCGCGCCGGACGAAGACGCGATTCACGATTTGCGCGTCGCACTGCGCCGCTGCCGCACGCTTGCGCGCGTCTGCGAGGAAGTCGATCCACATCCCGCGTGGCGCGGACTCCGCAAAGCCAGCCGCAAACTTTTTCGCAGCCTCGGCGCCATTCGCGATAGTCACGTGCAAGAATCGTGGATCGTGAAACTTTCCGCGCCGGACGATCCGCTGCGCGCGCAACTTCTTTATGCGCTGAAAGCAGGACGCGAACGGCAAGAACGCGACGCCAAACGCAGCGCGACGCGTTTTGACGAAACGGCATGGGCCAAGGTGGCCGTCGCGCTGCGCCCCCGTGTGAAGCTGCTCGCGGCGGACGAGCCGGCGGCGCACTGCCTCGCCCTCGAACGGCTCGAAGAAGCGGGCGAGCTGCATCGCCGCGCGCTGCGCACGGAACGCGCAAAACCGTGGCACGCGCTGCGCATCGGCATCAAACATTTCCGTTACGTCGTCGAAAATCTTTTGCCGAAGCGCCACATCACCTGGGGCGCGGATTTGAAGCGCGTGCAGGATCTGCTCGGCGACGTGCACGATCTGGACGTTCTGACGGAAACGGTTCGCGCCACGGCCGATTCTTCCGGCCTCGAGCTTTGGCAGGAAACGATCGAACGCGAACGAGGCGAACGCATCGCCACGTATCGCCAGCTTACGCTCGGCGCAACGAGCCTTTGGAATCAATGGCGGCTCGGCCTGCCGACGAATGGACAAGTCGCCGTCGCCGCGGATGCGAGGCTGCACGCAACCGCTCGCGCCGCCGATCCTCGTTTGCGCAAATCCGCCGGAACCGCGAGGCTTGCGAAAACAATCTTCAAACAGTTGCAGCGCGCGGCCGCTTCGCCGTTTTTGAAAGAAGGAAAACTGGAAATCGTGCTGCGCGCGGCGGCACTGCTGCACGGGACCCAGCCGCGGAATTCGCACGGAAGCGCGCACAAAGACGCGCGGAAGTTTTTGTCGGAGTTGCCTGCGCCACCGGGCTGGAGCGCCGAACAGTGGCAACTGCTCGCGCTCGCGATTCGTTATCATCGCGGGGCCGCTCCTTCTTTGGAAAGCGGCCGCTTTGCGAACCTGGAACCGGCGCAACAGGCAAAGCTCCTCTCGATTGCGGGAATTTTGCGAATCGCCCGCGCGTTGCGGAAAGCTGGCGTCGAATCGGGCGCGCGCGTTCGTGTGGAAGGCACGGCGGATTCGATTGCGCTGTTGATCGATGGATTTCTTGAAGGGCAAATTCCGCCGAAGGGGCTCGCCCGCGGGCGGCAAATGCTGGAAGGCGCGCTTGGAAAATCCGTGACCATTCGCGCGATGGAAAAACAGACGCTGTCGCTTCCGCTCGAATTTCCGTCGCCGAAAACGGACTCGGTCGCGATCGGCGAATAACTTCTTAGTGGAAGATTAGTACTTCAGTTTTTTGAGGAGTTTTGGCGTCGCCAGCCACGACAAAATTCCCGTTGGCGGCGCAACGCGATTGAGATCGAGGCACGCGACGCCGGCCTTTTTCAAACTGGTTCCGTCGCCCTTGCTGCGGAGAACGGCCGCAACCGCTTCATCGAGATGCGGCGCGTGGCCGAAACAGATGGCCGATTCCGCGTCTTTCTGTTTGGCAAGCTCGCGAAAGAGCGCGGCAACGTCGGTGCCGGGCAGAAGCAATCCCGTCCGGCGGATTTTTTGTTTCGGAATTTTGAACGCGGCGGCAAACAGTTCCGCCGTCTGCCAGGCGCGCACGTACGGAGAAGAAAGGAGAATTTCCGGCGCATCGATCAAGGACGCGAGGCCGCGCGCCACTTCGCGCGTTTTCTTGATGCCCTCCTCCGTGAGGTAGCGTTCCGCTTCGTCGGGACATTTCGGATCGTCGCGGTCGATGGCGATGCCGTGGCGCACAAGATAAAGCAACATGAGTTCTCCCATTTTCGCGTTGCGTAATTTTACCGCGAGTATTACGTCCCCGCCGGACGGAAATACAGGCGCACGTGAAATTCGTGCTCGAAAAGTTCGGCGCTGCGATTCGCGTCGCGAATATCCTCGGCGGCGTCGCCGCGCGCGTTGAAATGGAGGGCGACGGCGCCGCGCTGAAATTTTGCGCGGATGTGCGTGACGCGCTGGCGGTGAGAATGGTCGAGGCCTTCGGCGATGCGCACGATCGACGCGAGACGGCAGGCGAGGCGCTTGTCGGAATTGTTCAGCGCGCCGTAAGCGGGATGATTACGGGAAGGTTCCGCCTTGCGATTGTGGTAACGAACGGCGGCGGCGACGAGATTGCGGTCGCGGCCGGCGAGGCCGGCAATGTCTCCGTTGAGAGTCAAATACTCGCCGTGCTTGTGATGGCCGCGATTGCTGACGGTGTGGCCGACGTCGTGGAGCAGCGCGGTGGATTCGAGAAGCACGCGCGATTCCGCCGGAAGGTGATGGACGGGCTGCAACTGATCGAAGAGCTGCAGGCTGAGTTCGCGGATGTGTTCGGCGTGGCGACGGTCGCTATCGAGCCGGCGCGCGAAGGCGCGCGTGCCGACGAGCAGCTGGCGCGCGGCCGCGTTGTAACGGTGCGGCTCCTTGCGCGAAAACGCTTCGCGCGCGATTTCGCGGAGCAAGCCTTCGCGAATTCCGATGCGGGGAATGGAAAGCGTGCGCAAATTTAGATAGCGCCCGAGCGTGACGAAGATCAGTCCGGCGATGCCCATCACGTCGGCGCGGTCGCGGCGAACGCCGAACGATTTCATGCGCGACTCGATGTCGCGGCGCAATAGATCGGGAAGGCGTTCGCGGAGGAGAGAAAGTTCGAGAGTGGAGAGGCCGTGTTCCCGAGGGCCGGGCGCGAGGTCGGCGAGCGATTCGGCGTTGCCGCCAAGGGCGACGGCAAGTTCCCCGCCGAGGTTGGGACGCGGCGTGAGTTTCGATTCGAGGAGCGCGTAAAGATATTTGCGTACTTGATCGGCTTGCGCGGGCGAAATCACGCCGGTGATTCCGAGCGTGGTCATGAGGCGAACGGTGCCGACGGGAAGTTGCGCGGATTGCACGACGGTGTGATCGCGCAAAACGCTGAGTTCGAGGCTGCCACCGCCGAGATCGACGACGCAGCGGAGAGGCGATTCGGGGCCGAGCGCGGCGAAGACGGCTTCCCTGCCGAGGCGCGATTCCTCGTGGGCGCTGATGATTTCCAGTTTGATTTTGGATTTTTGGCGAATGCGGCGGACAAACGCATGGCGATTTTTTGCCTCGCGCGACGCGCTGGTGGCGACGGCGCGGTACCGCGTGACGCCAAACTCTTCCATCACTTCCTCGAAATGTTTGAACGCCTTGATTCCCTTCTTGACGATGTCTTCGCTGAAGCGGTGGCGGACGAAAACGCTTTCGCCGAGGCGAAGTGGATAACGCTCGTCGTGCAGAGGCTCGAGATCGATGGCGGAGTGGGCGCGAACGACGGTAAGACGAACGGCGTTGGAGCCGGCATCAATCGCGGCGATGTGAACCGGCTCGGACATGGATCAGATCAGCGCCAGAGATGGGCCAGCGCGGAAGAGGGAGTGTACTTTGTCGCGCGGATGCCGAGTTGCTCGGCGATACGCTGACGGAGAAGCTTGTTGACGGTGGGCACGCTCGCTTCGCCGTCGAGTTCGATGAAATTGTGTTTTTTGGCCATGGCTTCAAATTCGCGCTTAATCATCGTCTGATAGCGGATGAAAGACCAGTACAAATCGTGAGAGAGAGACATGTCGCGGCCGGCTTCCCAATAACTGATGGTTTGCGCTTTGCGGAATTCGCGGCCGAAAGCGGTTTCGGGACGGACGTTGAGCCAGAAGGTGAGATGAGGGCGGAGGGCCATGGCGTAGAGGCCGCTGAGATAATCGCGATTGATGCCGCGAACGACGCCGCGCGTGATCAAAGTGAAAACATAACGATCGGCGAGGACGACGGCGCCGGATTTCAAGGCCGGCACGATGCGATGCTCGACCTGATCGAAAAAATCGGTGGAGTACATCAAGGCAAGGGTGAGGCGCGTGACGGCGTTTTTTGCAAGGAGCTCGTCGATATCGCGGCCGACGAGATTCGAACGGCGCAGGCCGCTGGTCTGTACGGAGAAGCCTTCGGATTCGAGCCATTCCTGCAAGAGGGAGATTTGGGTGGAGCGGCCGGAGCCGTCCATGCCCTCGACGACGATGAGGCTGCCGGTGATTTCATTGGGATCGAAACCGACGAGAGGTTCGCCAAAAAAAGATTGCGCGGAGTCTTCCTCGGGCGGTGCGGCGGCGACCTTCGAAGCGGCGCCAGCCTGGAGCTCGGCGGCGACGGGCGCTTTTTCTTTTTCGAGCTTTTCCGATTTTTCTTTTTCGGACTTTTCTTTCTCTGGCTTCTCGTTTTCCGGCATTTTATTCGGCCTCGGCGGCGCGCGGAGCAAAGCGCTTGAGATCGATTTTGGAAGCGACGATGTCGCGCATCTGTTTTTGGAGTTTGTTGACGGGGAGCGTGCCGTCGAGAACGACGAAATTATCGCTTTCGACCATATTGTCGTAACCCTCGAGGATGCGGGCCTGAAAAAGGCGGAAGCTTTCGGCGCGATCGTACGAGAGGCCGAGGTCCATGCCGGCTTCGTAATATTTGAGTTTGGGGCGGCCGCTGAGAATGCGATGGACGGCGACTTCGAGCGGAGCGCGAAAATAAAAGGTGATGTCGGGCACGGGCGCGAAGCGATAGAGATTGCGAAGCCATTTTTGCGGGCAGCCGCGTGCGCCGTCGCGCGCGAAGGCGGTGTAGACGTAACGATCGGCGAGGACGAGATAGTCGCCCTGAAGAAGCGGCATGATCTGACGTTCGCAGCGGTCGGCGAAGTCGGCGGCGTGGAGCAACGAAAAAGTTGTTGGAGTGAGAAGACGGCGCTGTTTGCCGCGACGCGTGGCGGCCTTGACGAGAGGCGAGGAGTTCCACTCGGTGAAATGAAGGCGATAACCGCCGATTTCGAGCCAGCGCTTTAACAAATAGAGTTGAGTGCTTTTGCCGGAGCCGTCGGTGCCTTCGACGACGATGAGCGCGCCGGGATAGGCGCGGCTTGGAACGGGACGGCCCGGCTGCGGGAGCGTTGATTTGAGAGGCTCGGTGCGCGGCGGCTGCTTTGCAACTTCGGGAGTTTCCATGAACTCGCTTTCTTACCTCGTTGCCGAACAAGCATGAAGATAAAGCAGCAACATTAATGGAGCATTACATCATAGATGGGAGGGAAGGTTCAAAGAGGCGAACCCGCGTGAAGCGGTGAAGGGCGGCCGGTTCGATTCAGGTGTTCACTGGATTCGAATTTGCGGGATGAACCTGCTTGGACGCCGGAGATTTTGGCTTATTGTCGCCACAGCTGGAAGAAAGAAATCACGAAGGATTTTTCTGGGGTGTGACGATGCGGAACGCAAAGAATTTTCTCGCCTGGGCCTTGATCGCGACATGGCTGCCAAACCTGTGTCCCCCCACGGTCAAGGCCCAAACCCTCGGATGGGTATCGACGGCGACAAAAGCGGTTGGCCCGCAATTGCTGAACGCGACGCCGCAGGGCTTGCTTGCGCCTTCGACGGCGATGCACATTGCCGTCGGGTTGAAGCTGCGCAATCAAAGCGCTTTGGTGCAATACGTGAGCGCGGTGAGCGATCCCGCCAATTCGCAGTTTGGGAATTGGCTCACGACGGATCAATTTGTTGCGTCGTACGGTCCAACGGCGGCCCAAGTTGCGAGTGTCGAAAACTATCTCACTGCCGCCGGCTTCACGAATGTGCAGGCCGAGCCGAACAATTTGTTCGTAACGGCGGACGGCACGCCAGTTCAAGTGCAAAGCGCGTTTCACACGCTCATCGGGAGCTTTGCGCAGAACGGCGCGACGGTTTATGCCAATCTCTCCGATGCGCAAGTCCCGTCTTCCCTCGGCGGAATCGTGGCTTCGGTTTTGGGGTTGAATAACGCGGGAAAGATGTCGCCGCCGACTCATGTGCAACCGGCGGCGAGCGCCTCCGTGCCGGCGGTGCATTTTTACACGCCGAAGAATTTTTGGACGGCGTACGACGTGGGCGCGACCCCGACCGGGAATGCGACTACGATCGCCATCTTTGCGGAAGGCGATCTGACGCAAGTGATTAAGGATCTGCGCGTGGCGGAAAGCGTGAATCAATTGGCGCAAGTGCCCGTGCAAATTGTGCAAGTGGGAATTGCGAGCACGGACACTTCCGGCCAGGACGAATGGGATTTGGACACGCAAATGTCGACGGGCATGGCGGGCACGGTTCACAAGCTGGTGATTTACGACACGACTTCGCTTTCCGATTCCGACGTGGCGCTGATGTTCAACAAATTCGCGCACCAAAACATTGCGAAAGCGGGCAGCGCATCGTTTGGTTTGTGCGAAGAATTCGCGTTTCTGGACGGTTCGATGCTCGCGGACGATCAGGTTTTCCTGGAGGCAGCAGCCCAAGGGCAGACGGTCTTTGCTTCGACCGGGGACAATGGATCCGCCTGCCCTGTGGGCGCTGGCGCGAATGGCGTGCCACTTTCCGGCGCGGCAGGAACCGTGCTTTATCCAGCGTCATCACCTTATGTCGTCGGTGTTGGCGGGACGACGCTTTTCACAAACAGCAATTTTACGTACAACAGGGAAATCGGATGGGATGCGGGCGGAGGCGGGACGAGCGCGTTTGAAAGTTCGCCGTTCTGGCAGGCGGCCGTTTCTCCGACGAGCGCTGCCGGAAAGGGCGTGCCGGACGTTTCGATGGACGCCGACATTGTGAGCGGAGCGCTCACGTATATCGGCTGTACGCCAAATGAAGATCCAAACAACTGTCAATTTATTGTGGGCGGGACAAGTCTTGCGTCGCCACTCACGCTGGGCGTGTGGGCGCGCTTGCTTACCAGCCACGGCAACAAGTTGGGCTTCGCTTCGCCGCTTTTCTACAAACATGCCACACCGCTGCCGAGTGTTTCTTCGGGTCCGGGATTCCATGACATCGTGGGCGGCTGCAACGGACTCTTCTGCGCGATTCCGGGTTATGACTACGTGACAGGACTTGGAACGTTCGACGTCGCGCAGATGAACGGGGCGATCGGGCACTGATCTCCGGGCGCCGGGGAAGAAAGAGTCAAGTCGCCACAATCCAAAAGGAAAAGGGCCGCTTCAGAAAGCGGCCCTTACCACTAGCTTGGGCGCGAGCGAAAGCGCGCGCGACCACGGCTAGAAAAGGCCGACTTTGATGTGGAGGAATTTTTTTGGATTTTTTCGGAAGTCGCCGACGAGGAGGCGCATATCGCCGGTGAGGCCGGTGAGATTGTCGTAGAGCTTGGGATCGGAGAAAAATTTTCCGGCAGTGGAGTTGTTGTCGTTGAGCTTGGCGGTGGCGGTGGCCAGGTTGGAGCTGGTATCTCGCAATTTGTCGTAAAGAGTGTCGTCGTTGGCGAGTTTACCGAGGGAGCCTTTCCCGGCGCGAACGTCGGCGAGCATGCCGTTGGTGTTGGCGATGGCCTGTTTGGCCTGGTCGTAGAGAGAAGGATCGTAGAGGAGCTTGCCGATGGTGCCCTTTTGGCTGCGAACATCGGTGAGGATGCCGTTGAAGTTGTCGAGGGCTTTGTCGACTTTGGTGTACATTTCGTCGCTGGTGACGATTTTTCCGATGGTGCCCTGCCCCGCCTGAACGTTCGCAATCATCTGGTCGCCGCGGGCGAGAATGCTATTGAGGTGCGCGTAGGCTTGCTCGTCGGTAAGAAGTTTGCCGAGGGTGCCTCTGCCGCCTTTCATGCCGGAGATCATTTCTTGCGCATCTTCGGAGAGGGCGGAGAGATTGCCGAGGAGCTCGGCGCTGCGTTCGACGACTTCCTTGATGGCTTTTTCCTCGGCGCCGGGAATTTCCTGATTTTCCTTGAGCGGCGTTCCGGTGTAGCCGCGGCGGATTTCGACGTAACGATTGCCGAGAAGTCCTTCGGTGACGAGGCTGGCGACGGAGTCGGTCAGAATCTCGTTTTGATAGCGGCGATCGATGCGCATGTCGACTTCAATGTTTTTGTTTTTGTCGACGAGCTTGCCGGGAGTGCGGGGAACGAATTTAATGGCTTCCACGTTGCCGATTTCAACGCCGTCGAGTTTCACGGAAGCGCCTTTGGAAAGGCCGGAGACTTCAGGGAGAAGAGTTTTGATGCGGTATTTGGGACCGAGAATGCCGGCGCCGGTGACGTAAAAGATTCCGACGGCGAGAACGGCGAGACCGACCAAAACGAAAAGCCCGACACGGAGTTCCGTCCAGGTGAGCTGCTTTCGTTGCGGCATCAGCGCTTCCCTCCGGAGTGCGAAAGATAACTATCGCACGGAATTCGTTCACCCGGCGCACCATCTTGCCGAGCACGGGTCGCGAAATAGCGCGGCGCTATTTGCGGAGCCTCCTTCAGAAAAACAAGCGCAACAAAACACAGTGTATTTGCCGGGATCGACATTAGACCAGGAACCTTTTCAGATAAGGATCGGTGGAGGCGGCCAATTCTTCGGGTGCGCCTTCGAAATAGATTTTGCCGTCGCGGAGGACGAGGAAGCGCGTGGCGGACGCGCGATGGATGGCGCCGTTTTTTTCGTTGTGAACGACGCGGTTCGTGAATTTGTCGAAATGGAAATTGGCGAGGGCGAAGCCGTCCTGGAGGCGATGAGTGGCGAGGAGAGCGGTGACGCCGTAAACGTCGCGAAGGCGGAGAATGAGGGTGATGATGGTTTGTGAAGTGACAGGGTCAAGGCCGGCGGTGGGGGAATCGTAAAGAACGATGGGCGGGCGAGTGATGAGAGCGCGGGCGATGGAGACGCGGCGACGCATGCCGCCGGAGAGCTCGGAAGGAAGGAGATCGAGGGTGTGTTCGAGTTCGACGAAGCGAAGCACTTCCCTGACGCTGGGTTCGATTTCGTCGGGATCGGCGCGATCTTCGAGAAGACGATAGGCGACATTTTCCGCGACGGTCATGGAATCGAAGAGGGCGCCTTCCTGAAAAACAAAACCGATTTCGCGGCGGAAGCGGAGGAGTTCGCGCTCGGACATGGCGCCAAGATTCTTGCCGAGGACGCGGATTGAGCCGGAACCGGCCGGGAGCAAGCCGGCGGCGAGCTTGAGAGAGAGAGTTTTGCCGGTGCCGGTTTCGCCGAGAAGGATGAGCGTTTCGCGCGGCATGACGCGGAAGGAGAGGCCGCTGAGAATTTCGCCTTCTTCGAAGGCGATGCGGACGGCATCGAATTCGATTGCGGGGCTTTCGCTTGACACGATGGAAGAAGGGGAAGCCATCAGAAGATTTTGTCCGCGAGAAAGAGAGCGATTTTAGTAAGGAAGGTGTCCGCAACGATGATGAGGACGGAGGAGATGACGACGGCTTGCGTGGTGGCGCGGCCAACGCCTTGCGTGCCGCCGCGCACGGTGAGGCCTTTGTAACAGCCGACGGTGGCGAGGATGAAACCGAAAGCGAGAGGTTTCATGAAGCCCTGCATGAGGTCGCCGAATTCGAGCGCGTTAATGGCACGAGTCCAAAACTCGATGGCACTGAGGCGCAGAGAAAAAACGGACGCGGCGCTGCCGCCGAGAAGGCCGACAAAATCGGCGAGGCCGGTGAGGAGAGGCTGCATGAGAATGGCGGCGAGGACGCGAGGCGTGACGAGTTTGCGGCTGGGGTCGGTGCCCATGGCGCGCATGGCGTCGACTTGCTCGGTGACGAGCATGGAGCCGAGTTCGGAGGCGATGCCCGCAGCGCAGCGGCCGGCGACGAAGATGCCGGTGAGGGTGGGGCCGAGTTCGCGGACGAGAGCGATGGCGACGACGTCGCCGGTGAGCGCCGTTTGGCCGAAGCGCGTGAATTGCGAGCCGGTCTGCAAAACCATGACGACGCCGATGAAAAAGCCGGTGAGAAGGACGATGGGGAGAGAGCCGACGCCGATGTCGTCCATCTGATCGAGAAGATCCTGGAAGTAGTGCGGGCCGCGAAGAAGATTGGTGAGGGACTGGGCGGCGAGGTAGGAATAGGCCTGAACGTCGGCGACGAAGTGCATCGCGCTATTGGTTAGCACGTCAAAAACCGAGATTTTGTCTTCCCATCTCGGTTGCTGCCCGGTGACCTGAAGAGGCGCTTGTGCCACTTGTCCTTAGTCCGGAAACCGTTCCGCGATAGACCACGAGCGCTGGAAAGAGAGCGACGCCGTGATTTGTTCAGAAAGGTTCTGGCGGAAAGCGTAACGTTGGCGGTGCGCGGCGTCAAGCAGCGCGGCGGAGATTCGTGCGGCAAGAAAGGTTTGTGCGCGAAGCGCTTTTGGTGGACGATGCGCGGCGGGGACGATAGACTGAATGATTCAGGAATCAGCGATTGTGGCGGCGTAAGAGCGGCACGCTTCCGAAAGCGGGCCCTACGACGGCTGCGCACGATTTTGGAGGGTGATGAGAAATGTTGCGGTATTACACCGCGGGAGAATCGCATGGGCAGGCGCTGCTGGCGTTTGTCTCGGGGTTGCCGGCGGGATTGCCGGTGGACGTCGAAGGGATAAACCATGAGCTGCACCGGCGGCAATTGGGATACGGGCGCGGGGGGCGGCAGAAGATCGAGAAGGATCGCGCGGATATTTTTGCGGGAGTGCGGCACGGGAAGACGATCGGGGCGCCGATTGCGCTGAGGATTGAGAATCGGGACTGGGCGAATTGGGAAAAGATTTTGCCGGTGGAAGACAATTCGGAGGACGATGCGCCGTCGAAGAAGCTGGTGGCGCCGCGGCCGGGGCATGCGGATCTGGCGGGATCGCAGAAATTTGATTTTCACGATGCGCGGTATGTGCTGGAGAGGGCGTCGGCGAGAGAGACGGCGGCGCGGGTGGCGGCGGGGGCGTTTGCACGGCAACTGCTGCGGGAATTTGGGACGGAGATTGCGAGCCACACGATTCAGGTGGGACATCACAAGCTGGAGCGGCGGGCGAGCTGGGACGAGATTAAAAAGATTTGCGGGGATTTGGAATCGCCGCTGCGGTGCATCGATGGCGAGCTGCAGGAAAAGATGAAGGCGGAAGTGGATGCGGTGCTGAAGGCGGGCGATACGGTGGGCGGCGTGTTTGAAGTGGTGGTGCACAACGTGCCGGTGGGATTGGGTTCGCATGCGCAGTGGGACGAAAAACTGGATGGGCGGCTGGCGCAAGCGGTGATGAGCATTCAGGCGGTGAAAGGCGTCGAGGTGGGCGCGGGGATACTGGCGGCGGGATCGTTCGGAAGCGAAGTGCAGGATGAGATTGGGTACGACAAAACGGCGAAAAAATTTGTGAGAAGTTCGAATCGCGCCGGGGGCCTCGAAGGCGGGATTACGAACGGCGAAGACGTGATCGTGCGCGGATACTTGAAACCGATTTCGACGCTGCGGCGCGCGCTGAAGACGGCGGACATGGTGACGAAGGAGCCGGTGGCGGCGGCGTACGAGCGGTCGGACTGGTGCGTGGT
>Ga0070730_10000689_pt1 | contig 36629 bp, 60 predicted proteins | sample Coa_R1_3_FD_66447 | JGI IMG/M metagenome (GOLD analysis project Ga0070730, IMG submission 66447) | Surface soil microbial communities from Centralia Pennsylvania, which are recovering from an underground coalmine fire - Coalmine... | ecosystem: Environmental > Terrestrial > Soil > Unclassified ...
CCTGCGGACAGAATACTTATCCACAATGACCAATCTTCGAAACCCCATAATATTGGATGGTAGCCGCCAACTTGTTCGAATGCCTCCCTACGAATCAGCGAGGCAACCGGAATATTGTTATACTTGCACTCGTCTTCCAGCGTCATGTCCCGGTGTCGCGCATCTGGATATCCGCCGTCTCGATACACTCCTCGGTCGAAGATCGACCAAGAGCGGATGTAGTGACTCTCTGTTCCAAAATACTTCATGTCGGTGCAGACAACGCCGACGCCATCCGTCATAAGTGGTACAGTCTTTTCAACGAAAGTCGGGTCAAATTTGTCATCTGAATCGATAGGTAGAAAGAAATCTCCGGTCGCGACCGCGAAACCCTCGTTTCGAATCACGCCGATGCCCATCTCGCCATGCTCCCGATTAACTATCTTTGCCCCGTAACTCTTGGCGATACGCTCGGTGTCGTCAGTCGAGCCATCGTTCACCACGATGATCTCATGGACCGAACGCGTTTGCGCGCGCACCGAAGCCAGTGTCTCCGCGATTGTTTTCGCTGAGTTATATGCAATAATAACTACGGATACTGTACTCATCGAGGTCCCTTCGTCAGTGCCAGTAATTTTGGTTCGTACACGGGTCGACCCGCGCGCTGCCAGATGTTCTTGTAGTAGTCGCCCGGGACATCCGGCCAGCAGTATGATGGCGTCAGAATTTTGGCAGGTGGATTGTGGTATAAGTAAGAATTCAAATGTGACTCGTCGTGCCACTTCGCAACCACGCCGTTCTCTTGGTCGATGTCCACACCTGTTTTGATAGTCTCGGCCATCTTTATGAATGCCTCGGTTGCACCACCAAGAAATCCGCCACAAAAATACGTTCTCGGATTGGGAAGATAGGCGATTGATTCCGGGCGGCGCTCCGGGTCGCCGGGTAGTCCGACGTAGCCGGGATGCTCCGTCGCAGTGATGCCGTCAGAAAAAATTTCTTCCCCAACCGGAGCCACGAATAGCATGTCGGCGTCACAGTAGAAAAGCTGATCGTATCGTCTCAAAAGATTCTTGTAGTTTAGAAACGTGTGGTATCTGTGCAGAGTCTCGCTTGGATAACCCAGTGGCTCTTTGGAAATATTGTTTGCGGCTAAAATAAGACGAGGGCTGTCGCTCCACACGATTGCATCGTGCTCAACGAAGAACTCATTAGCAGAAAGAAGCAGGGATTTAGCGTACTTGCAGTATTCGACTCCCGTCGCGATAACTAAGAGAGCGGTCTTCATTTATTCTCCGCGTGTGTCGTCTCCATCCAGTGGTCACTCAAGTCATACGCGTGACCGAATTTAGCGGACGGGAAGTGATCTGAATATGCATGAGCAGGAAGATCGAGTGCTCTAAGATTTCCTTTCACGATCTCAGGCCCCATTAGCTGGCCCACCCATAGGTCTTCAGCCCAACTTTCCGGGAATTTATCTGCGACGTAAGTTGCCGCCTCTTGAGAGAGGAAGTAGCCGTAGCCGCCCGAGGCCCACGGATAACACTCCTCGATGTGTTGAACCACGCCGTTGCGATTTGGTGCATCGTAAGAGAAGGTCTCGCCGAGTGGCCGACTGATTTTACCGACATAATCATAGCGTTCGTATCCACAAGACAGCAATTTATTAACGTACACGTATGTATCGGTATCGCATAGAAAAATGTGGTCTAGCCGCTTACCGACCGCCCACTGACAGATCGCGCGGGTCTTAAATGGGAGTCCGTTGTAGTCGTCCGGCGCGTCTACCACAATTTCATCGCTCTTAAATATTCGGCTGGTCTTGCCGTCTGTCTCTGCGCCTACGAAGAAGCGCACCAGCGCCTTGCCTCGAAGCGCCTGTCCCCACGTCCCGCGTATCACGTCGTGGTAACCCGCGTCTAGGTCTCTTAAACATGACTTCACTGTTACAATCAGCATTAACACACCTCTTGATCGAATCCGAAATATTCTTGAATGTTGCGCTTCTTCATCATCAATGCGTGTCCGGTTGTAAAAGCGCGAAGACGCAGTTCTTTATATCGCGGGTCTTGCTTGCTTGCATCGTAAAGCTGCGAATCGATATTCGCGTAAGGTAAAAATACAACGATCTTTCCCGCGGCCCTCAAATCTAGAAAGAAATCAACGTGTTCCCCGCCAATCGGTCGAATGTTCTCGTCCCAAGGAATCTCTCGAAGAACGTCGGTACGAGCGAGAAAATAATTTGCGGCGATGTCGATTCTCCAAACTGGAAGAGGGTCGATGCGAAATGGCAAGGTACCAAGAGAAACCCGGTGCTCTTTGATATATTCGCCGGGGACATACTCAAGAAACCCCTCGTAAGGCCGACTGTTAACTCTCCCTGCTACAATGTCTATATCTGGGTTTTTCTCCAACACCATCGCCATCTCGGTTATGCCCTTACGGGCCTCCCAAGGACTGAAATCGAAATCATCGGAACCGATCAACGTGTACTTTGTCTCAACCAATTTAACCGCGGCATTTCTTTTCGCAGTTAGTCCAGAATCGTATGGCAGCTTCGCCCAATAATAGGTCTCGTAATCGCTGCCTTCTAATGTGCAATCCCAGCCGTCGTCTTGCGCAATTCTTACGGGACATTCGGGTAAATAGTTGCTAATTCCATCCAGACAAGTTCGCAGATAACCGCGACGGTGGAATGTCGGAATGACAATCGTGATGTCTTTCAAACTCATTGCACACACCGACTGGTAGATTGATAAGACGGAACTTTACGATCTAGAATCGCATCTACCAGCGCACGCCCCTCGTCGATAGATAACTGAAATCCGGCTGCGTTGTTGTGACCCCCGCCGCCGAATGTCTTAGCGATTGCGCTCACGTCGACAGAGCCATCTCCACGAAGAGAGAACTGCATGATGCCGTCGCCGCGCTCGAACCAGAGCAGTGAAATCGGATAACCACTCTTACAGAGCGCGTTGCCCGCCTCACTCACCCCGGCGTACGGGATGTTGAGGACAGCGGTCTTATATATCACGCTTCCAATAGGCGGCAGCCACAATCCTTCTTGCGCTTCCGCGATTACGGAGCGGGTGTAGTATTCGATGTACTGACGAACGCCGATGCCCTTTTGGCGCGCGTCTTCTGCGCTCAACTTCAACACGTTGTAGAACCAGTCATCTAACGTGCGGGGCTGCACCATCAAGTAGGCGTTGATTTCCTGTGAGTGCGGCAGCGCCCAGTTCCAAAGGTCTTGGTCCTCGGTGTAGTTGACCCACCACGGGCGGTATTCTTTTACAGAATCCGTGGCATCAGCCAATTCAGGAGAATCTTTGCCGAAGAGATAGTCCCACGCGAGGCCCGCGCCGGAACGCTTCATGTCGAAGGTCGCGTACGGTGCGCCGTCTAGTACGGCCTGCGCTGTCTTGTGGTGGTCTAAGATGCGGAATGAATTTGCGACTGATTTCAAGCGGTCGTTCAACTCGCGGGTACGAAGCGAGTAGTCGACCATGATTACGTCCTTGCCTTCGCAGAACGAGAACAAAGATTCGAGTTCGCTTTCCGGCAGTCCGTGATTCAATCCCATCATCGCTGCTTCCGGGTATTTCATCTTGCAGATGTATGCGGCGCACCAGCCGTCCGGACATGCACTGTGATAAAGAATTAAATCCATTATCGCACCAATCGCACTGCTTGAATGGCGATCTCTGCCTTCTGAACCCGGCCCTCGCTGGTTGCCCATAATACCGTCAAGATAACGGTTTGATTTGAGATGGCGCTAACCACCGTCATCTTAGGTCCACCGCTCTTCAACTGAACAACCGAGCCAATCGTAATCACCTTCGGTTCTTTTTGTTTCTTGCTCATTTTAATTCTCCTTGTACTTCCATCGATTTTCTTTCGGTGTAAAGAATTCGTCCGTGTAATCATCAATCAATCCTTCCAGACGCGCATCGTTGGTAAGAAGGATATCGCCTACCTCGCCTTTCATTCTCTTGATGAAGAAATCCACCAGTTTGTGCAAAGCAGTGCTACGCTTAATCTCATAATCCGTTGGAAAATCAGGAATGATAAGATTACTCACAACAACCCTGCGTTAATACGACGTGACTGATCTTGTCGACGGCGAATTTCTCTGTCGCTGAACTCGCGCTCCCGGCGAATGTCGCGCGCGGCGAGCACACGGGCGCGCTGCAAATTCTTCTCGAAGGTCTCTTTATCAGAGTCAGTAGCGAATCCAAGGCGAGTGAAGACCGCACGAGTGCGCTCAATGAATTGCAATTTGATTTTAGATGGATGCGGATGGAAGCGCTTCTTGGCGAAGGCGGCACGGCCCACTTGCTGCCTCACAGTCGGTCTTTCATTTGGCTGCACACAAGTGCGATAATCCGGAACCTTGTTGCCGTTCTCATCTGCTCGGAAATACTCATAACCATTAACTGTGTAAGTAAATCGCTGTTCACACTTTCGCTCGTGTTCACGGTGACGTGAACGACATACTTGGCAATTAATCATTTTACCAAGTTCAGGATGGCGTTGAGAGAATGGCCGATTGTACTGCGCCGTATTGAAGGCGGCAATGACTGCGTTCAACTTCTGTTGTTCCGGTGAAAGTACGTTGATCTTAATCATATTGTCCTTCCGTAGTCGCAGTTGCGGCCTTCTCCGGTTTTCGGGTTATCGGCAGGTTCCACGCCTATCGCCGGAATTCGGTTCGGTCCTACGTAGGCTCTTGCATCCAAGATCAGTCTGCCGTACTCCTCGATGCGCTCCGCGGCCTCTTTAACGCCATCCACATAAGCGCGTTCAATGTGCTCACTCTCGATGGTCGCTACGCGGGGCGTCTTTGGGGCCAGCCACTTGCGCTTCTTGCGCTCTTTCTCGTCGACCGGGTCGCTGCTCGTGTAAACGATATCCGTGCCCGGAATGTCCTCCACAAATGCCTCTACCTGCTTCCCGGTGCCCTCACAATTGGCACAATTCACGATCTCCGGGTCTCCCTTGCAAAGACGGCAAACAGTGTCTCTAAAGCCTCTGGTGCGTGATTTGACTATCCACTTGGCCTCCCCGCGATTAACCAGCGTGGTGGCCTCCGAGATCGTTATAGTAAGCCTGCATGTGCATCGTTCTGCTGGCGGTTCTTTCTCTTGAAGCACAACCGCCTCCTGCCCGTGGCAGGAATGGACCTTTGAGACACTCATCCTTTCTCCCTATCCTACATAGGGGGAGGGATAGGGTGCATTATTTCGACTTTTTCGGTCGTCCTCGTAGACGCGCGCTGCGCAGTTTGCCGTTGTCCGCTCGGCGTCCTCTCGCCACCCGGCGAATGCTTACCAGCATGCTTTTGATGGCGCTCAACGACTCTTTCATCTCTTTTGCTACCTGCGAATTGGGCATCTGCATCCGGTAATAAAGATGAATGAGACGCAGCCACCGTCCCGCGCTTCTCGCTACGCTCTTTTTCTTGCGGAGACCCGGAAAGGCGCGTAAAAGAACCTTTCTCACATCAGCATCGTTCAATGTCCATTCGGGAATATCGCGCTCCCGAGTGCGGATTTTCTTGATCTGGTGAGAACCGAAGAACCTATCGTCCCCGTCCATCCGGTTGCGCAGTTTTGCCATATCTCTCTTGTGAGTCAATTTTAAATCATTTACCATCCGCATCCTCCAACGTGGCGTTGTCTGTCTCTGGTGGTTCCTCCTGCAACCCAAGCTGTCTCTCGCCCAGCCCGTGTGATTCTAAAACCCTTTCCCAATACATCGGGTCAGGATTATCTACGTCTGGTTTATTTATTTTCCTCATGGGGCCTCGTTGTCTTCCTCCGCGAAGAGATCGATGTCTTCGTCTGATTTCGTAAAGTTTGATTCTCGAAACATCTTGTCATTTAGCACGAAGGCACGGAAGTACGGGTCGCTGCGGTCATCGTGGGGATAACGAACACCGAACGTATTTTCATAATTTTGGGAGCGCCACGCATTAACGATGTTAACGATCTGTCTTTGCGCGATCTTGCCTGCGTCGTCCGCGGACTCGACCGTCACGAAACCCGCGTTAAATTGTAGCCGCTGCTTGGTGACCGAATCCTCCGAGACGAATGTGCCGTTCTCTTCCAGCCACGCGTCGCGACGGGCCTTCGCTTCTTTAGTCTGCTCCGTCTTCCCGTTCTTTTTTCCTTGGACCCGCTCCATCTCTTCTACCATGAAGTCGTTCGGGAGAAGCCAAATTCCCTCTTCCTCTGTTCCGGCAACCACGGCTTCTTGTCCGGCCTTCATGTATCCTGCGTCTTCCAGCAGCGTGACAGAATAGCCCTTCTGGATTGTCAGTCCTTTTTTAACGAACCATAAAAGCGCGACATCGCGTATGCCTGACAGCCACGAATATCTTCGCAACTGCGTATCGTACGCTGCGATGCCATATTGCTCCGGAAAATCTGCACCCGAGGTCTTGATGTCCACGATGATTGGGCGGAAGGCCCCATATTCAGGTAGCCAATTAAGCTTCGGAAGAAGCGGATGGTCAGGTTCAACGAATGCGACGATGTCCAATTTTCCTGCGTCTTCGATCTCTCCATAATTAAGGTCTCCGGGGAATACCTCTTTCGAATACTCCCTTTGAAATACAATTTGCCCTCCCACCGGGATAGGTAATGATGGCTGACGTATCGCATAAAGCTTCAGCCAGTCCGTTGCAATGTGCGCGCACGTTGCCCAGTCTTTTTCGACCTTCGTATACTGCAGTTCTTTCTTGTCAGCATACGGCTGCCACTGGGTCATGAAATGCTTGATCGCCGCATCGCGGTCGCCGCGATTCTCGTGATAAAACTGAATGGCCGATTCGAATGCCTTTCCGAACTCGAAGCGGGCCTTGTTATTTTTCTCTTTCCATCCGAGAACCTTTTGCAGCTTGTATTTCAGTGGGCACTGATCGAAAGTATTTCCCGCACTGTAAGAGTGCTTCTTCCAAGGTTGACCCTTGGCGTTGATATAAAGAAAAGCCATTAACGTAGCTCAAATGAGATGCCCATCTTCTCATAAACTTCTTTTAATTGTTTTGGCAGTTTTTTATCTTCAATTAGCCCTATTAAGAATCGCGTAAATTCCAGCAGATGCTGAGGGCATAAATCGGCGGCAGCTTGCCAGTGTTCATATCCATTGCCACTAGCATCTGGTGTTGAATGAGAGAAAATGTGCAAACTTCCGTCGCCTGCGCGTTCCCGTTTGCAGTCTTTTTTGTCACATAAATATTTGGTTATTTGTGCCACGTTAATTCTCCTGTTTAAATCCGATTGTGAATCCTGTTCTCACCGACTTGTCTCCCACTTTCGACATACGGAAGACTTCCTTCACATTTCCTTTCAATCGACTTACGGTCTCGTCGAAGCTGTGGCCGAACGCGAGCATTGCGACCGCGAGTTCTCGAAGATGAGCCATACCGAGACCCTCGGTACCTGCAGCCATCTGATCGACGCTGGTTTCATTGACGTGATCTTTGAATAATCTCTGCAGATACATACGACGGGCCTCTAATACTGGCGGGTCTAGCCCGATCACCAAATCGAATCGGCCCGGACGCTTCAACAGTCGGTCTTCCAAAAGATCAGGCTTATTGGTAGTCGCCACATTGATGACATTGCCAATCTGCTTCTCTCCGTCCAAGAAAGAGAGCACGTTGCTCTCCGTCTCTTTATTTTCAGTCAATTTCTCAATATCTTCGAAGATGCACATCACCGGACGGTTTGACTCGATCTCTCTTAGTTTCAAAAGAGTGTCTTGGTCATTGTCAATATCAGTAATCGAGAGCACGATGCCGCCCCGTTTAATGATCTCGTTGGATAACATCCGGATGATGCTGGTCTTACCACACCCCGCGGGACCGTAAAATATGATGCCGCGCTTATACACCAATCCGAGTTCTTTGAAGAACTCTTCTCGCCCCCAAAATTCCTCAATCTGATTCAAGACATAATCAACAGGCGTGCCGGGAATAAGGATAAGTTCATCGGAAGGGAAGGCGATCTCGCGAAGATACGTATTGCCGTCTGAGTCCTCTCGGCTTTCATATACTCCGCTAGGAATAGCCTCGTGCGTCACCAACGTAGCATAAAAGCGGTCCTTCTTCTTTGCCCAATGCGTGTGATTCCTCTCTTTTTTCTCCTTCCTTTCTTCCTCTAACATATTATCCTCCTTCTCTATTTGTGAACTACGCATTTGCCACTCTCTCCACGATTGCCATCTTTTCATTGCGTCTGAAGATGTATTATTCATCGTCTTCTCCGAAGACCTCAATCTTGTCCACGAAATCATTCAAAAATTGGCTGCGGCTCTTCGTGAAGCTAATCTGTAATTCGTCTGCTGCACGGCTGCACGCGACAAAAAAGATGCGGTGCTCTTCCAATAGTTCTCCGTCTTTGTGAGGCATCACGTCTTGATCGCACCCGACCACAAAGACGTGTCTCCACTCCCTGCCCTTTGCTTGATGGACCGTTGACAGTGTCAAGATCGGCTCGCTCTTGGTGCGGCGCATGTAAGTAATCTTGCGAAGCCAATCCAAAAATTGCAGAACAGTAAGCGGTTTACCTGTTTCTTTATGTTTGCGTCCGGCCATACGGACGATATCATTCAAGTTCTCGACCGGGTCTTTCTCCATCGGGTTACCCTTCGTGTTTGTGTAGCGGTAAACCAGATTGTGCTCTCGAATCAAGTCCTGCATCACGGTCGCTGCGGGCCGCGGGTCCATTAACTTTTCCTTAGTGAGATCGATCAGATGCTTCACCTCATTCTCTTGCCACACATTCTTCTTGCCGAGGATTTCCGCCTTGATGTTGCGACTCATGGCGCGGCGCTGAACAAGCTGTAGCTGGCGGTTAGTGCGAGCCAGAATTGCACTGTCGTCGATCAAGTCACGATCTGTGATCTCATTCAAGACCTCGTTGGCCTCTTCGTCTTCGCCGTAATAGCTGATGAAGCGTACTTCGTCGCCTTCCGGACGCAACGATATCATGTGGCTCGCCAAACCGTTGTCTACTGGGAGGATAGACTTGAGAAATTCTACAAGGCGTCCAGTGCTGCGGTAATTTCGTCCAAGATATAGCGTTTTTGCGCCGGGGAAAGTGCGGGAGAACTGGCTGAGATTGCCGCGCTGCGCGCTTCTCCATTCGTAAATAAGTTGATTCTCGTCCCCGACCACAAAGATATTTCCGCCGTAAAGCAATTGCAGCAATCTAAATTGAGTGATGTCGGTGTCTTGACATTCATCGACTGCGATGTATTTTTTCTGGTTTCTTTTTCTGACTTCATCATTCGTCTCCAGTAGTTTCACGGTCTCTTTTATTAACGTATCGAAATCCATCCATCCTTGCTCTAACTGCTTCTGTTGATAATCGCGGTATGCGAGTGCGTAAAAATACCCGATGCCGTGAGTGTACTCTTCTTCCAGCGCTTGCTCCGGACTTACGTTTCCGGCCTTCCATTCAGAGATACGATCACTGAGTGCCCGATATGACGTGATGGGCGGATAAGTTTTGAGCAAATCCTTTATCAGCATAAACTGCTCCCCACGCACCGGGATGATTGTGGGGCAGGTCGGGAACGGTATAAAAGCGCGCTCCCTCTTCATCAGATCGAGACAAAAACTATGGAACGTACGGAAGACCTCGGTGGAATTGAGCAGACTAACACGCTCCACCATTTCGGTTGCCGCTGCGCTCGTGAAGGTAAGATTCAAGATATCGCTGTCCGGTATCCCGCTTATCCTCATACGAAGATAGCGCTCCACCAGCACGCGGGTCTTGCCTGCGCCGGGGCCTGCGATCATCACGAAATTACCGTTTACAGCGTTGACGCCCGCTTCTTGTTCAGGATTTAATGAGATCGTCACTTAACTCCGAGGGAATCGTTGATATATTTAATCAAGCCTTTCGTTGTGTTTTTGTTAACAAAACCTTCGAACCAAGAGAGCATTTCCTCCCACTGATCGACGGTCATGAATTGTGGCGCGGCACCGGACATCTTGGTGATGAAAGCGCGCATCTTTTGTACACTGCCCATGCCTTCCGACGACGGCAGTTCCGATGTGTAAACTGACACCCGCTTACGATAATCAGTCATTTGAGCATCGGTCGGTTTTCCGGGGAAGTCGGTCGAAGCAGGATTTGCTTGTGGTGGCACAGCAGCAAATGCTTGTGGTGGCACGGGCGTGGTTTGAATACGCTCTTGCGCTGGCTCCGGGATGATAATTTTTGGTGATGATACTTCATGAACAGGAAACCCAGTTGGAAATTCGTTGGCTGGACGCGCCGGAACAACCTGAGCGGGTTGTGGGGGTGGGGTTACAACTTGTGCAGGTTGTGGGGCATTATTCACAATCTCCGGTTCTACATCCATACTTACGGTGTTCTTTGGCTTGCGCCCGCGCTTTGGCTTGTCCGGTTTAATGTCCGTCACGTTCATGCCCGTAACTGGTGCAACTACAGGGGTTACGACGGTATTGGTCGTTGTTTTGTCCGTTATAATGTCCGCTGGTTTCGGCATCGCGGCCAACGCCGCAGCGCCTTCCGCATACACTCTCTTCAAGTGCTCATCTTGATTGACTTCTGGCGCAAGAGCAACCGCATGACGCGTGTCCGGCGCGTCGGGGATTTTAGTAATGCTGTGGCTCGGAGCAGCCGTGATATCCTTGCCCGGGGCGTTGTTGGGGGCCGCTTGCGGAGGCGGGAAGACTACAGGACTGCCAGCGAGTTGTGCATTAGATGCCGGGTTTTCGGTGCTGCCCTTGATTGCACCTACTTCGCTTTCATCGAGGATGCCGAGAGACGTGAATTGCATCGTGAGACGACGCAGCGCTCGGGTGCTGGCTGTCATGATTGCATCATCGAGGGCCTTGCCTGCGAGACCTTGAATAAACTTGGAACCGACTGCGATCTCTTGCCGACCGTCTTTGTTCTTTCCGGTCGCGGTGAAAACGATAGAACCTTGAGGTGTGATGATGTGGGTGAGAGAAGAGACCTCGATACCTAGTTTGTTGCGAAGGATTTCTGCGGTGCCGCGGCGGGCGTAGACCACCAAAGATTGGCCGGGGCCGTTCTCGTTCTGCATCCAGATTGTGTCTAGTCCGTTCAAATCTGGGTCCAATCCGATGAACTCGCTGACATCGCGAAGATATTTCGCCAGTTCTTGGGGGGATAAAGTTGACAGGTCGTGCTTAATCACAAGTTTGCTCATGTTTTCCTCACTTTTGGTACCATATCACAAGTACTAGTACTTGTCAAGCTATTTTTCATCGACGGCGTGAACAATTTCGATCTTGATCTTCTCCACGCCGTACTTCTTCAAATCAATGCGATCTGCGACGCGCTCCGAAACATCCATCTCCCGGCCATCCTCGTAAGGCCCCCGGTCGATCACTCGGGCGAATTCGCTGTGCCCGGTGCGGACGTTCGTCACGCGGACCCACGTCCCGCACGGCAGATACGGATGCGCCGCTACGAGTCGATCTGGGTCATAACGCTGTCCACACGCGGTCTTCTTTCCACGCCATTGCTCGCCGTACCACGACGCCATGCCGTACCACGGCTTCGAGTACTTGGCCTTCGCGGCGATCTTCGGTGCCTCTGCCTTTAAAGTCAGAAAAGGCAAGATCATAACGACAGTTAAATTTGCGAGTAGTTTTCTCATTCTGGTACTATACCACACTTAGGCCGATTTGTCAAGACTTATTGTCGAGGCTCCAAGTCCCGTTCTTTATTCGCTCCATCATCTCGTCGTGCTCTTTATCTTCGTAGCCCCACCACTCGCAGGAACAGTGCCCGGTATGAGTGCCCCGGAAAGATGTGGTGTTGTAGACCATAACCATCGATTTTCCTTCGCAAAACAATTCGAGAACTATCTCCACAGTGCGTTTGAAGTCCGGCAAAATGAAGCAGGGCCAGCAGTCAGAAATTCCGAAAGCACTTGCGCAAGGAATTTTCGTAAGGTCGACCTCTTTGCCGTCGCCCCAGTTTGCGGTCCATGTAAATTTATGTCCTTCTGTCTTCATCCTAGTAACCTTGCCATTGCAGAAAAATCATTAGCGGAAAGATTTCCCTTCCAGTTCTTCTCTCGCTCTGCGGACGCTGCAATTTCTGCCGCTATTTCTTCTTCGGTAGGCCAGCCCTCGATAGGCTCGATATACAGTTGTTTATTCAGAATGTCTGAATAGTGTGTCGGAAACTGCTCACGATTATCAGTTTCGACTGCAATTTGTTCCTCTGTGAGATAGCTCGACTCCCGACCGTACTTCGTCAGCTTTCTTAATTTTGGAACCCAATCAATCGTGTCGCTGTAAGAAGTGAAGAGGTCTTCACCGAAAAGGTAAACAGTCGTCGGGCCATGTGGACCGTAAACGTGATAATCTAGTCCACTCTTGTCGCGGCTCTTTACGAGTTCATCGTACCACGCCTTGTTCTTTTCGACAATCGCCCTCAATGCCGGGCGACGCATATCTCGCATCAGTTGTGCGATAGCCATCGCTCGTCCGTACGTGTATGGGAATCCGCTCATTGTATCCTCACTTGTGGTAGTATCCACCTTCAAATCCATCTGCTCCGAGCAACAGCCCCGGTGCCCAATCAACAGGCGTACTCATGATCTGGACCATATCGTGTACAGTAGGTGATAAGATATCATCTTCGACAAGAGTGATTCCCTCGTCGTGAACGTGTCCGACCACTGGCATCTCTCGCTCTTCAAACTTGAGAAGGGAGACGGCGAGAATATCTCTTGCGATTCCTTGAACCAAGTTTTCGAACAATTTACCGCCGTGTGTGGAGACCCAAATATCCCACTGCTTGGTCTTTTGATTTGTTCCGGCATAAATGAGGCTGTCTCGATAAACGTCGATTTCATTTCCATCATCGTCTTGTCCCTTCCACGGCATCATCGTTGATTCCAGCCGCGCGTCCATGTAGTGTAGATAGCGCCCCGAGGGCAGACGCATACGCATCATCGGATGACGCCCCTCGATGTTGATGCGGTCGATTACCACACAACCGTTCGGGCCGATGGTGCGAATTGTCTGCGGGTGATCTAAGTGCATTACATCCGCGACTGCGATCTCTAGCTGCTTCCAAATACCTGTCTTGGGGTCGCAGATTTCAGGATATGAATTACGAAAGATACGCACAATTTCTGCTGCCTGCTCTGGCGGCATTTCAATACCCATCGCATCAGCATATCCTAACATTCCGGTCTTGATGTTGTTGCCGTCTTTGTCTTTGACTATGCCGCCCCCAGAAAGACGGTAAATAGCGCCGAGCACACCCGGCTTCGCAATCTGGCGCATGCGCTTCGCCGCGGCCTTGCGCTCCTTGCCGTTCTTGCCTTTGTAGTCGGCGTACAGAACCTCGTACGGGATGCCGTACATCTTGGATGCAAACGAGAGATACGGGTCGCGACCGTTTTTCTGGTACGCACTGAATTGATCGGTGTATGGCTCGAAGACTCCCATCAAATCGCAGCAACCTGCGAGCCACGCGCCTACGCGCGTCTCGATGGCGTTTAAGTCGCAGACATTGAAGCGAGTGCTCATTCTAGAATCCATCCTTCTCTGTGCTCTTCCGTCAGTTCTTCAAATACGTGCGGTGGGTCGCCCTTTGTCATAGGACTGCGGGTCCACCGCCAGTACGTGCCGCGCCAGTAGAATAAGAGTTCATTCACCTTGTAGCCGATGTATACTAGTTCTCCGCTCACGGTGTCACCAGCCAATGCAGCGCTCCGAAGAAGGCCCACAACAAAAATGCCGTAAGAACAATCCCGGCCAACGGTTGATTCTCTACCTCTTTCCAAAACTTTCTCATCGTCCCTCGTTTCCCGGCGCAACGAACACTGTGCGAATCAGGCTCTTCACGACTAGCAACACGCTACCGTACTTCGCTTTGATTCCTTCGTAGTCTTCCGCGTGCACCATCGCGCGTGCTTCCTTCACCACGCTCTGGTCTTCGAAGTCGAAGCCATTCAAATCCTTCGGCGGGAGCGGGCGCGCCATGTTGTGTAATTGGACCGCGCTTCCCGACCAGCGACCGCAGCGGCTACTGCCCATAAAGATGAACTGGTTGCGAAGCCTGCCGTCCGACGATACGCACTCCAATATCTTACCCAGCTTCTGGTAACTCGTGCTGGCTGCCTCGGCGCGCATCTTCAACGCGGCGCGGCACGTATCGCTCAACTTGATGTCTGGGTCCTTTAATACCGAGGTGACCGTGTCCTTCTTCAATGTGTCGAACGGGTATCCTTCCGGCTTCGCCCACGCCTTGATCTGGGCTGGCGAATTTGCATTCTTCACGCCCGTCATCTTTTCAAAATTCTCTTTAGCTTCGGCCTTAGCCTTCAATGCGAGCGCATACATCTTGCGCACGAATGCTACGTCCACAGGCATGCCGCGGTCGTTGACGGTCTGATCGAAGAGCCACAACTTCTGCTCGAACTCGGGCAGAGGAAGCGCCTTCAAAATTCGCATTCTGCGAAGTAGTTCACCCTCCGCGATCACGTCCTGTTTACCATATTCAAGAAACTCTTCCCACTCTTTCGGATGCGAATTCCAGTCGTTGTAGTAGCACTGCGCTGGCTTCTTTTTGGTCGCCTTGGTAACAACCTTGTTCGAGAACAGCTTAATGAGTTCGTCACCGCGCTTGTTCTTCGCAAGGTGCGCGGGCAATCCGAGAACGTGACCTTGGACCTCCAAGCTAGCGGGAAGCGAGAGATAACGACCGCCGACTTGTGGGTCGATGAAACGACTGGCCGGGATGACCCAACCCAACTTTTGAAAGCCGTATCTTTCAAAGGCGCTGTTGAATGCTACAAATTGCGCCTTAGAATTAGATATAGAATCTTTCAAATCCGCAGGAATAAGTCCGCGCTCCCAAATCCGCCAACACTTATAATCTCCGTCTCCGATCTTATACCAAAGAAATAACATCTCGGTTTCCAGATGAAAGATATAGTTATGCAGTCCCACATCGAACGGACTGACGGGGCTGCGCGACTCGAAATCTACGTGGACTTCAATCATCGCTGCCTCCGAAAGCCATGTCACGAAGCATTCGAATTGTTCTCGGGTCGCCTTTTACTCCTCTGCCCTCTTCTATGACGTATCCGTTGTTTACGAGCGCATAATATGCTTTATTCCAAATCGAGAGACCATATTTGTTAGCGTTTAGTGCTCGCTCCACGTCTCTCTTTTCCATCCTTCCGTTGTTTTTCTTGAGCAAGCGCACCACGCCTTGCTGAATAGCAGATTCATCGTTCTTGGCTTCGAAAGTTAGTAGATAGTCCTTGACGGCTTCTTCGTATTTGACTATCTCGATGCCACGCGCGACGCAGTCTTCATCGATCTCGTCCAATCCTAAATCAATGGCGAAGTACAGCGCCCACTTCTCTGCGCGGATGGCCGGACGATTGCCGTACACCTCCAAGATGCGTTGTAGCGGCGTCTTATCGAAGAACTTGAATACTCTCTTGTTCACCGCTACATCCATCAACTTGCGCGTAGCTAATGCGGCCTCTGTGTAATTAATGACTTGCTCCAATTTCAAATCTGGGAGTTTCTTCGGTTGTAAAATCCAACTGAAACGATCATTCAACCCGGTATCCTCTCCCGCCAACTGCGACCACAGTTCCGCAAACTTGCGGTCGGTCGTCGCAGTTATAAGGGTCGCGCAGTACGTTCCCGGGTCCACGTTGAACGCGTCCTTCTTCGTCTTAACAGAGTTAGCAAAATTATTCGACTCATACATCTTGAGAAGGGCGCTATTCATGCCGCTGCCCTCGATGCGGGACTTGCTCACAAGTGCTGACAGTTCGTCGTAGAACAAGATAGCATTCTTACAATTGGTACGCTGCATATCGGTTCCGAGACCTTCCGGAGACCCTGCCTCCCACACTAGCGACTTACCATCTGCATTCTTGATGTTCTTCGAATACATCGAAAGAGTGCTGCCATATTCTAGAAATTTCATGCCGTCTTTAATCGAAGACGACTTATTAGCACGACCCTTCTGCCCGATCAACACGATGTAAAACGACGGCTTCCATGAAGAGAAAGGAACCTCGATCTTGGTACCGAGATAATTCATCATCATCGCCGCGGTAGGCATCCACATGAAGTAATCGATGCGTGAATTTACGTCGCAGTACGGTTTTACAAAGCCCTCGTAAATGCTGGTACCGAACATAACGTGACGAGGAAAAATAGGATATTCTATAGGTGAAAAGTTTAGCTCTTCTTCCGGCTCCACGGTTACAGGTTCCGGCTGCTGAGTAAAGAGGATGCTCTTATCCTCGCCCGGTGGGTAAATGCAAATACTCTTCGCCATTGCAATAACTTTGGCGTCATCAATAGGCGGTTCGCAGTTCTGATGAACGCGATCTAGCAGAATCTCTTCAATTTCTTTCTGGGTGCAGCCTGCATTTCGAAGACGGCCAGCTTGCGTGAGCATGTATCCGTGAATGCTGCCGTGAGGAACCAGACCACGTTCATTGCGAGGAGATTCTGCGATTGGTATCTCCGCGGATTGCTTCTGAATCTTTTGAGATATCAACCACGCGATCAGCCAGTCCGGCGCTTCCGCAATCGGTGTGCCCCAATTCAGCGCAGTGTACGGCTTCAATGTATCTGGGTGAATGCTGCCCGGGGCCACGACATACTCGCGATTGGTGCGGACAGACCAATCCTGCCCCACAACGTAAGTCTGGGAGATATTGCCCATCTGCATCGATGCGGCGGTGTGACGAAAATAAAAGTGTCCGCGTCCGGGGCGAGAGCGCACCTTGAATGTGTCCGGCATCTTTTGCCCGGTCTCTTTCTCGATGCGAGGGAGAACATCTTGCGAGTCGACCTCAAAGAAAAAGATTCCGCCTTTTTCTGCATGAGCAACACACGCAGCATTACAATCAGGATATAGGGCAGCCCACTCCTCAATTTTATTTGGGTCTGTTGATGCTGTGGTGGGAAAATCGGGAAGAAAGGCTCTTTTAGTCCCCGGACGAACAGGAGTAATCGGAATGCCCATCTGTATAAGCGGTGTTGCAATTTCCTTAAAACCCATTTAGTGTTTCCTTCCGGCCATAGGGCAGGCTGATTTGCATTTCTTTGCGTGATTGCAGTTAGAGCAAAGAATTTGAAAACCACTAGGAAAATTATTTCGAATAATCCATAACCACAGCGCCTTACTCACTGCGCGATTTACACCTATTCTGTGTTGATGGCCTTTGCCGTCAATATGGTCAACTTGTAAAAATAGAATAGCTCTTGTGTGACAGCCAGAACATTGGCAACGAATTACTCTTCCGCAATAGTGCTTTATTACTTTGAATCTTAATCTTTCTGCGTAACGTTTTTCTCCGCGAGCGTGGGCGGCTCTTCCTTCTGGGGTCTTTTTATATCTGACGCGAAAAGCTTTTGCGTCCTTTCTATTAGCGTAGGGCATCTGTTCTCCTCGAAAATAATAGGCCGTTCTCTCCGGCCTGTCGCACCACTTTCGGTAGGTGTCACCGTTCGAGGGAAACTAGAACGCTTCGTTAGTCGAGCGCGCCGGGGGCGCAAACGACTCTTGGTTTTGCTGAGGCGGGTGCGAGTACGTCTGCACTGGCTGACCCTGCGGTCCCGCTTGCGTCTTCGGCTTATTCTTGGAACGAATAAAGCCTGCAGGAATCTGCGGGGCAGGAGCGCCCACAGGCAGAGGAAGAATGCCCACGACGTTAACGAAGAACTCATTCGCCTTCGCCGGATTGGGTTCCCTCATAACCATCAACGTGTTTGAGCGGTTAAGCAGAAGCTGCTCCAACTGATCTGTTGATACGATCAGAGGAACCTGTTGACCATTCAGGACGCCAGAAATTATCTTGTACAGATTTCGAAACAGCGGCTGAGTGGAGCGCTCGTTCAACGTCGCGGTAACATACGCTGCCACTTGAAACGGCTGACCCTCCGGGTCCAAATACGGCTGTCCGTTCATCTGAGTAATGACCCACTTAATCAGAATTTTATTTTTCAAACCGTACTGGGTTTGTACTTGCGGCTTCTCAATAAGATCAATGATCGTGCCGAGGTACGTCCCTGCTTCCGGATTATAAAATACCTTGCCTTGACTGATATCCATTTATTTCTCCTTGTTTTCTTGTCTATGCATCTTCCAAATCCCCCGGTTGGAGGTCTAGAACTTGTAGTCGGAACTCGTTATTAACTGCCTTCGCGAGTCCGTCGATATCGATCTCTTTTACTGCCTTCCACCAAATCTTGCGATCTGGATTCCAGCGAAATTTATGCTTTTTGGCCTTATCGTTTTCATGGCGACCTTGTAGCGATTGAACCACGGTGGTGGGACTCTTCGCCCGGGTAAGAACAACATCGAAGTCGAATTTGCCCATGAGCCGAAGCATCGCGCTCACATCTGCGCCTGCCTCGTGCGGGTCATATGCGATGCCCATCTTAGCGCACATCGTGATTAATTCTTGTCCCCGCATTGGCAGGTCAGTGTAAGGGTCGATCACCTGTTTATCCGGAAACTCTTTCTGAAGTCGCTTCGCCCATTGCTGGCACATCGGAACATCGAAGCGAACGCCGTTAAATGCGACTATCGCCTCCGCGCGGTCGACAAAATACACCATCTCATCGTATGCTTCTTCCGGCGTGTAGCCGAAGGCATCGCACATCTTTTGATTAATGCCCGTGATCTCTGTGATCTCGTCTGTAACTGCGACGCCGTCAGATTGGACAAGGAATGCCCGGGTATCAAGACTACGATTTAATTTTGTAGTCCACAAGGACACGCCAACTTCTATTGGGCGATCTTTGACCTTGTCGAGACCTGTGGCTTCCAAATCCAATCCGGCGACGATCATGCTTGCTCCTAATTCTTAAGTGGCTCCGTGCCGTCCTTAAGTCGCTGCACTCCAACTTCGTCTGCCTCGGATAATTCCACGGGCAGAGGAAACAAATCCACGTCAATGCGGGTAATCCAGTGGAAAGGAACCAGCATTCGATCTGATGGTACTGTTCTTAAATCAATAATCTGTCCTTGATCTTTCTGACAACAAAACGATTGAGAACCGATGGACGCGCGCAGTTGTGACTCAATCAGTTCATTGATTGCGGCGCTGTTATTTCCGTCTACCACCAAGAACGCGTGGATGGTTGCAGGCAGTCCGTTCGACTGCCCCTCCCATGAGATGTGCCCATTAAATCGGATGCAGTGTTGCATTAGTCGGTTAGCTGCACTTTGGCAGGCTGGCCTGCCCGGATGGCTGCGTCTTGCGCCTTCGCATTCGCTGCGGCTTGTGCGGCTGCCGCAATTGCTGCCTGATTGGTGGCAGATACGATCTTAGGCGGTTCCGGAATGTTATGCTTGCCGGAACCGACGCCTGCGACTTCGCAGACATCAGAGCAGTAAACAAGATTGCGGCCATCCGCGGTCTGAGTCACGCGAGTTGTACGAAGCCACGAGTTCTCAGGCAGTTCAAACGTTGCCTTCTCGTCCTTGCGGTCATACAACACCTGCTTGGTACATCCCGGGCCGTCACATACGATGCTACGGATATTGCTGTCGATAATCATTCTCACTTCTCCTTTTTTAATTCATTAAATCGTTCAAGAAACAACTTCTTTTGGGTCCAAAAATCGGCGTACTCAAGAGTTACTGGAAGCGGCTCTCGGCCTTCCTTCCGGTTCGTCCACTCGTGGTGAAAATTTCCGCTGAACATCAATTGAGCCTTTTCCGTGTAAAGCATACGCGTATCATAAACTTTGACGATCTTCGGTTCTCTTTTTGAAAACCCGATTGCCTCCGCGATCACTGACTGCACCCGTCGCTCTATCTTCCGGTACTCTTTCCCTACCACGGTGAAGTGCTTCATCGGACGGCTCATGTCGTTCAAGTAAGCCTCCGCAAAATCATGGCAGAAGTAATCGAATGCAAATTCTTCCGGCACAAGGTAGCTTCCGACACGTAAATGCTGTGCCACTGGATAAGGAAATTTACAATGCATCGTGAATCTCGGCAGACCGGAAAGTGCGTGCGCGATATCCTCGATGCACACCATTTCTGGTTTCGGATTTCGAATATCAAACAGCTTTCCTGTGAACGTCTCAATCGATGCGTTTGATTTTCTCACTTGTATCCTTTCAGCGCTCGAAGATAGTGTACCAGAGTAATTGCCCACTCCTCCAACAACATCTGATCTCCGGTCTTCACCGTGATCTCGTAATCGTAGTTGTAGTTGTCTAACTGTGTTTCACTTGCGTGCAACGGGTCGCGACTCGGGTCGATAAACAGCGTACCATGCTGATCTTTACGACTAACGCGAACCGTAAAACCACCGACACTCTTGATCGCCGCGGCCTCGTTGAAGAACCTCATATCGGTCGCGAGCACGATGTTGGCCTTGGGATTGATCGCGGCCTTCCACTGATTTACCCAGTAATCCTGATCTTGCGCGCGTCGAAACTCGGTGCCCCACCACTGAAGCAACTTAGGATGCTTGCCGTACGGCGCGCGGGCACTCTTCTCTGCTTTGGAGTCCGGCAAAACCCAGTAAGGAATGCGGGTCTCGTGCATTAATCCTTCGCCGCCCTTTGTCCACGCTGGGTTAACCTTCAACCATTCGTTTACTTCGTGATAAAGCGCATCTGCGAACGCAAGATGCTGCACGACCACAGGCGTGTGCTTAAACCCGTGCTTTGTGGCAGCGGCGTCGATCTTCGCAAAATAGCTGTCAACTGCTGCAGCAAAGGTATCTTTTCCGTGGCGGGCCTTGTTGCCGAGTCCTAGAATCAGTGTCATAGTTCGCCCTCGTACGGCGTCAATTTCACGCCTCCTGCTTCCAAAATTTTCTTGCTCGTCTCGAAGCCATAACGCGGGTCCGCCCAGCGCTCCGCTTTGATGATGTAAACCAGTTCGCTGATGCCTACCGCCACTAAAGCGCGCGCACAGTCCGCGCACGGGAACCAGTTGAGGAACACGATGCCACCACTCAGGTCGTGTGCATGTTGCCCATAAATTGCGGTGCGCTCCGCGTGCTCAATCCAGTTATACTTCTCCGGGCGCGTGATGCGCTCCTCTGTCTTCTCGATGCCGCGAGGCAGACGATTCGAACCAGTTACGAGAGGACTCCACTGGTCGTGGCTCTCAAAAATGGCACACCCGGTCTGGGTGTCTGGGTCATCGGAAAACTTCGATGCCACGAGGGCCGCATGCATGCCACGCTTATAGAACTCGTTCATGGTCTGTACACCTCCGTACCGTCCCGAAAAACACGCCCGCAGTCCCAGCAGACCTCTATTCTGCGTACGACGCGGCCATCAATCCGCCACTCGGTGACGTACCACCAGTGTCGGAAGTTGCACCAGAGAATTTTCAAGCGAGCAATCATTACCAGCCTGCCCGGTCTCTGGTGCCATTTATTTCCATAGACGCCACGCCGAGCGCTGTTACCTTGCGCATGATGTCCTGCGCTTGGTAGATGACCTCTTGCGTGTCGTTGCGGGTAAGGAGGTGCTTCAATTCCGCCAGATAATCCTCCATGAAGACCGCGAATTCAATCAGACTGTGTTCGTGCTGCGGACGAGGCCACTTCGCCTCTTGATAGCTCCGCTCGCTGTCGATTGCGTCGTAAACCTCTTTTCGTGTGCTTATCATTGTGCCCTCTTGATTGCTTCCTTGATATCGTTCGGCGCACTGCACACCGGACACGACACCACTTTGCGTTCTGTGTTTAAATCAACTACGGTCCACTGGCGGTCGCAGCGCTGGCAGCCTAGCTTGCCTGTGAAATAATCGACACGCTTCGGCTTCATCGATTTCTTTGGCTTACGTTCGAGTGATTCTACGCCGACGAGTTTCATGCGGCCACCTCGACCAACTTAACGTTGCGATAGCCACGCTTTTCGTGCTCTCGATTTATCATCGCTTTGAAGTCGGCATCAGACATACCTTCCCCGTTGCCATGAATATCGTTACAGGTGCCGCATCCCATGCGGACATCTTGCTTCGTGCCGCCCATCTTACGGGTCTTAGTGACGTGCATTTGCTCCGGTTCCACCTTCACGTAGTGCTTATTGCCTACGTCGATGTGGGTGCCATACTCGCTAGCACAGCCGAAACATTTCCAGCCGTTATCTCTTACTATGGCATTCTCTTCGATCTCTGTCAGCCACACGTTTTGTGACTGGCGCGGTCCAAATGGTTTGTTGCGCTCCTGTGATGTAACATCCGCCGACTGCTTAACTGCTGGACCAAGAATCTTGCGATAGCGCTCGCGATCTTTGGCTGTCAAGTTCGGTCGCTTTACCGCTCCCCCGGCTGTGCCGGACTGCGCTATATACTCTGCTAGAAGCTGTTTATATCTTTCTTCACCAATTCTTTTCTTAAGATGATCACGGTCATCATTGGACCGCGTCGCCCATCCTTTAGAAACAGCTAGATTGTGAAGCGTACGTTGTTTTAAGTCTATTTTACGAACACGTTCTAAACACGACGCACAAGGACGACCCTCTAATGTCAATCCTGTACAACCTTTATAGCCTGCACAGCGTTTCCCCATTTACGCCCTCACTTTCCGTTTCGCATTTCGACCCACTCGGGGTCATCATCGGTCGGCTTTACCACGCCGAGACGCGATTTCTCGCGTCGTCATGCTCTCCACTTCCCGTCGTAGATTGTGATAATGCTACGCTTGCCGTTCGAGTAAGTCACGATGTGACTGTTGGTCCAATTCGACGGCCCGAGGTTGTAATCCCAGCGTAATTTGCTGCTGGTACCCGCCACGTACAGCCCGTTGTAGATGCCTGTCGCGTGTGTGTGGGCGGTGTTAGCCTTGCGCGCCATCTTCGAGAGATTGTCCGGGCTACCGCGGCGACCGGACGGCCCGAGGTGTCCGTGCATGCCGCACTCGATGCGCTTGCCGCAGATCAGATATGATTCATCCGCTAGCAAGAAGCGCGCTGGGACCTTGTAGCCTGCCCTGCCCAGCGCATACTCAATCACGCTAATATCACGCGGCATATCGCCACCACGAATCCGGCTGTACATATAGGACTGCAAATCTAGAAACAATTCTGCGTTCGCCGGGTCCACACGGTAATCATAATCGCGCAGCCAGCGTTGGAGCCATGCGTCGTCGTGATTTGAGTCGATAATAACCGTCTTTGCAAACGGGCGCTGATATGTTGTGAGCAGCGCGGCGGTGTCTTTCAGTTCTGCATCCAGTCGGTGGTATCCGCGCAACCATGTGTGGAACTTCGCATGGTTGTTTTTGTACTTACGATCATGTGGGTTTATGCTCGCGCCTTCCATCACATCGTGCAAGAACTGATACTTCGGCATCAGTGTATCGAGCATATCGTGAGATGCCTTGACTATCTCCGGGTCCGCGAAGGTTCCGTGCAAATCTCCATAAGTGATGGCCTCCACGCGCACGCCCTCGATAACTCTTCCTTTCTTCACAAGCACGTCCAAATCTTGGATAGTGTCTGTGCCCTCATCCTGATTCAGTTGACGAACCCACCAGTTGCCATTCGAGTTGACCTCAACAAGCAGCGCGCCGTAAATGTGGTGGAACTCAGCGATCACGCCCTCACGCTTCTGAATGTAGTTGCGCTGAGTGACGGTGCCCGTGGTGTAGTTCAGCTTGACGCCCTCGCCTTGCATTGTCGCGATGCTGCGCATTGCCAGCTTTGCATGAGGAAATATTGCACTCTTGCGCCCTGTGTAAGATTCCAATCCTGCTAGAGGATTGACCGCGGTCGGAAGAATGTTCATCTCTCCACACCACACCAATCCGGGGGCTAACTCAACGCGTTTATCTTGAATGTGGGGCGTAAGCTTCGGGTCATACCAGAGACTTTTCTCTTCCGGCTTATCGGTGCCGCGCTTAACACTTAATTTACCATATGCATTCTGATTGTACGTGTAGCTTCCGATGATGATCTCGGCATCATAAAATTTTGAAAGAGCAAGAAGATTATTCCACACCGAATCGTGAACCAACGTGTTGTTTTGAGCCGAAGTAAGGATGTAACGACGCACCTCCCCGGACACCGGAAGCAATTCTCGCTCCGCGACCGTACCTTGGATGGTGCCAGCGGCCAGCGGCTTCTTCATCTTGCCGAGAGGCTTCAACTTCTCTCTAACGGTGGAGCGCGCGATGTTTAACTCTTTCGCAGTAGCACGTATGTTTCCTGCGTTACGTTCGAAGGCCGCAGACACCTCTTCTTGCGATACACGATTTGTTTTCGATACGTTCATGTGTCCTCTTAGAGTTTGTGAAGAGCGAAGACGCCGCCAACGAAACCAGCGATAGCTCCCCATTTGAATCCGCGCATCCACGATTTGTGCTGCTCTTGCTTGGCGACCTTGGCATCTTCCGCGCGGCCTTTCTTTTCCAAATCTAATGATGTGTTCAATCCCGTGATCTGAGTATCCTGCTTCTCGCGTACATCAGTGCAACCGCGGAGTTGATCTTGTGTTGCAGATAGTTCGGTATTCAACGTAGGAATGCTTTCCAGTGCATTGACAGTAGTGTGAGCGGCGTCCGTGGTAACCGCGACGGTGCCGTTAGGTTGTGGGGTGATGCTGCCATCCGGGAGAGATAATAGACTCACCCACTCTTTCGAGAGTTCAGGCAGCGGTAATGCGGCAACTTCTTTCTGTTTGATAATCAGTGTCTGCTTCGCGGCGTTGATCTTCGCATCATCGATCTTGACTTGCAGGTCCACATCGGCTTTTAGCTTATCTAGCTGTGCTTGCGTTAGCTTATTCTGCTGCTCGACTTGAGCGATCTGAGTATTGGTTGCGTTAGCTTCGTTCTTCAAGTGGCTAATGTACGCATCGTAGCCTTTATTTCCGAAATGCAGCAACGTCCCGGCTGAAATCGCCACTATCAGAAGTTTCTCGTGTGCCTTGATGAGCGTGACCCAATGTCCGACGACTGTCTCTATGGTCTTTAGCATCATTTGCCTCGTGGAAGTGGTTCAGATGGGTGCATTATTTTCTTCTCTTTTCGAAGACGAGCGCGATGTGCCTTCGTGCCAGTCCTGCCGGGGTATCCGTAATGAGGTGCGCCGAGCGCCGCAGTAGCTGGCGATTGAAGGAGATAGCTGGCGATTCTGGCTGCCAGTATCTGCACATTTAAGTCTGTAACCTTACCGAGGCCATAACGCTTGTACGCGTTTTCCAGCTTGCCTACGATGGGGTTGCAGCGAGAGCAAAGCAGACCACGAATCAGTCCGGTATCGTGGCAGTGATCGACCGACAATCGGCGACCTTTTACAGGCTCCGCTTGGTGGCAGGCGTAACAAACGCCACCTTGAAATGCAAGAATGATCTCGTACTGCTCGACCGTTAATTTGTAATTATCCCACAGTCGTTTGGCGCGAGCGCGCTCTTTCTTTTTCTCGTCCACGAAGGGGGAGCGAATGGGTGCATCTTTTAAACAAAATAGCTCTTCTCACAGACCATTTCTCGTGAAGGCATTGTAAAACTTTTCCAAAAACCTGAAATATTTTTAACCGTTTACGCGCACATCGAAAAACGTCGGGCCTCCCGGGTTCCGGACTTTGGCACGAAACGTGCTCGGGATTCGTGAACCCGGACAATCCGCACCCCCATTAGTGCCTCCGGGTTCTTATCCTCGCCTCGGCGCGTAATGCGGTACTGATATTCGAGGCTGTCCTTCAATCCATCACGATCTAAAGACGTAATGCGAGGAGGAAAGAGCCACGAGAGGACCGACTCGACCGTGATAGACTTGCTGCCACCAGCAATTAGAGTTAGATTCACAGAGGACTCCAATCCAGCACGCGTCGCACGGGGTGCGATGCCAAGATGCGCGTGATGATCTCAACCTCGGGACCGTCGTCGGTGGGGTCGTACTCATAAACGAGGTGGCAGTTATTGCGCTCCCAGTAGATACGATGCGCTGTCAGCGGTGGCCAGAACGGACTAGGATGCGGTTTATTGTACACGCTGTGCCTCCTGTGAGGCTGCTAGCGCCTCTTGAATTTCTTCCTGCGCCTCTGCCTCTCGCAGACGATTAACGGCCTGCTCAGAGGTATCTGAGGTGCGCTGACTCTTCGGGGTGTAGTCTTTCCATGTCTTGCTCATGTCGTGATGTCCTCTCTGTTGACCAGTTCCATTCTGCCGTCGATCTCGACCAGCACTTCCCCGGTTTCGAGAACTCCCAGCACAAATGCCGGGGCCTCGGTTCCGCGTTCTCTTGCCACATTCACCCGCTGATACTTCTTCAAGTCAGAAGCCATTGGCCGGGTCCTCCTCTTTCTCTTTTTGAAACTGCTTAGGCTGCTCGTATGGCACACGCGCGCAATGCTCGCATGCATCGAGCCAAGGGCCTTCTTGTGCAAATCGGGGACGCCGGGAATAGCCTGCCTCGGTACGAGTACATCCGGGTAGATTGACCTTGCACAGAACCTTCTCGTATCCTTCGCTTTCGCTCATTCCATGCGTCCCTTCTTACGTCCCATGTCGATCACTGTGATTGCTGTGATACCTACCACGATCAGCCAGATAACCCAGCCACCTGAATCCATGATGATCTCCTAACTGGTTGCGGTAGTGCGAGGAACCCGCGTGCCGAAACGACCGTACGTCTCACGTACGTGCCGGATATGCTTGCAGTTCCGCTTCTTGGCGAACATGCTCAACATGAAATTTTCGCATGAGCAAATCCAGCCTCGGAAATTGGGACGGCGGATGTACCCGACTTTGTAAGTCTTCCCGCTATCCCCGAGAACATCGGCGTAAATTTTGAGTCCGGTGTCTCGGTTTCTGCTCCGTCTGATCTTGAGTATTTCCATGCTTTCCTCCTGATTTAGAAATTCAATCCATCTGGTAATACATGCCGATCTCCAAAGCGGGATAATTCTTTTGGAGAAATTCTCTTTGCGCTTCCGCCATCTTGGTGCGGCGTGCGGCCTGCCCGAGTGTGCCGTGGAGGTGCAGCGTGCGACCATGCCAGCGGGTGTTGAACATCGATACGCCGCCGATCTTCCTCGCGGTCGATTCGCGCATGCCTGCGACTCGAATGTAGCACGCGTCAAAATTGCAGGTGCCGCCATCGTCGTGGGTGGCGAACTGCTGCCCGTACGCAATTGCTTCCGATACCGCCTTCTGAATCAGCTTAATATCGTGTGCCATTACGATACCTTCGCGATCAGACCATTCTGCATGGTCACGCTGGCAAACCACTTGCGCTGGGTGGGACTGGGGCCAACGACACAGAACGTGCCGTTCTCTTTGTACTCGGGTCCGAAGAATGAGGTTTCCTCATACCGCAATGGTTGCCCGACCGCCGCCTTCAATTCCTTCTTCGTTTTGTAGCTTGCTCCCATCATCGGTGTTTCCTCCTATCGAAGTGTCTCACCAACACGGTTTTGGGTCAATGGTACCTTCGTACTAGTCCTTATTGCTGCAGCCACGCGTTTGCGGTATCTTCATCTTCGAACTTACAAACTTTTCTTTTTCCAATCCAACCAGACCATCCGGTATACGGATTGTGAACTATACGACGTTGTTTATTACGAGGTAAAATTATTACTGACTCTTCTTCCTGTCCAAGGCACTCCGCGATGGCGTCCTTGATGCTGATCTCGCCGTCCAGAATCTGCGCGTCGCTGTACAGCACGGCCTGACCGTCGTGTTCTTGAAAGTGCTCGTTGATCGCTTCCAGAATTTCAATTGCTCTTAACAGCTTGCTCATTTTTCTTTGCCTCCGTCTTCCTGATCTGTTCGAACGTGATATCGAGAATGCGGCGTAATGTGCTGCCGGGTCGTGGTCTCGGTATCTGCCTGCGCTCAATCATGCAAATGCTTCCGGGTCGAACTTGTCCATAGCTGCACTGAAACCGTCCGGGTCGCCGTCAGTGTAAGACCAGTCACTGACGATATCCATATCGTTACCCAGCACTAAAGAGATAGAGTGAGTTGCTCCAGAGGGAGATTTCATGTAAACGACGGCGTCGTCCAAATTGAAGATGATCTCCATCGCGGCCTTCGAACTGTCGACCTTGACGTACTCGTCGCCGTCCCAAACTCTGTAAACTTTCCAAAGTCCATTCACGAGTAGGTGGTTGAAGAGGTTCCACACGATGCGGCGCTCCCTGCGAACGTGGGGCAACATCGGGCGATCTTTGTACAGAATCTTGTCCAGTTCCAGTGCGGGTGCGTTCTCAATCGTGCTCATTTTGTCCTCCGTAAATTTTCGTTCAAATCGTTTGCCTCCGCGCGTAGCGCTTGCGCCTTCACGCGGCCTTCCTCACTCTGGCGGTCCTCGAAGAGGTTCGCCTCGCGGTACAGCATGCTAATCTTCGCTCGAATCTGGTAACGTTCGACGCGTGACATGTTACTCACTCACCCTTTCAGTCAGTTCTGACCAGCGAGGCTCTTCCTCGTCGTCGGCTGTTTGTTCTGCGGCCAATTCCGGGTCGAACTGTTCTAGGTCGTCGAGGTACAACTCGCCGTCGATGTGGGTCCCGCCGCACTGCTTGCAAACCGCGACTTCATTGCCATCGTCGTTAAAATCGCAGAGAACAAACTGCTCGTTAATGGCATTGTTGAGAGTGCCGTTGCCGCAGTCCTTGCAAATCGCTTGTCCTTGAAGCATTGTGTTGGTCTCCATGCTCAAATTATCACGCGATCTCGATTTGAAGTCAAGTACCGATTTTAATTCAGTACTTTAGTACTAGTACGCGCACGCGGCGGTCACACCATTCTCGTCGAACGATGCCGCGTTAGCGCCGTGCAGTTTCAAATCGTTGCCCCACGCACTGGTCGAATAAAAGTGCCCGTACTTGTAAGGATTATAGCTGACTCGAACATTCGCTTGTCGACGAAACCAAGCTGGCTCTTCTCTCAAATAACCGACCGCGAACGCGTGCACGTTCTTCCGTCCTTGCTTAATCACGCGCTGTCGCCCGGCCTCGGAGACCTTGAACTTGACGTAGAATAGAATCACGCTGTGGCGGCGCTCCACAACTCGACCGCCTTGCACGATTGAGTACAGCGGTTGGGCATTCTTGCCGTGTTTCAGGTTGCGGTAGACCTTGACGGGTCTGCTGGTGTCTATCATACCATCCTCGCGAGGTGACGCAGAATTATGTTTTTGAATCGAAGACTCGCGCCATCATCTAGTGCGGGTGTGAGCGGGTGATTAATAATCTCGGAGACCGCGTCCTCCACGAGGACTATCTGAAACTGCCGCGTGTCCTTTTGGATTAAGTCTTTCTCCATGCTTCTGAGAAGTATCTGGTTAGCAGGTCCTGTGATGTTCATCGAAGTATACCCTCAATCATGTGTGGACTAAGACCTAGAGTTTGCTGGCTAAAATAATCCAGCTTGGCGGTGAACAGCCCGTGCTCTTGAGTGCCGAGGATAGTTGCAGGTCCATTATGCGTCTGTACGCGTGTGCCTGCTGGGAGAATTCGCAACGTGATATTGCCGAGGACCTCGCCCACCTCTTTCTTGTTCAATCGAGACTTAGGCCACGGGTCGCCGTAAGACTTCCACTCCGTCGTGCCTACCTCGCGGTACAATACCCAAGTGAAGAACTTCGCGACGCCATAACGGCGGCGCTCAAAGTGGTACTCGAAATTCAGATGCTTATAGACTGTCACGTAGTAATCCTTTCTCGTGAACCTGCCACGCGTTCCACCCGCTGTGATAAACTCCGTCCGGCGTGGTGTTGCCTGCGTGCCAACCGATAGGCCAGAAGGTTAGAATCGCGCAGCGCTTGCGCAGCGCGTCCCACATGTAAAAGTGGCGTCGGCATTGCCGACCGAATACCTTGGTGGTCTTGGACCACGGCTCGAAGGTGAATGGCGCTTTAACTCTCATGTTCAAAGTGTACCGCGACCTCCTCCGAATGTCAAGAACAAAAACGTACTAGGACTTTTGTACTGGTACGCTCTCCAAAACTTTCTGTGCGAATGGTATAGAGTCTTTGACGCGGGTCTTCCTGTATCCGATGCCTGTTTGATTCCTGCGGCGAATCCACGCGCGTATATGCCACGGGTTAACAGGCTTGAGTTCTGCAAAGTGCCAATCTTGCTCAAACTCTTCTTGCGATCTGAATCCCTCAATATCGACGAGTCTACCTTGCGGGTCTTTGACAGCGACGTGGCTCGGCAGGCCATCTTCCATGTCTGCGGCGCGGTACACGCCATACAACGGCCATCCGGTGAGTTTATTTATAGCGAGGGCAAGCGAGTGGCAATTACCATAATTGAATACACGCTTGATCTCTTCTTCTTTGCTGTTGGATGTGATCTTGCACTTGATCGAACCGATGAAACCGTTGACTTCGAATTCCATGTTAGCCTCTCACTTTCTTTAGAATTGTGATTGCTACTAACTTGAAAAAGAACAACAGCGTGACGATCTTACTAGTTGACATACGCAACAACTTCCCAATTTCCGGACTCCATGCGGTGAAGGTTAATGCTGATGTACTTCCCTTCTCCGACCGCCTCGTTGTATCGCGTGCCTACTGCTTGGAACAGTGGCGCGGTAAAACCATGCGCCTCCAGCGCGCTCGTGATTTGATCGAACGGCACGACGCGATGATACTTCAATCCCAGCGCTTGCAATTCCGAATTCACCCGGCGCAAGCGCTGGGCGAGACTAGGCAGCTTGACTTGACAATTGGAGCAGAGTGTCATTGTTTCCTCGCTTTCATTTCCGCACGTTCTCGCATGTCGGCGGCGATCTTCCCTTCGTCAACCCGCTTGCCTACTTCCAGCTTGAGCAGGTGAGTTGTCATATTACCTGTGGTAAAGTCTTCCTCGAATTCGCGCACCGTGCGCCCCGCGAGATTAAACACATTCGCGACGTGAGTACGTTGCGCGCGTCCGGCCTCGGTGTTAGCGAAGATGAATGTGTCGGTCATGTTTACCTCTCAAAATGCCTCGGCGGTGCTCGCTTGGCAACGGGGCAATCCGTTTCAGGTACTTGCGCCTGACGCCGCCGAATAGGTGACCCTCTGCCGTGTCTGCGGCATTTTATATCCCGTGGGTCGGCGGTTACTGCAAAACTGCTTAGGCGGTCATGAGGGGCTACATCGAAACGTTTTTAATCGGCTTCCGCCGCCGTTGATAGTGATACCCGATGCGCCGCCTAAAAATTTGAGGGTAGCGGGATTCGAACGTGTAACTGTACGCATCTAGAATCGTACGCCGCATCCAACGTTGCGCCTGATTAGTTCTTCTAGCAACGTCCGGGAGCCACCTGTTGAATCCCGGTTAAGGTGTTACCCTCTACAAACACTCTCTCATGCCTTCGAAAATGTGTCAATAGTACTCGTCTGGTACTTTTGTCCTAGTACTAAGCACGCGTCCATTTGATATCTGATGGCTTTCCAGCGCGCTTGCACGCGGTATGGGAGTAGAATCCCGGAATGTCGAGATATCGCGGCCTGCGGTACCTGTGTATCTCTTTATTGCACCCTACACACTGCCCGATGTAATTCCCTCTCACTTGCGCATCGGTGGTAGCGCAGCGCTCTGGCCTTGCGCCGATCTGCCGCGCCATCGATTGCCAAACCCAATCATGATGGTGGCCGGGTCCAACCAGCGCGTGCGCGATCTCGTGCAAGATGGTGTCACGAATATTCGCTTCATCGTTCACGGCGGCGTAATGTCGACTAATCGTGATTATTCGGCCTTCGAATCGGCATTGACCGCAGCGTGACTTCGCGTTGTCCCATTGAAACGACCAGCCCTTGTCAAACAGCTTATGGTCTACCATCGCCTTCCAGATTATTCGGAATGCTGCCGTCAGTTCCATTATAGTTTCGCCTCTCTTTCAATCTGCCAGATTAAGTCATTCACTTCTACCCATGCTTGATAGTCGTTATAGTCACCTATGCCATTGCGCTGATCTTCCGCAGTGTGTGGCAGCGTCTTCGCGACCCTGCGAAGCTTCGCGATTACCTTCTTGGCTGCCTTCTGTTCCTCGGTCGGCTCTGGCTTCGGCAGCGTAGCACGCGTAATAACGGTTTGCTTCACGCCTTCCGGATTGTACTTGTCCACGCGATTCTCGTGCTTCTTGACGCGTGCTGTCATTCGAGGAATGACTTCACCTTGTTCGAACATCTGGGTGGACGCGAAGTACACGAGGATATTGTCACCTGCCTTCATCTTGTAAAAGTGTGAGACGCCAAACTGCGATTCAAATGTTGTGGTGTACAACACGGTCGCATTCTCGATTGTGATGCGCTCGCCAACTACGCCGATGAATTCCGATTTGCTGTCTGCCTCGATGCGCGCGTTCCGCCTGATCTCGAATTCCTTTTCCTTCGAGTACGCATTGATTGCGGAAACTGCGACGCCAAAATTCTTGCTGCTCACTGATATGGATTGTGCTAGCAGCGCGAGGTTGTATCGGTAATCGTCTTGAGTGTGAATAGAAAGCGATTGCAGCCATTCGTAGGTGTTATTCGCGAGGGTCTTGTCTTCTTCGGTCGCTGTGAGAGGAAACTCAAATGCCTCTCTGGTCTTGGCGTTGCCGTATATCCACTCACGTACGCGCATGCTGGTCGAGGTCTTGCCAAATTCCATTGCAGACTTATTGGAGAGCCATCCGTACAGTCTGATGGCGGACGCGGCGACTGTGAGCACGTCGTCCATCGGAATGCGCTCCATCACGCGACCGCCACCGAATCCATCGCTCTCTTCAGCCATTCCAGCCAATTCATCAGCATCAATCAGAATCTCGGCGATGGCCGCGAGCGTCTCCGGGTTCGTGAGTCCAAGATAATTCGCGAGGCAGTTGCGACCGATTTGCCTGTATCCATCTGCATTGGCTATCACAAAAGTTTCCAGCCGTCGACGATCTGTCTTGCAGTGGTCGCAGTAGTTGGTGGCATCGCGGAAGCGCTGAGGGATATCACCTTCGAATCCGGGAACGCGGCGCATGACGTTGCCGATCAGTTTGCCGTCTTCATCAGTGACAGGTGAAATGACAGCAGCAAACTCGTAACCGTTGATCTTGGGACGGCCTGCAGATTCCAGCGTGACAGTGTATACGCGGCGAACGCGATCAAATCCCGCATCGTTTTTATACGTGATCTCCTCGAATGAGCCAACCGTCAGCACAGGTGCATCGACTTTGATGCGCGCACAGCGACGGACCAGCTTCACCATTCGGGATTTGAGAACTTCTAAGTTGGACTCGGGAACTCGGTACGTCTTAAGTGTGGTGTCCATATATTGATGGTCTCACGCGCGCCGATCTGCGTCAAGTACTGAAATAAAATCGGTACTACAGTACTAGGACTGGCGGGCGCGGAGATTAGCCTCGATATTCTCCGCAAGCACAGGAAGGGAGTTTTTGATACACCAGCGAATCAGCGCCGCGACCGACTGACCGGACTTTGCCGCGAGTGCGTCGAGGGCGGCGCGCTGATCTGGGTCGAGCCGAATATCGAGTTTCTGTTTCACAATCCTGAGAATTGCACAACCGCATGCGGTTTGTCAAGCACAAAGTGAAAAGCGCATGCGGTTGTGGCAACATTTCCCTGTTGGGAGAATTATGTAAAAGCGCATGCGGTTTGCATCTGGCCGTGTGAAAAGCGCATGCGGTTTGCAGCCAAATGTAACAAAGCGCATGCGCTTTTCACGACGAAATAGGTTGAATCGGCCAAAAAGGGGTAGGTTATGACACAATTTATGACACAATTTTTAGGGGTTAAATCCTTTATTATCACGAAGATGTGCAAATTGTGTCATAAAAAACAGAGGGGCTGACAGAGAGAGGAGATGTAAAAGCGCATGCGGTTTGTAGCAAGACTCACGCGCGAAGGCAAAATCTAGTAACTAGATAAATAATAGAGAAATCAGATGTTACTATAAATACACCTATGGAATAATTGAATTATTGCGCCTCTCTCTCAGTCCCCACCTTTTCGTATGACACAATTCGTGTAAGATCAATTGAATCAATAAGATGGGAGCGAAAAATTGTGTCATACACCAAAATGACAGCATTCGGTGACCGGGCGCGTGGACAAAATGTGTCAATCATCGGACGCTGTTTTGCTCTATTTTGTATGACACAATTCTCGTAACACTAATGAAATCAATGATATAAGAGCCACCAAGCAAATAAATGCATCCAATCAGACCTCTTTTGCACACATTCGAGTGATGACTCGCGGTGACGATTCGATCAGAATCAACCCAAAGCAAACACCGCTCACCTCGTATAAGTCGAGCAATATCAACAAGTTACAAGCACAATAACAATCTCGAATCAGTCGAGGAGTTGTCAGATTTTTCCTAGATGAGATTTTTTATCTCGTAAGTCGTTTGTTTTCAACGGTTTTCGGGTTTGGAAGCGAATTTGCTCCCCCAGCAATCAGCGTGCCAAACAATAAAGGCATTAGAATCAATGAGTTAGCCTCGATCTGGTCGTTTGTCAATTAATGCTCTATTAATTGCCAACCCTCCGAGCAACGATTGCAACGATGCAACGAACTGTCGGCTCGCGCTGGCAGCGATTAGAAGGCGAAACGTTAAGTCTTTTGTTTTCATAGGCTTAATGTTTGGAAGCGAGTTTGCTCCCCCAGCACGCCGAGGGCCAAAGCATGCCTCCGGGCATGGGCCATGCCGTACCCGCCCCAATACCCTGTTTCGTGCCCGTGCACGTTTGCGTCCCAAAAGCGGACGCGCTACCCGGTATGTCACCTAGCCGGATGGGACCCAACAGGTACCCCCGGCAGCGGCACGGGGTAGTCACAGACCCACCCGCCTTTCTACTTGACACGGCGGCAGTAGTGTGGTACAATTTTGAAGTTTACGTCGGCAAAGAGACATTCACTTTCGCGCTAGACATCGTCGGCATTGAATTGAGACCGTACGGAATACTCGTCACGGTGGACGGCGGCGACCAGTACATCATTTGCGGTGGACCGAATCCCGAGATGATGTTCTTGAATTTTTATAAGAAGGCGTGATGAACCGCCGCAAGTTTCTTTCATGGCTAGGGGTCGGCACTGCGGTAGCCGCGGTCGCCCCAATGGCCCTCTTTGCGGAGGGACCCGCCTCGTTTGACACATTGAAGAACGGGGGCCTGATTTGTGACTTGGCCGAATACGGCACCACGTACGGCGATTACACCAACTTCTCTCAGCTAGCCATCTCGGGAGCATTCGATGAGGTGGTAGCAAACGCCGCCGCAGAATTGGCTAACGCCGCTGCTCTTCGAATCGACCGATTGGTGCAGTCATGAGCCTCGGCAAAAACTATCAGCACTTCTCGTATGCCGACTTTGGCGCGCAGCCGTATTATCCGAAGGAAGTCAAGGTCGTGATTTCTCCCGACCCATCAGAATACGGCAGCATCATCACCTTCGAGAACGTCAGCGACAAACTAGTTCGCATCACGTACCGCGACAAGATTGAATTTCTGGAACCGAAAGAGATAGTCCACATCAAAGTGCACAGCGGTTTGGATGCAGAGCTTCCAGTCGTTACTCCGCTCAACAATGGGGTGTCGTGATGCCCAACTACGTTAGCGCGGAATTGAACCGCATTTGTACCGACGCGGGCGTCCAGTGCGTCGTGACGATGGACCCGAGGGACTTCAAGAAGATTTTCGAGTTCCGCAACTTCGGATACTTTCCCGTGGAAGTTAGCGCGGGCAAGGCGATGTATGTTGTCAGTCCCTCCGAGACCTTCGTGTACAAATCGAAGGACGGCGCGGAGCCAAAGATTACGAAGTGGTTCGTGTGGTATCAAAGCGCGTATCCGGTAAATCACTAATGAGCAAGAAGAACATTCTGTCGAAAGAGAAAATCGACAACAACACCGTCCGCGTAACTTTTGAGAATCCGGATGGTCACAGAGTTTACGAGTACCGCGGTTCCAGCGCAAGAGCAGTCTTGCGCGGGCGGGACCCGCAAGGCTTGACGGGCGGAAGGCTCGTGGAGCACAAGAGGATTCCATGAGTGAGAATTCAGCAGCACACGCAGAAGGATACCCGGGGCGTCCGTTGCCTCCGGTCAACAACGATGTGCCGAACGCGAAGGATAATCCGGGCACCACGGTAAAGTGCGCGCGTCAACAGACGGGCGAGAACCGTTACCCGATTAATGAGCACGAGGCCAAAGAGAAGCATCACGGCCCGAACAACTAAGGAGAATGCCATGTTGCATTTCGTTTCGTATTTGATAGTTCTCGCAATCGGATTCGGCTTGGGCCGCATCAAGAACTTCAAGGCCGCGGAGGCCAAGTTCGCCGCAGATGTCGACGCAGCGAAGGCGAAGGCAAAGAGCATCTAAAATAGCTCTTGACAAACACCGCGGTTTGTGGTAGTATGCTCTTGTTCAACTGTGGTGTCGTTGGTGTAGTGGTAGCACGCTGGACTGTGAATCCGGCAGCATGGGTTCGACCCCCATACTTCACCCCAAAAAATAGTTGAAAATAGTGCTTGACAGGTTTTCGAAGTTATGGTAGGATGGTTCCACGATGGAGACGCGAGAGACAGAGATGTGGATTCCGGCAAAGAACGGAGTCGGCATCCCGCCAAGAAGTCTTGAGTGTCCCGAGTGCGGCGGAAACATGAGTCGAAGACCCGGCCATCGATATGTCTGTGAAGGATGCGGAACCGAGACGACGTT
>Ga0070730_10000690_pt1 | contig 36565 bp, 27 predicted proteins | sample Coa_R1_3_FD_66447 | JGI IMG/M metagenome (GOLD analysis project Ga0070730, IMG submission 66447) | Surface soil microbial communities from Centralia Pennsylvania, which are recovering from an underground coalmine fire - Coalmine... | ecosystem: Environmental > Terrestrial > Soil > Unclassified ...
ATCGCGACGTACTCGTTGCGCTGAATGCGCAGATTGACGCCGCGCAGCGCGTGTACCTGCTGCTCCGAGCCCATATCGTACGTCTTCCAAAGATCCTCGGCCGCGATCATGCAGGACTCTGGCGGTGCCAGATCCACGGGGTTGTGCGTAATGGTGTTGGGCATACTGATGACTTCTGCGGTTGCCATGTTTTTCTCCTGGTCCGGTGCCACTGACCTCTCCGATCTCTGGGTTCAGTTAAGTTCCTGTTGCGGCTCCGTTTTCCGAGACCCTACCGGCTATCCTTTTTGGACGTGCTACCCCGGCTAAGGTTACGACGATTCTTCTTCTTTCTTGGGGGCCGTATTGTCGACCTTGACGCTGCTTCCCGGACGCAACGTCCGCAGCACTTTGTAACTCCCCGTCACCACTTCGTCCCCCTCTTTCAGCCCATCCAACACTTCGATGTCGGTCGTGCCCGTTACTCCTGTAGACACCGGAACGAACATTGCCTTCTTATTGCGGATCACAAAAACGCCCTGCACATCGTCTTCTTTCTTCGACTTGGATGCAGCTTCCTTGGCCGCAGGTGGCGCGGCATGCACCGATCCCGGCGGATTATTTTGCGCATCGATCTGTTCCTTCGTACGCAGGGTGAGTGACTGGATCGGGATCGCCAGCGCATTGCTGCGAGTCGCGGTCGTAATCTTGGCCGTGGTCGACAGACCCGGACGTAAGTCTTCGGGCGGATCGCTCAACGTCACCACCACCTTGAAGTCCTTCGCCTCTTCGCTGGCTGTCGCCTGCTGCGAGGTGGACACGCCGCTCGAGCGCACGATTGCGTTATTCCCGATCTCGGTTACTTTTCCGTGGAACACCTTTTTGGGAATTGCGTCAATTGTTACTTCCGCGGGCTGGCCCAGGTTCACATTCACGATGTCGGTCTCATCGACTTTCACTTCCGCGGTGATAATCGACATGTCAGCGATTGTCATGAGCGTGCTGCCCGGTTGGTTCTGAATGCCGACGACCACCGATTCACCTTCGCGCACCGGCAGGTTTGTGACGACTCCGTTGTACGGCGCACTGTAGGTCGTTTTCTGCAGCACGTCGGTTACACGCGCTAAGTTCGCATGTGCCTGCGTCACATGCTTGTCGGCGGATTCCTTCTGCGCCTTTGCTTGCGCTACGCGTGCCTGTGCTTGCGTTAACCCGGCATCGGCCGTGCCCCATGCATTTTTCCGGATATCGAAGTCCGACTTCGAAATCAGGCCATCCTTGAACAAACTCTGCGCGCGCTCCCAATCGAGTTTGTAGCGGTCGTAGTCGGCCTGCGCTCGCAACAGATCGGCCTGCGAAGTCTTGAGCCCCGCGTCCGCCGCCAGCGCATCGGTCTCGGCACCCTGCAACGCGGCCTGATTCGCGTTCAGATCCGCTGCCGACTGCACGTTGTCAATCTGCGCCAGCAATTGTCCCTTCTTTACCCGATCCCCCTCCTTCACATACAGGCGGGTGATCTTTCCATAGGCGTTGGCTCCAATGTTCACGTAAGTCTTCGGCTTGATCTCGCCCGAAGCGCTTACGATCGTGGCCAAGTCCTCATGCTGAGCCTTGCCGGTTTGTACAGTGGCTACGTTCTTGCCGCTCTGGTGCACCGTAAAACCGACGATCGCTGCCAGTAGAACTACGACACCGCCGCCAATTGCAAATTTTTTCCAAGCTTTCATAATTCCCGTCACATCCGGGGTGATTTATCTCCTGCCGACTCGTTCCCGCCAAATCGTTTATCTAGCGGCGAAATAGTCCTCTGGGCCAGCCGGGGTGACGGACACACACCTTCTGTTACGATCTTTCCCTGCAGAAAGTTCCCGATCAGATTAGAAGTGCGGCCGAGACCCGTTACGGCTGGGCTATGATAGATACTGCCCCCCGGAACTCATCATTATAGCCTTGACTTACAGGGAATTGCAGCCACATTCAGAGGTGGAAAATGGTCCTTATGGGCCAGGCTTCGCTCACCGGGGTCAGACCGACCGGAGCCGCTTTTTCAGGCAGCGATCGCCCCCGAAAAGGACCACGATCGCGATGCTGGTCAGTACTGCCTTTGTTACCCTGCTACATTTTTCACTTCGGGCAACTCCGAAATGGCCATCCGGCTTCTCACTAAGACGTAGCGCCGGGCGCGTCTTTAATTGATTCTCAACGCGTGACTTAACCTTGCTTTCGCACAACTGAACGGCCTAGAATAGAATAACGACGGTTGTCAGGCAGGAGCTTCCTCTCATGTTCTTCCGGGGTTCATATCAAACTGTTTTCCGATCCGTTCTGATTTTGCTGTTGGGGTTAGGGGCCTGCGCCGTCGTCGGACAGGATCAGAATAAAGACCAGGCCAAAGATCCAGCCCAAGCCCAAACTAGCAGCCAGCCCCAAGGGCAGGCGCAGCAGGACTCTAAGAGCAGCGATAAATCCGCCAAAGACGCTGCCCAGCCGCAGGACGCCGTCGATCCTCTCAAAAAGCCGATCACCGAAAAGCAGCGCAAGAAGAATGAGAAAGCTCTCAAGGTCGAGTTGAGCCGCCCCTACAAAAAGTGGCTTGACGAGGACGTTGTTTACATCATCACCGACGAAGAGCGCGCTGCTTTCAAGCAGCTCTCCAATGACGAAGAGCGCGACAACTTCATCGAAGCCTTCTGGCAGCGCCGCGATCCCACGCCTGACACCGAAGAGAACGAATTTAAAGAAGAGCACTACGCCCGCATTGCTTACGCCAACGAGCACTTTGCCGCCGGCGTTCCCGGATGGAAAACCGATCGCGGCCGCATCTACATCGTTTTTGGTAAGCCCGATGAAATCGAGTCCCATCCTTCGGGTGGCACCTACGAACGCCCCATGGAAGAAGGCGGAGGCGAGACTTCCACCTACCCGTTTGAGCAGTGGCGCTACCGCTACATAGAAGGTATTGGCCAGGAAGTCATCATCGAGTTCGTCGACACTTGCATGTGCAACGAGTACCACATGACGCTCGACCGCTCCGAGAAAGACGCGCTGCTCATGACTCCCAACGCCGGCCTCACCATGTGGGAGCAGATGGGCATGGCCAACAAGACGCAACGATTCCAGGGGTCCGGTATGGAGCGCCTGGGCGTTGGTCCCGACAGCAGCATGCTGGCCAGCAAGGAATTTGACCGCCTCGAGCAATATGCCAAGTTGCAGCATGCCCCCAAGGTGAAGTTCACGGACCTGGAGGAAGCTGTTAACTCGAAAGTCATCCTCAATCCCATGCCGTTCGATGTGCGCGCCGACTTCGTGAAGGTCACCTCCGACACCGTGCTGGTGCCAGTGACGATTCAGATGAAGAACCGCGACATCACCTTCGTGAATAAAGACGGAGTGCAACGCGGTACGGTAAACATCTTTGGGAGACTCTCCACGCTGACCGGAAAAATCGTGCAGACATTCGAGGACACCGTGCAGGTCGATGTTCCCGCCGAACTTTTGCCTCGTACCGCGGAGAACGCCTCGGTGTACTGGAAGGCCCTTCCGTTGCGCCCGGGCCGCTACAAGCTGAACGTAGCTGTCAAAGATGTGAACGGAGACCGCAAGGGCCTGTGGAGCCGCAGCGTCATCGTTCCTGAATATGCTGACGACAAGCTCTCCACCTCGACCCTGATCGTTGCCGATCAGATGGAACCCGTTCCCACAAAGGCGATTGGCACGGGCAACTTCGTCATCGGCACCACGAAAGTTCGTCCCCGGGTTGCGCCAGCCGACGGCAAGCCCGCCCTTTTTAAGAAAGATCGAGATCAGAAACTCAATTTCTGGATGCAGGTTTATAATCTCGGGGTAGACGAGAAGACCCACAAGCCTTCCGCCACCGTCGAGTACAACATCACCAACCTGGCCACCAACAAATCGGTGGTGCAAAAGGTTGAGTCGACCGATACGATGGGCAATGTGGGAGACCAGATCACGCTGCAGAAGTCGATTGCCGCCGCAAATCTGCAACCCGGCGTCTACAAGATCGAGATTAAGGTGAACGATAACGTTTCGAAACAGACCGTTGATCCGTCAGCAGTGTTTGCAGTAGAGTAACTCCCTGCATTCCCCCAGGGGGTGGGAAGAAGTTGAAACTGAGCAAGCTCGGAACTTGGGCATTCGTACTTGGGCTCGCACTTCCCCTATGGGCCGCGGACCGGCCCGGTGCGATCTCCGGCTACGTTCGCAATACGTCTGGCATCCCCCAGATGGGCGCGGTCGTCGAGATTCTCGGCGCAGCGAACCATAGCTTCACCGTCTTTACAGACGCCTCGGGTTTCTATACTGCCTCTGGCCTGTTGCCTGGCCTTTACACCCTCAAAGTTACGGCTCCATCCTTCTTGCCCGCTCTGCGCGAAAAAGTTGGATTGCGCGCCGGAGCTACGATCAATATCAATGTGACATTGAGCACGTTGCTGGGCGTCATGCAACTCGGCCCGGTTCGCGCCCTTCCGGATGAGGACGACTGGAAGTGGACGCTGCGCTCAGTCGCCAATCGTCCCATCCTGCGCGTTTTTGACGACACCCTGACCGGGGCAGAGAAGCAGGATCGCGAGATGAAAGGAACCGTCTCGTTCCTCGCAGGATCGGATGCTGGTGGCTATGGCACGGGATCCGACATGAACGCCAGCTTTACCCTCGAGCGCTCGATCTTCTCCAGTGGGGAAGTCGCCTTCAGCGGCAATGTAGGTTCGGGAACGACCGTGCCCGACGCAGTGGTCCGCACCAGCTACACTCATCATCTGGCCGATGGTTCCACGCCGACTCTGGGCCTCACCATGCGCCGCTTCGCCCCTTCGATGGATCCCGACCTGCACAACGCCACCCTTCAGGCTCTGGCGATCTCAGCGGGCGACGCTTTCTCTGTGGGCGATACCCTGGAACTGAAATTCGGCAGCGAACTCCAGACCATACAATTCCTGGGGCACCTAACGGCGTTTCGCCCCTTCGGATCCGCCGATCTCCATCTCTCTCCGAACACCGTACTCGAGTACGACTACACGACTTCGCGACCTGATCTCCGCGCAGAGAAAGGTTTCGATTCCGCTCCGGCGGACTTGAGCGAATCGAATCCCCGCTTTAGCCTCCTCGGATATACGCCGCAAATGGAGAGTGCTCATCATCAGGAGATCAGCGTTTCGCATCGCATCGGAAACAACAACGTACAACTGGCAGCTTTTTCCGATCGCATCACGAATCCAGCCCTAACGGGCGTGGGAGAAGTTACAGCCTCTGGCGGATTCCTGCTGCCTGATTTCACTTCCGGCACCTTCAGCTACACCGGCCGCAACCTCGATACCAACGGCCTGCGAGTGGTCCTCCAGCACAAGTTCGCCTCGGACCTGACCGCCACGATCGACTACGCTTTTGGCGGCGTCCTCAATCTCTCTCAGCCGGATGTTCCGCTGCAGCAAGCCCAGCAGTGGATCTCCACCCAGCGCCGTCACGCCTTGGCCGCCAAGTTGGCGGGCGCAGTGCCCCGTACCCACACACGCTGGATCGCTTCCTACCGCTGGGTCAACGGTTCCGGCCTCACTCCAGTGGACATGTTCAACGCTTCGCCTGGACAGACCGATCCCTTCTTGAGCGTCTTTATCCGCCAGCCCATTCCCAGCCTCGGTGGCCACATGGACGCAGTCATCGATCTGCGCAACCTTTTGGCACAAGGATACGTTCCGGTCCTGGGCCAGGACGGTCGCACTGTCTATCTCGTCGATTCCGCCCGCTCCGTCCGCGGCGGCGTAGCCTTCACATTCTAGAGGTCAGGGGCTAGGGGTCGGGGGTCAGGAAGCCAAGGCCCACTGTCTTGCGAGCCAGCTATTGAGGCCGAGAGTCTTGTCATCCTGAGCGCCGGCGAAGCCGTCGCGAAGGACCTCACGTCAACCAGCAGCCATAATTGCAGCGGAATAAGTCGAAACGCCTGACCCTGCCCCCTGACCCCGACCCCTGAGGGTGCCTTATTCGTAAAATCTATCCGCCCAATTCATAACTATCTGGTTGACTCTGACGATCCCCTTTGATTAATGTTTTTACCAGCAGATTTTGCGGCCGGGGCAGGCATCTCGTTAGTATGCAAGGAATTGCAAGCTCCCAGTGTTAAGGTGCCTTGGGTCGGACCTGCCGCAAGAAGCCATCACTCTCCCAAAACAACCTGATTCGTTTTTCAAGGAGAACCGTATGAAAGCGCGCATCTTCCTGGTGTTCCTTCTTCTGGCTGCGGTAAGCCTGTCGGCGCAGACCTTCCGTGGAACCATCCTCGGGACCGTCACCGACCCTTCCGGCGCTGTGGTCTCGGGCGCCAAGGTCACGGTCAAGAACACCGGAACCGGCCTCGAACGCTCGGCTGAAACCAGCGGCGATGGCAGTTATTCCATTTCCGAGCTCCCAATTGGCACGTATAACGTGACCATCACTCAGAGCGGCTTCCAGACATTCCTCGCAACTGGCGTGGTCGTGGACGTCGCCACCGAGCGCCGTGTCGATGCCCCGCTCAAGACCGGCTCCATCAATACCCAGGTGGAAGTCGCCGGCGAACTGCTATCGCCGGTGGAGACGACCTCTGCAGAGCTAGGCGGCACGTTCACCGCCGAGACCATTGAGAACCTCCCGGTCAACGGACGCGACTACCAGAAGCTGATTTATCTCAATCCCGGCATCGCCGGTTCGCCTGATCAGATTTCCGATTCTCCCGGCTCCTACGGCGTGTTCTCGATGAACGGCTCGCGCGGCCGCTCCAACAACTTCCTGCTCGACGGTACCGACATGAACGACGGCTACCGCAACGACCCCGCGATTAACGAAGCTGGCGTGTTCGGCGACCCTGCCACCATTCTTCCGATCGACGCCGTGGCGGAACTGCGCGTCCTCTCTAACTACGAAGCGGAGTATGGCCGCAACAGCGGCGCCATCATTAACATCGTGACCAAGAGCGGCACCAACAACTGGCACGGCTCGCTGCTCGAGTACTATCGCAGCGGCAAGACGGGGGCCCGCAACTACTTCAACTTCGCTCCCGACCCCAAGAGCCCGTTCAATAACGATCAGTTCGGTGGATCTCTCGGCGGCGCTCTCGTGAAAGACAAGACTTTCTTCTACGCCGATTACGAAGGGCAGCGCGAAAATGGTTCGCAGGCTGGAACCACCTGCGTCCCGGATCCTGCAGTAATCGCGACCGCGGAAGGTCAGATTACTGCCATGGGCGATTCGGTGAGTCCGATCGCCACCGCCTTACTGGCCCGCAATCCGTGGCCGAAGCCGAATATTGCGGGAACGCAGAGCGATCCTCAGAATGGTTGCGATACTTCCAATCTCTCCACTTCGACCAGCTTCTACAACCGCGTCGATAGCGCCATCTTCAAGATCGACCAGAATTTCAATGCCAACAATATGCTGACCGGCCGCTATTACTTCGGCGATAGCAAGCAGGCATTTCCCTTCGCGCAGTTGGCCGGCGGATTGCTTCCCGGCTTCGACACGGTTACCCCAACTCGCGTCCAACTGATCTCTCTGTCGTATGTGAAGGTCGTAAACTCCAGTCAGGTCAACGAAGCCCGCCTGGGATGGAATCGGTTTGCGGAGCAGTTCTTTCCTCAAGACCAAAGTTTCGCCCCCAATTCCATCGGCCTCAATACTGGCGTGAGCGGCTTTGATGGCGGCCTCCCGGCTACATCGGTGGGAGGCTTTTCACAGATCGGAGCCACCAGTTCGATCCCGCGCCGCCGCGTCGACGCCAACTGGCACTTCGTCGACAACTATTCCTGGAAATTCGGACGCCATGATGTGAAGTTCGGATACGAGTTCCGCCGCACGACCATCCAGCACATCATCGATCACAATTTCCGCGGCACGCTTAGTTTTGGTAATGATGTCGCGAGCCCGAACAATCCCAACGTTACTCTCACCGCGTTGCAGGCATTCCTCGAGATGGTTCCCGACGGCGGCCACCAGGTCTCCGGCAATTCGCTTCGGCATACCTTCGAGAACAGCCATGCATTCTTCATTCAGGACAGCTTCCGCGTATCGTCCAAGTTGACCTTCAATTACGGCGTTCGCTGGGATTACTTCGGAGTAGCAGGCGAAAAGAACCACCTGTTCTACACGTTCGATCCCACCGGTAACGGTGGCACCGGCGATAACGTGCCCACCAGTCAGCTCTACGCCAAGGACCTGAACAACTTTGCTCCGCGCCTCGCATTTGCCTATGACGTGACCGGCAAAGCTAAAACCGTAATCCGCGGCGGATGGGGCCTGTTCTACGATGCCTTCTCACAAGACATGTTCCTCGGCCACTTGCCCTGGAACTGCGTCTTCTGCCCGGGGCCGGCCTATCCCGGTGCGGGTCCGAACGCGCTCGCAACTGGCTCGGTCAGTGGATCGGTGATTACTCCAGGATCGGCGGTCTACTCCGGTTTTGGGCCTGAGTTCGACTTCTTCTTCATCGATCCCAAGATGCGCACGCCCTACGTTCAGAACTTCAATTTGAACGTGCAGCAGGCGCTCGGGTCCAAGGCAATGCTCCAGGTTGGCTACGTCGGATCCAGGGGAACGAAGCTGTTTCAGTTCCTGGATATCAACCAGCCGAGCCATGCCACGATCACCGCGTTTGATCTGGCGAATGGCGTGAGCAGCTACGGCACTCCCCGCACCTACCCAAATTTCTTCTATCTCAACGAGGAGAAGTCTTCGGCCAACTCCAACTACCATGCTCTGCAGGCAAGCCTCCGCTTCAGCAAGTGGCACGGCCTCACCTCGCAAGCAAACATGGTTTGGTCGCACTCGATCGATACGGCTAGCGATCTCGAGGAGTTCGAGCCAAACCAGGCTCAGCCTCAGAACAGCACATTTCCTCAGGGCGACCGCGGCAACTCCAGCTTCGACATCCGCCGCCGCTTCACCTGGAACTTCGTGTATCAGTTCCCGAAGAGCGCTCACATGCAAAAGCTCACCAGTGGTTGGGGTCTCGATGGAATCCTCAATTTGCAGGATGGCCAGCCCTGGCACCTCAACTACGAGTTTGAGGGCGACTATTCAGGCGCAGGCGAAGGTTTCGATCGACCGGATGTGACCGGGCCTATCCAATACAACCCCAGCAATCCTTCGCAGTACATCAACCTTGCCGCCTTCGCCGTTCCTTGCACTTGGAATGCGTTACAGAACCCGGGCGCCACGGATGAAAGCAATTGCGTAGCAGGCACGCGACATTTCGGCAGCCTGCGCCGCAATTCGCTCAAAGGGCCCAGCTTCAAAGAGTTCAACTTCTCGATCTTCAAGGACACGTCCATCACCGAGAAGCTCACCATGCAATTGCGCGCCGAGTTCTTCAACATCGCGAACCATCCCAACTTCTCCAACCCGTTCTTGCCCAACTTCATCTCCGATATCGGTTCGCCTGATCCCGCAACCGGTAAGCACAGCGGCTATTTCCCGCTGCAGGCCACCGGCGATGTGGGCATCGGCAACCCCTTCCTCGGAGGCGGAGGCCCGCGCGGCATTCAATTCGCGGCCATCCTCCACTTCTAGAAGCAAATCTGTGGATGCCCCACTTCTGGCCGGTTTTGCCAGAAGTGGGGCTTCTTAATTTTGGGGAATTAGAACCACGAAGGGCACAAACTCAGGGCCTCGGGAAGAATGGCACATTACTCCGCAGGCTGTAACCGGGCCCCGTCACTTCGATGCTGCCGCTGGATGCTCCGGCTGGCACAGTAGCCTTGACCAATGTGTCAGAAAGAATCTCGAAACTGGCAGGAATTCCGTTGAAGCTCACGTCGGTTACATCGCCGAGATGGCTCCCAAGAAGGCTGACCGTCTGTCCTTGCTTGGCAGTGGATGGCTGCACTTTTACGAACGGTTTCAAACCAACGGACAACTTATAGATTGTGCCGTCATCCGCGGGACCGCCAAAGAAAGTGGTTCCATAGAAGTTTCCATTCGTGCCTTGCATCAGTGCCCCGAAATAGTAGTAGTAGTGTTGCGCAAAACTGTGCAGAGTAGTCAGCGTCCCGCCGGGCGTGATCCTGAAGATCGTACCTGCTGCGTTGGCGCCGCCCCCGAGAGTGGTCCCGTAGAGATTTCCATCGCTTCCAGCCACGAGCACGAACGGGCTAAAACCATCCGTACCACTGAAATTGTAGAGAGTCTTGAGCGCGCCGTTCGAAGTGATGGAGAAAACTGTCCCGTCGCGGTGCGCCCCGCCGCCCGCCGTAGTTCCGTACCACACTCCTTTGCTGACCTCGATCAAAGCGGGCGCCGGATATGCGCCGTCTTTGCTATTAAACCGGTGCAGGGTGGTCAGCACTCCTGCCGGCGTGATTCTGTAGATCGTGCCGCAGCCTCCTCCGTTGCAGACCGAGTCGCCACCAGCGTTCGTGGTGCCATAGAAGTTGCCGTCGCTGCCCTCGATCATTCCCCCCACCGGAAACTCGCCGTCGGGACATCCGGTCTGCATACAAAAGTTGTAGAGCGTCTTGAAGTTTCCACTGCGACTGATCACGAATATCGTCCCGCAACCCGCTCCTTCTGTCGTGCAAGCCCCGGCCGCGTTCGTTGTTCCATAGATATTGCCGTTGCTAGCCAACAGGAGCGATCCGTAAGGCTCCACGCCGTCGAAGATGTCGAAGCTGTGCAACGTAGTCAGCACTCCGCTGGTCGAGACCTTGAACACGGAGCCATAGTTGTACGCACCGCCATTCTGGGTCGCACCGTAAAAATCGCCATCCGGTCCCATTACCAATGTCGAGACAGGGAACTCGCCATCGGGACAATCGCTTTGCGCGCAGAACGCGTAAATCGAAGTCACCTCTCCTGACGGGGCGATTTGAAGTATGTTGCCAAGACCATACGCTCCGCCATACGTGCTGGTTCCATACAGGTGTCGGTCAAGCCCCTGCACCAAGCCCGCATAAGGGTTGGCCCCCTCCGCTCCTCGGAAGCTGTGCAACGTCGTGAAGCTCTGAGCGGCGACAGGGATCCCGCTTGCGGCGAATACCACCAAAACGGCAATTTGCTTTTTCCAGCCGTTCATTCCCATCATGCCAATCCTCCTGATTGATTTCTTTCAGCTTGGGCTGCGGCGCCTTATCGAGACAATACGGGTTCAGTCAGTCAGACGAAGGGAGAACGAGAATAGCGCGCGCCGAACCGCGAGGATTATCTGCGGCGTCCCAAGTAGCGTCAAGCAAAAATCGAAAGCCGCGTCGAACCGGGGAGCGAGAACTGAAAACTGAGAACTGACTACTGAGCACTGGAAATAGAAAAAGGACTGGCCATGAGGCCAGCCCCTTCGACAGAGCCTACAGGTTAGAAGGTGAAGTGGACGCCCAATTCACCCCAGATCGAGCGCGGAATGAAGGTGGCGTTGGGATTAATGAAGCCAACGGGATGGCCATAGGTAGCGGGTGTAGCGCCGGCAGCAGCTGAATCGCCAATGCTGCCGTCAAAATTGTTCCCGTAGTTTGCCCGGTTGGTCAGATTGAACGCTTGCGCGATAATCTGCAGCTTCATCCTCTCGCCCAGTTTGAAGTTCTTCGCGAGCTTGGCGTCGAGCTCGAAGAACGCATCTCCGCGGAGTGGGTCGTACTTGGCTATCGTGCAATCCCCGGTGATGTAGTAGCAAATCCGAGCTCCTGTATCATTCCCGGCGTATGCCAAATAGTTCGTCGGATCGCTTTTCGGTACGACGGCAGCGGCATACGTTCCACCACCCTGATTGAGGGTGGGGGTTGAATTGGTTAGATCGTAGGGGCGAGCCGTGCCGAATTGCAGAATGGGCGCGAACTCGAATCCCTTGGGCAACTGTACCAATCCCGCGAGTGTGATGTGATGGCGCTCGTCGTTTTGCGTCGGACCCCACTCGTACGGGGCAAGTGGCTTGCGGCCATCCCGAGCGTAATTGCGGAAGAAAGTGGCGATTCGTGCTGCATCGTAGCCAGAAGCCCACGCCAAGGTGTAATTGGCGACCAGAGAGAAATGGTGGCTCATGCGCTGCCGATAGCTCAGATTGAAGCCGTCATAGCGGCCTCGATTGATGGACTCGTCATTGCGCACGCTGTGCAGAACGGGCTGACCGGCGTTCGCAAACGCGGTTGAGAGCGGCCGGATCAGGGCCACATCTCCTGTGCTTGGATCGATTCCACTCGGGAAGTCTGCATAATCGACGACCTTCTGGTCGATGTTGATGGTCTTGTTTTCGTGCAGGCTGAGAACATGGGTATATTCCGCTTCAATGACCGAATTGTTGTTGAGAGACCAGGTGTAGCCGGCATTGAATTCTTCGGTAACTGGATTCCGATAGCTGGGGTCAATGAGGCGGCCGACGCCGCCATCCGCAGCCGTCGTGGACGGTGGAGGCAGACACCCTTGCACGGCTGCGACATTGGCCGCGGTATAGGAGAACGAACCGAGGGCAATGTCCGCCCCGCCAGGTCCGCCGCAAGGAACAATATCAGTTGCAGCCGACAGGCTCAGCACCGTCTGGAAGACGGTTGGGTTGGCGAGTTGTTCCATGAACAAGGGGATGTTCTGGAACACGTTGCCGAAGTACAGGCCATAGCCGCCACGCAGCACGTGCTTGCCGCGTCCGGTCAGGTCGTAAGCAAATCCGAAGCGCGGGCTGAAGTCTTTTGTGTCATCGTGCGGCAAACTGCGGATGTAGTAGTTGGAATACTGCTGCGCCGCCGGATCGGACCGGATTGCCAGCAGTTCCAGGTAGGTACGAGTCTTCGTGTAGTCCGAATTGCCGAGCATGTTGAAGTCGCGATCCCACCGGAGGCCGAGATTCAACGTCAATCGCGGCGTTACCCTCCAGTCATCCTGACCGTAGAAGCCAAGCTGCTTGGTAGCGACAAGGAAGTAGGGGTCGCCGTTGGAGAAGGACATACTCGCGACCGCACCCGGAGTGGCGAAGCCCTGCGGGTAGGTTGTCTTACTTCCGAGAATCGTGCTGGGGTCGGCCCCAAAGTCGACCTCGAGTGTCGAGTTAAACTCGAAGAATCCGCCTTCAACTGGGTTGTAAATGTAGTCGACGCCGCCTTTGAACGTGTGGTTACCGATCGTCTTGGAAATGTCATCCTTGAACTGCCACTTGCGCTGGAACGACTGCTGGGGAACGTTGCCGTTCGTGCCAAAACTCGCACTGGGGAAGGTGACCAGAGGGGCGCTGATCTTACTGGCAATCAGGTTGTTCCAATACTGGAATCCAGCCGTAAACGTGTTGATCATGCTGGGTGAGATCTGCGAAGTCAGCGTGAGGTTGGCGATCTGGAGGTGGTTGGTGGTGAAGTTTCCTTCGGTCAGATCTCCCGTTCCACCCGACTGATCATTCAGACTGTCGTTCGCCTGCGAACTGTAGCTGAGGTAGGCGTTGTTTCGGTTGTTAATGGTCCAATCGAGGCGGCCGTTGTAGCGCCACTCATGGAATGGCCGGGGAATGACCAGTGCGGGTTGCGCCGCAAGTCCTGCATTCTTGGCCAGCACAAGCTGCTGATAAGCAGTGCCCGTCTCGGCTAAGCCCTGGCTCTCGCGCTGCCGCTCGATGGCAAAGAAGCCAAAAAGCTTGTCCCTTTTAAACGGCCCACCCACTGAACCACCGAAAAACTGTCGACTGTAATCGGGGTTTGCGGAAGTGCTACCGCCAAGTCCGTCCGGGACCTTTTCATCGGTGTCCAAGACAGTGTCGCGGAAATATCCGAAAGTCGAGCCATGATACTGGTTGCTGCCCGACTTGGTGATCATGTTGATGGCAGCGCCCTGAGAACGTCCGTTCTCGGCGGAGAAGCGCTGCGTGCTGATCTGGAACTCCTCAACCGCTTCCAGCGGCATCTGCATGACGGCGCCACCGACCGTGTTGTCTTTGTTGTCGACGCCGTTGATGGTCGTGTTGATATTGCGTCCGTCAGAACCGTTGACTGAGAGAATCGCGTAACGGTTCTTGGTCGGATCGTAGGAGTCAGCCGCCTTTACACCGGGAGCAAGATACGCCAGGTTAGCGGCATCGCGCCCGGCGAGCGGCAACTCCTCGACTTCGCTGGGCGTGATGGACTGGCTGACGCTGGTCTTTGTGGTATCAACAATCGGCGCCTCGCCGGTCACTTCCACCACTTCGCTCGCCGCTCCGGGACTCAGCGTCCCGTTTACAATGGATGCTTGTCCGACCTGCAACTCCGTGGTTTGTAGCAAAGTCTGGAAGCCCTGCTTCGAAACTTTGATCTGATACGTGCCCGCGGGCACAAAATCAAACCGGTAATTCCCTGTGTCATTCGTGCTCGCAGTGCGCGTGACTCCGGTTGCCTTGAAAGTGGCAACCACCTCTGCGCCCGCGATTACGGCCTGTGACTTATCGGTGATCGTACCTTGAATGGTGCCGGTGGCGGTGGCCTGTCCAAAACCGGACCCCGTCGTGATGATTCCGACCAACAACGCAAACAGCAGCAAATGTACGCACTTGTTTCTGGTGATCATGATCGCTTCACCTCCCCACAAAATTTAAATGTCTTAATGCTTGATTTGTCCGCACGCCTCTAACGCGAAGCGGGACATCAGTCCTGGAAACAAATCCCAAAAAACACTTCTTTACAGACAACACAAAGAAACAGTCGCCCCTGACATTGGCAATTAACAAGCCACACGGTTATACACAGTTAAACCTCTGAATACAAAGAAAAAACACTCTCCCAACCATGCCTTAAATCCCAAAGATTGGAGAGTGGGAGATGGCATTAATATGAAATTTCATAGGGAATGGAGTCGACAGGCCTTCTCTCGGCCCGCAGCGGCAGGTTGACTCGCGCCGTTTTCAACGGCACCGGTTCTGCTAGATTGCGAGGATAGCGTCTTCAAAGCACAAGAGGCTAGGCGGAGCCCCACAACGAGCAACTGGTTGTACCCGCCCGCTACTGTGGAGAGTGTGAGAGCCTCTTGGAAATCGTAGCGGCGTGGAACGCTCCTTTGTCATCGTATGTACCAAGGCAGATCACCCGATCGCCATCCTTGACCTCGCCGGCCTCAATGGGGTTCACCTTCTTCTCGCCATGATATTGACTGACAAATTTGGTGGACGCGTCGTAGTTTACGATGGTCTCGTTCGGAGAGTCCAAACGGCGAACCGTGAGATTCATCTTGTCCTTATCACTACGAATGATCCGGCCCTCCACCCGTCCCTGCTTCGCCGCGCCCTGGCCAAAACTGCTAGCCGGCAGCGACAAGGCAAGCGTCACCATGAACAATACCGCGACATGCTTCTTCAGCATTTGACATTCTCCTTTTTGGTTTGAGAGTGCAGTGAGGTGAGTAAGAATAGACCGACGCTCTGAAAACAACAACAAGAATGTCTTGGCTAACCGAAAATTCTTCAGGCGCTCGCCTTCACAGGCTTAAGCCGGTACCCATACTATTTCCTGAAACCCAGGCGTCTCGCTTTAAGCGCGGCGCGCACGTTTTGCGGAAGATCGACCCGAACCTCTCCTCGCGCTTCGCTGTTGCACGCCGGGTCGTCCGTTTGAGTGCACGGAATTAATTCAATCGCCGGCATCTCTCCTGTCTCCGGGTCGAACGCTTGGCCTGTGATGTACCCAGCACCATTCATGTCGTTGGCATCAACGATGATCAGGCTGGAATCAGCCGGAACGAGCGTGTTGACATCGGTCATCACTCCGTTTTGCCATCGAAAGCCGCGACAGTTTCCGTTGGCATCGCACGATTGACCAAAAATCTTGCCGTCATCGCTGATTGCGTATCCGTAGCTGAAACTGTCTCCCGGAAGCGTACCAAGATCGATGATCGCTCCCTTTTGCCAGAGGACGGCATGGGTGATGGTGTCGCCGGGAAGGTCCGACATGCCGGCCACTTGTCCCCGGTTGTTGATGTCGAGCGCTGCGTTATTAAACTGCCCACCGAGGCTGCCGAGATCGGTTGGCGAACCATTGCGCCACTCTACAGCATGCGTGAACAGGCCAAACGCTATGAGGCCAGGCGATCCACAAAAGCCGGACCCACCCACCGCCACATCTTTGTCATTGATTCCAGCTGTGGCCGAGAGAGCGTCGCCTGCTAAAGGAGGAAGATCCTGGACCGTGCCGTCATTCCACAGGGCACCGTGAATATCAAACACTTGCGGAGCCAGGCAATTCGGGTCCAGAACCGTCTCGGCGAAACCAACGATATGGCCTAATCTGTTGCTGTTGGTGGCGTAGCTGCTATTCCCTCCCAACCCGGGGAGTGCCGACATCATTCCGTTCTCCCACTGGAACGCTGAGCATTGGAAGAGATCGGGGAATGTGAGAATGCAGAAGTTTTCTCCGTAGGGATCGACGTTGGAAGTGTCAGATCCGCCGGCGAACATGCCAAAATTGTTTCTTGCAATGTATTCGATCTCGCTGCTCGGGCCTCCGAGCGTTCCGAGGTCGTTGGTTTGTCCGTCAATCCAAAGAACGGCGTGGTGGTTTGTGTCGCCAGGCAGGTTCCACCAACCGCTCACCCAGCCCCGGTCGTTGACAGCGTTGGATCTGCCAACCGTACCTCCCATTGAACCGAGCTGCACAAGGACATATTGAGCAGTTGCCTTCTGGGTTTGGGCTGGCAAAGGTGCTGCCACTAGCAGCAAAGCCGCGACTATGGGGGCAGCCAGACGCGCTCGTGAACGACAATTCTCTAACCGCATAAATGCTCCTGTCCTCGCCTCACCTTAATGAGCAGTCATATGGTCTCAACTACCACTTGCGCTTCCACGCCGGCGTGATCGGACGGCCAGAGCCCATCCGGCGTTTGTGTGTTCGTAGTAGCGCCGTACAGCCCGATGCTCTGCGCCTGTATGTTCCCCAGTGTCAGGATCAGATCAATTCGCTGGTAGAGCTCAGACGTAGGATTGTTCACGAGCGGAGCTTGGCAACAAGTAAACCCAGACAACAGGGGATAAACTTCGCTCCATGCGTCGGCGTATCCGGCGTTCATGAAATCTAAATATGTCGCACTCTGGGGCAGCGGTGCCGCCTGCGCATTCGAATCCATTGCGACGATCACCGGCAACGTCGTATTGGCAGGGCCGGCACGCAACTCCCCACCTTGCAATTCCTGAATTCCCGGATCGATGGATTCGAGATGGGTTCCAATGAAACGAAAGGCCTTGCCATTGAATGTGGCATCCACCGAAGCCCAGACTCTGGGTAACGGAATGACCCCGATCGGAGTGTTGAAATAAAGGATGTTCGCAAAATGTCCCGACTGCGGGTTGTTCCACTGGAGTCTCTTCGCGCCCAGATCGGTTCGCGCCAGGATCACGTTGTAATCGAAGACCTGCACGCAGATGTATGCGTTTGGGGCAATGAAGCCCGGCGTCGGCGGAAACGCGTACTGTGTCGCCTGCACAGCAACCTCGTAATGGCCGCCCAGCGACGCAAGCTCAGCCGTGAGTTCCTGCAGCATGTCGAACTCGAGGGTCAGCGGGCCACAGGTCCCGGTGTTGGGGTCATATATCCCGGAATACCACTGATCTACCTCCTGCAGGCTGACCAAAGTCGGTGCCGCAGCCATGATCTGCTGCGCGACCGCCTGCATTCGGGCCGGAGGATCGGTAAGGCGAACCGCGCTGATGGTCTCGCCGACCGCTACCAGAAATTGCGACGTGGTTGTGGCCTGCTGTAATTCGATGTAGTCCGTTCCCTCATCTACGTTATAGGTCATCACTCGGATTGCGCCGTTCCCGGCGGAAACCCGTTGCCCCATCATCTGCGTGGCCTGCAGAGTCGTGATCAGGAGCACGCACAAGCAAGAGCGCTGCACATTTGTCATAGTCGTTCTCCTTTTAATTCGGATCAGTTATGTGCTCCATCGATCACTGTGACGTTATTGCTGCCGGAATTGGCGACGTAAATTTTGTTCGTCGTGGGGTTCGCTGCAATCGCCGCGGGATTCTTCGCGCTTGGGTCCGTGAGCGTTGTAGTTGCGTTTGTCTCGCCGTTGATCACCGTTACGCTGCCGGGATCGCCAGTCTTCGCATCACCCGCATTCGCGACATAGATGAACTGACTCTGCGGGTCCACGGCTACGCCGGAAGGTGACGTCCCCACCGGGATTGTGATCGTAACCGTATCGGTTGCGCCGTCAACCACGGTCAGATTGTTACTCCCCGAATTCACGATGTAGATCCTGTTCAACACGGGATTGATCCCAACCGCTACGGGAACCTCCGCAAGCGGATCTTTAATCGTCGCCATGACTGAGTTTGTGGCGCCATCGATCACGCTCACGTCACCGCTGACGGTATTCGCTACGTAGATTTTGTTGGTTGTGACATTTACAGCGATCCCTTTGGGGCCGGTTCCCGCTGCCATCAGGGTTGTGGGCGACGTTCCACCTGTGGCGGTAAACACCGCAACCTTTCCCTCCCACCCGGCGATGTATATGTTGCCGTTGGTTGGGTTCACATCGATTCCTGCCCCCAGTCCGAGCATGGAAGAACCCTCAGTTAAGGATGTAGTGTCAAAACTATCCATTCGGGGAAGGAAAAGGCCGCACGTGGTGGCGTGACCGAAACCAGTCCAATATGTATTGGCGAGAACGTAAAGCGTGTGGTTCGACGTGTCCAGGGCCGCCGCAAACGGCGTCTGAGTATTGGATCCCGAACCGAATCCAGCCGAGGCCGTTGGCTTTAGGGAACCTCCATCGAACTCCTCGATGTCAGCACCCGACGGAGAACAAGATTGGCCCTGCAGCGCCGGCCGGGTACCGAAGTCCACCACATAGATTTTGTTTGCGGTTGTCGAGTCGACCACGACTGATACGGGCGTGATCCCAACCGCAATTGTGCCGCTCACCGAAGCACCAACCGGGCCCTCATTCAGATTGTTGTTCAACGAGTTCATGCTTCCGCCACCGCAGGCCGTCGAGTTCACGACAGCCACCACGCTCAACAGGGACAGAATCGCGGTCGCGCTTTTCTTCATGGCGTTCTCCTCATTGAATGTCTTGTGGACTACCTAAGCCGGAGGGAAGCGGCCTTTCTCCGTCGCACTTTCCCCCGCTCCGGACGGTAAGTCAAGTATTACGGCGGTGCTTTGTTGGTCCCAGAGGAAATTGCTGATTCGAAAGGGGTACGCGGTATTGGTGACATGCGCCGGAGATGCGATTCGGAAGCCGGCAAACCATGCTAAAATGCCGCCACCTCGCTCGAGGTTAGCAACGTGGCGTCTGCGCTTCATCCGTCGCGCGTTCTGAAGTTTGGAATATTCGAGGTCGACCTCGAAGCCCAAGAACTGCGCAAGGCCGGCATGCGGATGAAGCTGTCCGGTCAACCCTTCCATGTACTGCAGCTCCTGCTGGAACATCCGCAGCAGGTGGTTACGCGGGAAGCGTTAAAACAGCGCCTCTGGCCGGACGACACCCACGTGGAATACGATGTCGCGCTCAAGAGAGTCGTCAATCGGCTTCGAGACGTGCTGGGCGATTCGGCCGAGAGTCCCCGCTTCGTCGAGACCATCCCGCGCATCGGATATCGTTTCATTGCTCCGGTGGAAGCGGTCGGTAACGGTGCGGGACGGGCCGCGGCAATCGCTGCCGCTGCGGGCGGTTCGCCCCCCAGGCTGCCTTTCAGGATCGATGCGCGTATCTGGTTTCCGCTCGCAACGACGCTAGCTTTGTCGCTCCTGATTGCGGGATGGAATCTTTCACCAGTACGCCACAGCAAATTTGCGAGCCGCCTCCTCGCGCTGGTCCAAGCCGCGCCAAAAGGATCGTCCGACGACAGCCGCGGCAATCCAGTCCCTATCATCTACCAGCCCTTGAACCCTAGCCGCGCCGCCCCGGGCGCTCCCGCGTTCACTTTGAATGTGCTTGGTTCCGGGTTCGTTTCCGATTCCGTCGTGAACTGGAACGGCAGCCCACGCCGCACAACGTTTGTCAGTGGTTCACAGCTGAGAGCGGAGATCCTGGCCTCGGATCTTGCAAAGTCGGGCACAGCTTCCGTCAGCGTAGGTAGCCCGAACGCTGCGGGTGGGCCGTCGAACGCCCTTTCCTTCAGCATTGGCCGCCCCGCTTCCTCTTTCTATCTGACCCGGACGGATTTCTATGCCGGCTTAGAGGCGAACTCCGTGGCCGTCGGTGATTTCAACCACGATGGCATGCTCGACATAGCTGTCGCGAATGCCGGCGGAGGAACCATTTCCATCCACTTGGGCAATGGGAACGGTACTTTTCAACCGGCCGTGCATTATGCCATCGGACAAGGTCCTTTCGCGCAGCTTGCAGTCGGCGATGTGAACGGGGATGCTGAACTGGACCTCGTGGCCATCAACTACGGAAGCAACACCGTGAGCGTTCTCTTGGGTAATGGAGACGGGACTTTCCGGCCGGCGGATACTCACAATGTAGGAACGAATCCCGCCTCAATCGCGGTGGCTGACGTGAACCGCGACGGGAAGTTGGACCTGCTCGTTGCCAATCAGAATTGCACAAATGGCGCGCCCCCCTGCCGCACTGGGACCGTCTCGGTTTTGCTGGGGAACGGAGACGGAACGTTTCGCACCTACACTGAACTGCCTCTTCCTCATCCCGGCAACGGAGTCGCCGTCGGTGACTTCAATGGCGACGGCCACCTTGATTTGGCCGTGGTCGGGGGGAATGCCGGCGATCATCAATCTCCCTCCGTCTCCATACTGCTTGGCATCGGGGATGGCTCATTTCAGCACCCAGCCAGCTATCCTTTGGCAGTCAATCCCGGCGCCATCGCCACCGCGGACTTCAACGGAGACGGCAAGCTCGACCTGATCGCTTCTGACAACATCGGTCTAGTTTCGATCCTTTTGGGCAAAGGCGACGGAACTTTCTTATCGCGGGTGGACTACCCCGCAGGTTCTTTTCCGGCGGGCTCGATTGCAATCGGGGATTTCGATGGGGACGGCCGCCTTGACGCAGCCGTCGCAAGCAGCGGTTCCAATTCAGTTTCCATTTTCCTGGGCAAGGGGGATGGAACCTTTTTGCCAGAAACAGTTCGTTTCGGCACCGCCAGCAATCCGCAAGGTGTAACTGCCGGAGACTTCAACGGCAATGGCCGATTGGACTTGGCTGTGCCATGCCGCGCCAGCAATATGGTTTCGGTGTTGTTGCAATGACGGGATCGGTTCCCCTCGCCGTGGGCCCAGGGTTCTCGCGGCCGGGACGCCAGACTATCGGAAATTGCTGATCAGAATTACGTCTCGGGTCTCGTTCCCCAATCCTTATTGCTCGCTCAGCACCTTCGCCGGATCGACCTTCATCGCCCGACGTGCGGGCACGGCGCAAGCCCCCACTGCAACCGCACCGAAAACCAGTGCCACATTGCCCAACACCATCGGATCCAGAGGTCCCACCCCGTAGATCTCGTTGGCGATGACTCTGCGCAACGAGAGCGCCGCAGCGAGTCCCACAACCAACCCGACTCCCACCAGTCCGAATCCTTTCCGTAGCACGAGTTTCAGAATTCCGGAATGTGTGCTCCCCAGCGCCACGCGAATCCCAATCTCCCTTTGCCGCTGCGCCACCAGATACGCCAGCACTCCGTAAATGCCCACGGCCGCCAGAAAAAGGGCCAACACCCAAAGCTCAGCCCCAGCAGCATCGACGTCCGCCGCAGAGGAAAGCGAAAGTCTTTCTCGCTGTTCCATTGTCCGAATGTCAAATGGCGCCAGTTCCGGATCTACGCTGGCAATCTGCTTCCGCAGTTCCTGGGCGAGTTGTCCGGCGTCTGTCCCGGTTCGCGCGGCGATCGTGAATTTATTTGTCCGCTCGCTGCGCAAAGGGGAAATAGCACGCACCCTCTACTCGGCCCTTTCCCGAGAGGTCCTCTAACCGCACCGAACGCAGATGGCGAAAAGTACCGCGATTACACCGGTTACAGTGTCCACCAGTGGCAACCACTATTCGTCCCCGGACAAGTCCATGTAGGGTCGCGTCGGCTGCAACAAGGGGTGCTCCAGGTCTCGCGGCATTTACGAGACCTGGGAACAGCAGACTCTTTTCCTTGGATCCGATCCGGACTGCGTCCTTGAGGCTGCCCGCACTTTGATCTCTGCAGGACTAAGCGAAAAGGGTGCCTCCGTTTTCGCGATCTTCGAAGGACAGACACCATAAAAGCCGATGCCGGCCGTAAATCCACAGCCCTTTGTGACATCTGCCCTTGCGAGGACTAGGCGATTTAATCCATTATGCGCATACGCGCAAGCGTGCCGTCGGTATAGCCGTTCGGAGCTAAGCTCTTTGTTATCTAGATTTTGCCCCTAAGCGATTGAATCCCATAGATTATTTGCGATTTTCGCGCTAAGTAAATGATTCCAAGAGACCGGGGGGGAGGGGGTGGGGTTACCAATCAATAACATCTGTCCCATAATGGAACTGCCCGAACTCACCCGATTCCGTTTAGCCAAAACATTTTTCCCTCAACGCAACCCGATCCGAGCCGTCTAAATTACCCAATTATCCAATCACCAAATCACTCAATCGCCCGATCGCTCAATCCCCCAATCGCCCAATCCCTTTGGTCACCTCGTCCCCTGATTACGCCGATGTTACCCTCTTCTCGTTCCCCTCCCCACAAAACGGTGTTCCGGAGAACTGAATGTCCCGCACTGCTACGGTGAAAGCTTGTGCAGTCTTAGTCTTCTCTCTGAGTCTCGCCGCGCCCTTGTTTGCGCACCACCTCAAGAAAGCTGATTCCACTTCGCTGCCGGTCACGACCTCGTCCGCAAAGGCGCGTGAACTCTACGTCAAGGGTATGGAGGATTACGAGAACCTCTACCTCGAGCGCTGCAACGAAGACTGGCGCGCCGCCGTGAAAGAAGACCCGAATCTTGCGGTCGCTTGGGCGTGGATTGCCTTTAACAGCGGCAATCCGCAGGAAGTCAGCGCCGCTCGCGCCAAAGCCAAGGAGCTTGCACCCAAGCTCACGCCCGGCGAACAGTTGATGGTCTCATGGATTTCCAAAGTACAGGAAGGTGACTTCATCGGCGGCATTACGGCCATGAACGACATGCTGGAGATGTTTCCCCGCGACAAGCACCTGCTTTATCTCGCCGCCAACTGGCTCATGGGCGAAAACGGAAACGATCAGGCTGGACGCTTGCTGCAAAAGGCGCTGGTCATCGATAAGAACTATCCCGCGGCTCTCAACGATCTGGCCTACGTCGAAGCGCGCAACCGCGAGTTCGATAAAGCTTTCGCCGCCATGGATCGCTACATCGTGCTGCTTCCCAACGAGCCCAACCCGCAGGATTCTTACGGCGAGCTGAAGCGCATGGCTGGCGACTTTGATAGCGCGCTCAAGCACTATAATGCCGCGCTCAAAATGGATCCCGACTTCACCAGTTCCCAGTTAGGTCTCGCCGACACCTACGCGCTGATGGGCAACCAGGAGCAAGCCCGCACCGAATACGATAAGGCGATCCGCTTCGCTCACAACGAGGCCGACCGTCTCACCTACGGTATTCAGAAAGCTGCGACCTATGTTCGTGAGAACAACCTCGCCGAAGCCGACAGGCAACTGCTGGAGGTTGCGACAACCGCTCACGCCAAAGAACAGGATTTGCAAGAGGCGCAGGCTCTGCGCCAGATGGCGGAATATCAGTCCGATGACAACGTCGCTCTGAAGCAACTCAAGCAGGCAGAAGACGCCTTGGGACATCGCTCGACGATCTCTCCATCCGACCGCGATGAAGAGATGTCGCGCATTCTCCGTAACCGCGTCGTCCGCGCGGCCAAGACCAACAATCAGACGTTGGCGGAAAAGTCCCTGAAGGAGATCGAAACGTTGGCCAACGGCAGCCGCAATCGCGTGATCCAGAGTTCATATCAGGGCGCAGCCGGAACTCTGCTGATGGAACAGAAGAAGTACGAAGAAGCCATCGCGCACCTCGAAGAAGATCAGGACAATCCCTTCAGCATGGAACTGCTGGTCCAGGCTTATTACCAGACCTCGCAGCCAGAGAAGCTGCATGAAGCGGAAGTAAAGCTGCGTGGCACCAACGTTCCGACGATGGAGCAGGCTTTGGTAGTTCCGGCGGCTCGTGCCCGCCGTCCCACGATCTAACCATCCATTCCGGGCTTCGGAACGAAGCCCGGAATTCCTCGTCCCACTTGACCTCATGGTGTACAGTATGTGGGCTACTGAGGCCGCATGAAGTCAGACCGAGAGCGCCGATCCGGAACCCGCATTGCGACCCGCGTATCTACGCGCGTCCGCACGGCCCAGGGTCCGGACCACACCGCCCAAACGCGTGACGTCAGCGCCAATGGCATCTTCCTCTACACGAACTCCAAGATGGAAAAGGGTGCCGAGGTCGAACTCGTCCTGATCCTGCCCCCCGAATTGACCGCCGGCGAGAAATGCTGGGTGTGTTGCCAGGCGACGGTCGTCCGCGTGGAAGAAGGCCCCGAGTGGGGGGTGGCCGCCCAGATCCGCCGCATGGACCTCCTCCCCGAAGTCACAATTTAAGGGGGATTTTTTGCAAAATAAAGTTGCGCGGCGTGGGGCTTTCGGCGCATTTTTCGGGTAGTATTGGGCAATTCTTGAAAAAGGGCTTCCCCTTGCATCGATCTTGGTGCAATAATGGCCGCCCTAGAAATTCCTCTGGCCAATTCTCAGTCCCAGGTGGGCCCGGTATGTTGATCGAAAAACTGGCGGCGGGTGTGGTGCAAGTGCAGACACCAATTGGGCCGCGATACGTTATGCCATCTTTCTCGCAGCGGATTTATCTGTTATGGATGTTCCGCAACTTCCCCATCCTTCCTCACGCCGTCTTGAGCGGACGGCAACAGCGAATGATTGATCGCATGTGCAGCGAGCAGAGTTTTGCTTCGGCTGCGTACGCAAATGGCATGGATGAGGCGCCGGTGATTGGCACGATCGAGCGCCGTCCTGCAATTGGGGTGAACCCGTTGCCGCCGCGCCGTCCTGTCACGAGCGAGACAAATCCGCTAGCAACAGAAGTCCGACAAGAATCCTAAGAAGCGCATCGGCACCGCTCACGGTTCAACCGAAAACAGGGAAGCGGTGCTTGCGATGTGAAATTAGTCTTGTGGTGTGGACTGGCTCACCGGGGAAGGAGTAGAAGAGGTTCTATTGCCGGGACGCTGTCCGTTGTAGCCCGGACGCCCGCCAGCGTACATACCGCCCCGGCAGCCGCCGCCTCCAAACAGATCACTGCTTCCGCCCGGATGATTGCCGCCATGCATGTGCTGCCGGCACGCAACCAGTTCTTTTTCTTGTTCCGGAGTAATCAGGCCTTCGATTTTCTGGCGGGTTTGCTGGTGAATCTCTCGTAGTTGCTGGTGCTTCTGCTCGGCACTGAGCGAAGTATTGGAGCAGACTCCCTCGACTTGCGAGCGCATGTCGCGCTTTGCAGAAATCAACTGTTCCATCACGGACTTGTCGATGCCAGCCTGTTGCACGCACGGTGGAACGCCTCGAGCGTGCCGCCCAGGACGTGGCGAAATCGAAGCGGCGGGTGCATCTTGTGCGACCAAGGAAGCGGCGCAAATCAGCAGCACGAGTGCTCCAGGAAATTTTTTCACGATAGAGAAATCTCGCATTTGCAAACCCCCGATTTGAAGGAAGTCGTGAGCCAGTATAGATGCGGGGGTGCGGCGGTCCCAGCCAGAAGTAGGACACTGGGCGAAGTTCACTTTCGTGACGTGGGAATGGGTAAGGATCCATGACGCGCTTGCGGACCTTAGAGATCGCGCCGGCGCAAAGTGAGATGACGCGTGAAGATGGCGTAGGTCGTGTTTCGCGGAACTCGGCGGAAAGCTGTTATAATTTTTGTTTCGTCCTACCGGCAAGATTCTCCCGCGGGCGCGTAGCTCAATTGGCAGAGCAACTGACTCTTAATCAGTAGGTTGAAGGTTCGATTCCTTCCGCGCTCACCATCCTTTTCATTGAGATGGAGCCGTTTTTCAGACGGCCGTTCGAATTACTGTAGAAGAATTTGTAGATGGTCAAAACCTCGAACACCACTAAAAGAGGAATTCTGCCTAGGACCTCTGGTTCGGGACCAAGGGGTCGGAGGTTCAAATCCTCTCTCCCCGACCATTCTTTTCAAATACATAAACGCGATTTCTGGTGTTCCGTCTACATCGATGGCGTCGAAATTGTAGACGGTGCCTGCGTCGCGGATTTTCTAAGTGGATTTCCATCGTAAATTCCTAGTGATACCCCACTCGGGCTATATCTAGGTGTCTCTCGCGAAGCAACTCTGCGAATTGAGGATTCTTGGATGCCGACTGATGGCAAGCGATTCAGGTTGATTGACACCAGTCTTATCGACTCTTGCGAGTGATGGCTCACGCGGAAAGAGGCGCAATTAGAGCATCGACACCGCCCCAATTGTAGCGAGCAGTCACCTTGACGTTCCTCGCAGGCAATTTGGTTCCGTCACTACTCTCCCACGAAGAAAGTTTTTCTACTGCCTGCTCGGACCCCGCACCGGCCTCAAACAGTCGAAAAATCGTGGAATTCTTGGGAACCCGCATGTTCTGGTGGATAGCGAAGCCGCGCTCTTTGGCAATGTCGCTCGGAGTGACGTGCACCGCACGCAACGCCGGTAGCGGAGCATCTTTGAATTCAAAAGCCCCTTGCTGGAGCGCACGTTCTTCGCTCTTGCGGAAAGCCGGTTCAGACCGAACAAGCAGAAGTGGCTCAGGCCATGCCTTTACGATTCCGATCAGAGCCGACTGGCGGCTCGCCTCTGGACACACCTTTTGCCGGATCGTTTCGATCAGCTCGAACGAAGCGGGGCCTGTTATGTGTGGATGAATCATCGCGGACCAGAATGCAAATCTGCCCGCAATTGCTTCTACCAGTGCCTCTTCAGGGTCTTGGAGCGCCGCTTCACTATGCGTCCGGCGAAACGTCGTCCGACCATCTCCCGTTAAGATCAAGAGATGGCCGATTTCATGCCATTTCGTGTAATTCTCTTTGTTGGCCTTGTCTCCACGGCAATCGATTACAGACACGAAATCCGGTTCCCACATCTCGCGTTGCTTAAGCCGGATCGTGATCCCGTATACGTCGGGACGGCTTAGCTCCTCTTCCAAGCGTATAAAGCCTCTTTCGCCCTTCTCGATGTAGCGCCTTTGCAATTGACGGAGTCCTACGTCAGTCCTTACAACTTCGAACCGCGTCCCCAACTTGTTCGCGAGCGCATCGAGGAGTTGGCTAGGCGTAGTGCAATGGGGGAACTCTTCAAGAACGGCCTTAACTTGCTTTTCGCAGTGGCAGAGGATCGCCCGGAACGGATCCGAGTACGCGCCCACACCGAGTTCAATGGCCAAATTCCTAATCCGGGCAGTGCTTCTTAAGGGAGACATACCCTTCATCCAAAGACAGATTTTATGGCCCGATAAAGCTGCTTCCAATCGTCCGCGGTAAACCTCTTCGCACCCTTACTGCTCCGCCGCGCAACAACCGACCGATGCGCCTCCAGCAATTCCAGAGTCTCAGCGTAACTGAGATTGAGTTCTTCGGCCACCTCGGATAGTTCGGGAGGAATTACAACCTCCTCTCGCCTCGCGCCTCTGGTTTCGCCGCGCAACAGATAATCAACGGAGGCGCCGAGGACGTTTGCCACTTTTAAGAGATTTTCCGAACTAATATTGCGTTTGTCGTTTTCGACATCGCTCAAAAAACCTTTACTGATGTCGGATTTGTCAGCGAGCTGATCTTGGGTCATGCCGCGCGCTTCGCGGATCTCCCTGATCCTGTCGCCGGTTCCTGCCATTCGGCCTCCCAGCTACTTAATTTGTCAGCAGATATTGTACTTCGGAATATCCTCCACCAAACAAGAAATGAGACCTCAGGAGGCCATTGTAGAAATGTTCGCAATAGAGTATCATAGTAATGTATTGAGAACATTCCACCGACGGGGCAGGAGGCGACATGATAGGAACCAAGGTAGGCACGATTGCCGTGCAAGTCGTAACCACCAGCGGAAACTTTCCCGCTGACGGATTCCGTTCTTTCAATGATCGGGAGCCACTTCACGCAGTTCTGAGCCTAGCGGCTGGCCAGTTGAAGCTGCGCAACACTGACGGCTGGGTCGCGAAGTTGGGAGATCGGGTATTAAACCCGCAGTTCTCGCTAGCGGAGAACGGAATTCCCAGCGGCTCGCAGGTATTCTGGGGACCCCAAGAGCGGGGTGGCGGGGCGCGCCTGTGCTGCCGCAATTAGCAGCAGCGTTGTTCCGCGAGAGTGTCGGGAAGATCACCGGCAATCAGAATATGCTCGCAGACCGAGGTTGGCTCGTGCTCACCTCCGCGTATCCCACCCTGCGCATCGCCGTGCGGCATCGGCAAACGGCCAAGTTGCGCGCTTTCGAGTTCCAATTCGACGATTGGAACGATCAACCGCCTGCCCTGCAGCTCGTCGACGCAGAGACGCTAGAACCGCTGCCTGGCTGTAACTGGCCTCGTGACAGTTCTGGTCGGTGGCATTCGGCAGGATGGATTTCCGCGGCCGGCATTGAGACTACGAGACCATTTATGTGCATGATCGGCGTCCGCGAATACCACACGCACAAGTCTCACTCGAATGATTTGTGGGCGAATTATCGTGACCTTCCTGACTACTCACTTGAAAACATCGTACTCCAGGTGGCGGAGGCGTTTCAGAAATCCGATGTCTGAATTATCGGACCGCAATCTCACGTTTCGAGTGACAGCCAGCGTTATCACAGCTACCCTACGTTTTCTCCGTTCAAAGGGTAGCCAGGAGCATGAGGGCGTCGTCCTCTGGCCCGCAGGGCTTATCGGCGGAGCGTGTCAAATCTCCGAGCCACTAATTCCAGTCCAGATCACGGGTCGGCGCTTCTATGAGATTCCGAATGCCGAGGTATTCCGAATAATCCAGTGGCTCGCTGCGCGGAAGCTCGTCATTCCGATTCAAGTCCACTCTCACGAGGAACATGCTTTCCATTCCTGGGCAGACGACGAGTACGCCTTCGTGCAGCACGAGAACGCAATTTCTGCGGTAGTGCCGTTGTTCGGCAGCGTCAACGACGGTGAATTTCTGATTGCCTCTCGTTTCTACCGGCTGGATGAAGCTGGCGAATGGGTCGAAATCGAATCACACGAGATTAATCAGCGTTTTGTGATTGGGGGCGTGTGAGCACCAGTTATATCCAGACACTAGCGGTGCTCTCCAAGACGCCGCCTAGGGCGGTAGAGTCGCTATTTCAGCAACCGATCCGGATTTCGCTCGCCCCCGAACTCCGGGGTAATCAGACGTACGAGCTCGCATTTGCGTACGCCTCGAATTTACTGGCGCGAATGTTTCCGTTTACATATTCCGATTACTTCTCCGACGGGCCATTGTTTCGGCTGCTGAAGCGGCCACTCGCCAGCGCTTCGGCTAACGTTTTTGCAATGGAGCTTGTATTTGGGTCTCATCACCAAGCGAATGCCCGCAAATATCAGTATGCGTCGTGCAGCAACTGGTACGTCGCTGCTGGAGAAGCGCCGGGTCGAACCAGTCCAGAAGAACCATGGAATCCGATTCTGGCGTTGGTCACTGCTTGCTACAACGTCGCGAGGGTTACCAGCGTCGTCTTAGGCGATTACGTCTCTGCGTCCGACTCGCTGGAGCCATTCTCAATCCTCGACTTCAAAGGAGGTGACGTGCAGTTCGACTGGGGCCGACAGGTGGAGACAGGATATGTTCACGTAGCGGGTATTGGTGCCGTCGGCACAGCCTTTCTATTTACGCTTGCCGCTCACGGCCAGATGAGAGGCACATTTCGACTTATTGATGAAGACCCTGTCGAACGACGCAACCTGGATAACTATTCCTTGTTTTCCCAAGAGGACCTCGGCAAGAACAAGACGGCTCAAGCGAAGTTGCTTCTCGGCGGCTTGCACCTCCCAGCCCAGTTCGTATCCGTGCCGCACAAGCTGCAAGACTACGTAAACCACCAGGCGCTGCTTGAGCCAGGATTAAAAATAGAAAAGCTCATCTCTGCGCCGGACCGCAGAGAGACACGCAGGCAGTTTCAAGGACTGTTGCCCCGACGAGTCTGGGATGGCTCAACGGGGCCGGACGATTTGGTCCTGCACCATAATGATTTCAATCCGGTACGGGCGTGTTTGGCCTGCATTTACAACGCGGTGCCAGATGAAGATGCTCACCTAAACCACGTTGCCGATGTGTTGAACTTGCCGCGGGAGCGGGTGCGTGCAGGGCAACAGATCACCGAGCCTGATGTGGAGCGTATTCGGCAGCGTTATCCGCAACTCGCCAATGCCGAGCTAGTTGGGCGAGCCTACGATAGTGTTTTCAAGGAAATGTGTTCGTCAGGTCAGTTGCGAATCGAAGACCAGGTCGTGCTGACCCCTTTCCCATTTGTTTCCGCTCTTGCAGGCATCCTCCTTTACTTCGATTTTCTGCAATCATTGCGGGCGGACACCTTCCGAGAGTACCAGAATTACAACTATCTCCGGCTAAACCCGTTTTATCAGCCGAATCCGGCATATCGGTTGTTGCAAGCGGCACGTGGTGACTGTCCAGTTTGCAAGAATCCAATTGTTAGGAACATCTTCAACAGTTTGTGGTCCTGAAAGGGCATTCCGACGGGATAAGGGCCCCTCCACGTTTTTTTGGTGTAATTAGTGAGGCCTGACTTGGGATAATCTCGCCGAACGTTGGGGTGATCTCAGCATCGCGACCGTGCTGATACTCAAGGAATGATTTCGTGAGGTGCGCCATTAATGAGGGCAGGGTTGAAAGTAGAAGGAATATTGCTGTGGAGAAGGTGCACATCATTCGTAACGAATCTCTGGTGACTTAAGACGAGGTGCGCAACGGAAGCGTTGCAAACGTGCGCAGCGCGAGAATGACCTGTTGTAAAGCATCGTCCAATTCAAGCCTCTCATTTGCTTCAAAGGAAATCTGGTGTAACGCAATTGTCTCGTACCGCGGGTTCACGAGGCCCTTACGGTGAGCCATGATTGCACATTGAGGTTCGACCAAACGTTCTATCCGCCGCAGGATTTCCAAAACTGCATCAGAGGTATTTTCTTCCAGCTTCAATATGCGATCGATGGTGTCTTTCCTACTTTGGGCTAGGCGTTGAAACACACGTTCATTGTAACGTCGCGCCATCTCCGCGGAGAACTTCTCTTGCATTCCCAAGTCACTTACCCGCTTTAGGAACGCCGCCAACAACTCCAACTGAAGGGCTCTAACTTTCGACGCAATATCCGGATTGGCCAGAGCTTGCGAGACATAACGCAACTGTTTGAAATTGTTGTATGCATAAGCAGCGGTGGCAAGATGGACGCCATTCATGCACCAATACTTCTGTGTCTCGAACAAACTAAACTCAGCATCAGTTCTCGCAAGAGTTATAAATTGTTTGGCGGCCAGCAATTCTAGAATCGGAATCTCCTTAGCCGGCGACCGGACAATCCAAGAATGATAGGATTCGACCGGGATCTCAACGGAACCTGTCGCGTGCGAGATTTCCGCGCAAATTCGGTCCACAAGTGTGTTGCAAAAAAACACCTCCTGAAGGAGGTGTTGGGCTTTTTCTTGTGGTAAGTGCAATTCAACTTGCCTTCTGAGTTGAGCGGAATTGTCCGGCAAATTCTCGCAAGCGATAATACACAGTGGTTCGTGATGGCCACGCATTTCGCGTTCCTGCAATGCGGTAGCTAATACGCGGCCAACATCATCAAGGCGCTCCCTTCGCACCGCGGTGGTGATAAGAGAGACTTTGGCACCAATCAAGAGCTGGATGACTGATTGTGAGTTGTCGGGATTGTAGTAATGGAAGCTGGGCTTCAGAGTTCTTCGTCTGTCTTGATTACTGTCGAACAGAACAGAAAATGCGCCCTTTGTTTGCAGGATTCGGTGATAGTCCCTCGAACTCTCGCGGGCAACTACAGCCGTGCGGAGTCCCGCATCGCCATGACAAATGTCGACGACCATTCCCAAGCCGAAGGAACCGGCACCGATGTGAATGTGCTCAAAGTTGGAATCTGCAAATACCGTTAGTGGCGCCTCTGACACAGACATCGCTCATTGTAATGCTAGTCTCTTTCAGGAGCCCAAAAAGGTGGGTACTATTGTCGCGCCGCAGACCAGCGAGCTCGGCGGGCGGCATAATATTCTAGATTGTCGCGGCAGATTCGGCAATCTGATTGCCTATGAGTCGCCCTGATTTCTCTTTCAACGTCAACCCTTTCAAGCTTCCCGTCGGCCCATGCGGCGAAAATCTCGATGCCTACATGTTCTGGCGACGGCGTGGGGGTTTTCATCGAGGCACGGATTCGATCGCGTTCCCCCATCAGCTGATGATAGAGCAAATCGAAATTAGTGTTCGAGTTTTCCATTCTGGTGGACGAGGCAGATTTTCGTTGTGGGGAAGTTAATGCGAGCCGAGGCTTTCTCGGGCGTGATGGTGCGATGACCATAACCAAGCGCTCTCCCATTTAATCTGGCGAAGAGGGATCATAACACGCCGACTTGCGAAAAACTTGCCAGCACCTTCTTTGTTACGGCAATCCCACAATGTTGATTATTCTGCTCTGCGCTCCTCCTCCTCTCTAAGTTATTAAAGAACAACAACTTACAGCCTATATGGTACCGGACACGGCGAAATTGTCCATACCCCGGCTTCCTCGTGTGTGTCCCCGGCCTACCGAGGAACACCTACATTGCTAACTCTACCTAAGTAGAAGTATTGCGCCCAAGATTACGGAAGTCTCGCAGACTGTCGGGGCCGTCTTGACTGGCTATCAGCCAGCGTTCAGAGTCGTCCGTCCCCAATAGGCGGCCACTTTCACCATCCGTCTACTCTGATGCAGCAAAAAGTGGGCTTAGGCTCCAGAATCGGAATGGATTGAAGCAATTGCTAAGGGACGTTGTGGAGGTCAGGTTAGATTCCGGACGGTTCTCGTATAAGATGTGAGTCGCTGAGGACGTTTTCAGGATGCAGATGAAGCCGCGTTATGAATTCATGTGCAAGACATAGGTTCGCAACACACGCGCTAAAAGCGCCACGTGTATTGTTTGAGAACGCGATAGAATCGCGATGTCGTGAGCAACGTTACCGCGTAGAGGCGCACTGCCTCCGAACACCATGAAGCAGGAATCGCTCTCGCAATGCAACACAGGTTCGCCGAGGATCGGAGCCCACAGCGGTTCTATAGCATGTCGGCGCAGATACGGCAGAGCGCAAGGCCTACTACGAAATCCTCGAAGCGACACAGAAGGGCGATCTCGACATCACGCGCTCGCTCGAATGGTTCCTTGAATGCTTGGGTAGTGCCTTCGACCGTGCCGAGACGATCCTCGCGACGGTACTCAACAAGGCCCGGAACGGGACGCAGAAGGAGTTCGCAGGATAGTCGGTAGCTGCGCGTATGCCATTTGGAGATGGTCACTGACAACTATTGCGCGAGCCAGCACTGGCTTCCTCGGTAAACGGTCAACGTGCCGCTGGTGGTATCTGCCACGATGTTTAGCATGGTCCCGGATCGCGACGTGCCTTCAACTGTGCCGAAAATGCTGGCGGTGTATAGGTCGGTGTTAGTTGGTGTAACACTAAATAAACTTTGTGCTGCCGTTGATTGGACTCCGACAGGCGGCGTACTTGAGTCCGTAAAGGTTGTATGCGAGGTGTCCAATCTTCCGTCAGCCGAAAGACTACTAGGTGCATTGGTCGCTGTTTGTACACCGAACGCAACCGTTTGTGTGTTAGACCCGGAGAATATTAAGTCGCACCTAAAGGTGACATTTGCGACGACGTAAGGGAGAACCTTCGACAATCCTGTAATGGTTACGAAGGTTGTACTAGTGGTTGTCCAATTCGAGCCGGTTACGGCTAGAGAGTTGTTTCCCCCAGTCATCAGAAAGCTATTGGGCACGATGGAGATTTCGCCGGTCGTATTTGTAGTCGGAATAGGTGTACCGTCCGCTGTCTGGCCTTGGTCATTAAGCACCAGAGAATTTCCGCTGGTCGGCACCGAGCCGATATAGCCGGTTAACATGAGGCCGCAACCACCGCCGCAGGATTCTCGGCGCACGTCGAAACTGGCTGCACCCGGTTGAGGATTGATGGTGATAATATTGTAATTACTAGCGCTCAGCACCGAGTTGCCGGTCGTGATTATGAATTCGTTAGACGCGTCACTTCCCACTCCATTCTGATCGCGGGCAACTACTCGGTATTTGTATGACGTGCTCCCCGATACTCCAAATGTCGTCACGCTCGCAATGCTTGGCCGTGCCAGTTGTTGAGTTTTGATCGAAGTCGGTTGAGTCCCGCCGCCTTGATATGCAGGAACAGTGCCAGTGGAGTCGGAAATTACCTTGCCGTTCACATCGGTAATGTACTCGGTGACACATCCCGACGTTCCTTTCTGGATAGGCAAGCTTGAATTGTTGTCGTCCCGCAACATCGTGCTCAGAGGGTTTGGCGATAGAGAACATGCATTGTCGAGGATCAGAGAGTCGCTGCCTGCTGCAATATGGAGAATGGCCGGAGTGCCAACGGTGTGGCAGCAGTCGTCGATCGCGCCGACTCGGATTCCGGAAGCTCCTTGAGCCAAATCGTAAGAGTATGGCACATTGGTGAGCGTAGCACCGGTGCTTCCACTGAGCGTAAATTGCTGGGCAACGGTTGCCCCACCGTAAACCGGCGTTACCGGTGTTGTTCCATTGAGGGAATAGGTATTCCCGTTAATGATGATTGGCGAGCTTGCCAGCCACAGGTTCGACGCTAGATCGCCAGAATTGATAGTGCAAACGCTTGGGGTAGCACTAGTGCAGCTGACCGAACCTAGTTGAGTGGAAACACCGAAATTGATTCCATACCTCTGATAGTATTCGACGTGAACCTTCCCAAGAATTTCAGTGCCTTCTCCGTTCACCTGAATATGATCGTTTGGATAGTTAGGGGAAGTGCATCCAAAGCCGGACGCAGTGACATTCGAAAAGCTTTTTGGAAGCGGACTGCTCGCGTTTGCGCCGTTGAGACGAATTAGAACGGAACCTGGGGTGCAGTTTACAGTTCCTCCCGGTCCGGCCGTGCTGTCGCCCACGTTGATATTACTGTAAAAAGAGTTTGTTGAATGACCAGTGCCTCCGGACCTTGGAGAAAACGTGTAACTAACCCCGCTGCCAGTGTGCCCCGAGCCCGATGTCGTACAGGTCATAGGCGTTGTGTTGCTGCAAGAGACGAGATTGACCACTGTCGAGCCATTAATCGTCATCGTGTCTCCCGTTCCCCACGTTGTGCTAAACGGAGTCCCCGAAACCCAAGTTACGGTGTTCCCTGAGATGTTGACTGTCCCTTGAGACGTGGGGGTAGCATTCCCAATATCGATGGCGATCCCATTGTTCCCGCAATTGCGAATCACCGCGGAATATAAACCAGCATTCTCTTGGGATTCATAGTTGCGGTGACCGATTGCTCCCTGGACGTAATTGCAGTTGATCGTCCATCCCCACAAGACGGTAGACCCGCCACTGCCGGTATAAACCGCATTTTTATCGGGCGAGATGAAGGCATGCATTACGTTATCGCGTGGAAAGACACTCGGACAGATCGAAGAACTCGGGCTATTAACCGCCGCGCAGGCTACAATAGATGATCCTAATAAGGCGGTCTCAGTTGGAGCACTTTCCCCGAGACCATAGATATGAGACTTCTCCGGTTGATGTGCCCATGTACCGTTCGCCGTGAGAAAAATCGCAATTGGGACAGTTTGATAGAGCGTGAAGCCACTGCTTACGCCAGCGAAGGGATCGCTGTCGCACTTCACCACTCCACCGATATCCCCGATTACGGTGCTGCCCCCCGGAACTGTGGTAAGAGCGTTATTGAGCGTTTTGCACCAGTCGGCGCCTCCTGAATACCCAGAGTAGGAAAGGCGGAACCATGCTGGACTAGTTACGTTCGAACCGGGACCAACCCAAAACAGGTCATTCGCAACGGTCTGGGCCGAGAGGCCCGACCCAGCCAGAAGGGCGGCAAGTAGCAGCATGATCGCAAGTCGTTTCACCTTGGGCCTCCTGAAAGCGGTCTTGTTGGGTTTGCTGCGACAACATTTACACAGTTTCACCGCGGCTGGATATGGCAACAATGGAACTCCAATGTCTAGCAAGGGGTCACCGAAAGACGCAGGCTCAAGTGCTCCTGGCCATCCCGTATCAGTTGAGCAGCTTGACTCCTCAGGTGCGGGCTGTGCAATATCTTTCACCTTGACTGCCCAGCCCGACCGAGGGGACAATTCACCGATGAGGATCCCGACGAAGAAAAGAAGAATGTTGGGAGTATTTACTTTGGCCTTGCTGCTGCCGCTGGCAACAGCTGCTAGCGCCCAATTTTCTGTGCTGTACAACTTCGGAAGCCGTGCCGGAGACCCGGCCGAGCCTAACTCTCCAGGGATCATAGCGCAAGGCCGGGACGGCAATTTGTACAGCACCACACCCGGGGGCGGGACCGGTAACGGCACGGTGTTCAAAATGACCCCTGCGGGCAAGCTAACCACGCTGTACAGGTTCACCGGTGGCGCGGACGGGGGCGATCCTTATAGTGGT
>Ga0070730_10000691_pt1 | contig 36518 bp, 32 predicted proteins | sample Coa_R1_3_FD_66447 | JGI IMG/M metagenome (GOLD analysis project Ga0070730, IMG submission 66447) | Surface soil microbial communities from Centralia Pennsylvania, which are recovering from an underground coalmine fire - Coalmine... | ecosystem: Environmental > Terrestrial > Soil > Unclassified ...
CATTGCTTTGATGATCGGCTCTTCGATTTTTTCGATGTCGCTCGGCGCCGGAAATTTCGCCGGGCTGTCGACTTCGACCACTTCGCCGACAACGTTCGTGATTCGGTAGCGCACGCTCGGCGCCGTCGTAATCAGGTTGAGGCCAAATTCGCGCTCGAGTCTTTCCTGCACAATTTCGAGGTGCAGCAGGCCAAGAAAGCCGCCGCGAAATCCGAAGCCGAGCGCGACGGAATTTTCCGGTTCGTAGGCGAGCGAGGCGTCGTTCAGTTTCAGTTTTCCCAGCGCGTCGCGCAGCGGCGCGTAATCGTCGGCAAGCACCGGAAAGAGTCCGGCGAAAACCATCGGCTTCGTCGCTTCAAATCCAGGCAGCGGCGGCGCGGCGCTTCCGGCTTCGACGATCGTATCGCCCATGCGCGCATCGGCCACTTGCTTGATGTTCGCGACGACGAATCCGACGTCTCCGGCTTCCAGGTGATCGAGCGCAATCGGTTTCGGAGTCAGCGCGCCGATCTGTTCCACTTCGTAAATTTCGTTGCCGGCGCACAAGCGGATTTTCATGTGGTTCGCGATGCGGCCTTCCATCACGCGAACGAGCACGACGGCGCCGCGATACGCGTCGAACCACGAATCGAAAATCAGCGCTTGCAGCGGATTTTGCGCGCTGCCTTTGGGAGGAGGAATTCGTTTCACCACCGCTTCGAGCACGTCGTCGACGCCGATGCCGCTCTTCGCGCTGATCAGCAGCGCGTCGTGCGCCGGAATCGCGAGGACGTTTTCGATTTGCTCTTTCACGTAGTCCGGTTGCGCGGCGGGAAGATCGATTTTGTTGATGACGGGAAGAATCGTCAGATTGCTCGCCGCGGCGAGAAACGTATTCGCCACGGTTTGCGCTTCGACGCCTTGCGAAGAATCGACGACGAGCAGCGCGCCTTCGCACGCGGAAAGCGCGCGGGAAACTTCGTACGAAAAATCGACGTGGCCCGGCGTGTCGATCAAATTCAGGCGGTAGAGGTTTCCGTCTTTTGCCCGGTAGTGCAGGCGAATGCTTTTTGCTTTGATGGTGATGCCGCGCTCGCGTTCGAGATCCATCGAATCGAGAATTTGTCCGTGCGTCATTTCCCGCTCGGAAAGCCCGCCGGTCATTTCGATCAGGCGGTCGGCCAGCGTCGATTTGCCGTGGTCAATGTGCGCAATGATGCAGAAATTTCGCTCGAACTTTGGGTCCATGCACTTTTTCTAATTGTCGGCAGGACGGAAAAAAAGAGCGCCTGCCGCGATTCGGCGGGCCATTGCATCGCGCCTACGCGCGGCAAAACACACCGTGTAAACAACCAGTTTGCCACAATTTGCAGTTGGCGTCAGCAGACGCGGTTCAGTACCAATATTTGGTGTTTTTGGCCCAGGAAGTGTTTGGATATTTATTGTGAAGCATGGTGAACGCTTTTTTGGAAAGCGCGCTGGTGCGCGGGTTGTTGCAATTTCGATCGGTGTTTTTTACGGCGCGGCTGAGCGATTCGGGCACGCGCGGATCGTCGGGATGTTTTTCCGCGAATTGGATGACGACTTTTGCGTAATAGTTTGCTTGCGAGTCGGCGGCGTCGAGAAGCGCGCGTTCCGCGGCGGCTTGTTTGATTTGTTCGGGCGTCAAGAAGGCAGGTGACGCGGGAACAAAGGGCCTGGCGGTGTCGTAGGTGGGTTCGTCGTGCCACGGACCGGAAGCCGACGCGCACCACGGTTCATTCGTTCCCATTTCGTAGCCGAAAGCGTACTGGTGCTGGAGGAAGAATACGGCGGCGAACTGTTTTTCTTCCGGGTTCTCGGCTGCTTCGAATTGCTTCAGCAAATCGGCCAAATATTCCGGCTTGATGCCTGAGGGAATGGCAACCGAGGCAGGGAGAACCTGCTGGTCGAATTTCTGCGCGACATCGTAACGATTTAAGAGAATTGCGCGCATCCAGATATTTCGAACAATCTGATTTTTGATTTGGTCCGTGAGCGAAGGATTTTGCGATGCCTCGACGAGCAGATCGAGGGGAAACGAATCCAAGACTTGTTCGCTGTGTATTCCGAGCCCGAAGGTGCAGCTGGAGGGCCCGAAATTATTGTCGCTCTCGCAACCGGCGCGTCCGACGAAATGGAGCGCATCGTCCAAATCGGCGGCGGCATCCAGGCGCAGGTCAGTGAGTTGAGAAATAGTGACGCCGGGGATATTTTCAGGGGTTTTCAAGAGAACGTCGATGGATTTGCGAACTTCGGGAAATTGTTTTGCCGAGTTGCGAAGGCGCATGCGGTGGTAAAAGGCGGTGAGATATGCGGGCGAAGCGGCGGGAATTTTGTCCGCGGCGGCGAGGACTTCCGCGGAGAAGGGCGAAGAGCCGCTCGTCTTCGCAAGAACGGACAGCAGCCACGGAACGGAATTCGGATGAGCGCGCCACGACTGCAATGCGTGATCGGTCGCGGAATCACCGCCGGCCTGGAACGTGATGATCCAATCGGTGAGTTCGTCTTTCTGGCGATCGACGGTGGCGTCGGCGAACGCTTTCGGATTCGTTTCACTCGGATTGTAAAACTCACTGGGGCGCGAATCCGGCCGCCGATCGAGCAGCTCCGTGTAGTCCCACAGCAACTGATAAAACTTGCCGTCCGGAGCAGGTTGACGGAGCCGCTGGGAGACGGCGAGAGTCTGCGCGTCCGGGTGAAGGCGGAATTCGACGCGGTCCAGCAGCGCCTCGAGCGGGCCGTGGAGCGATTTGAGTCGAGAATCATGCAAAAGAGTCTGAATCTTTGCTTCGGCTTCTTTTAACCGGTCCAGGTTGAAACCGCGAGTCTCGTCCGGCTTGGCGCCGGCGGGAAATTCCAGGGAGGCGCGGCGGACGAGATTGCGCGCGACGAGATATGCCGCGATTTCGTGCCACGGGGATTTTTCTTCGGCGGCAATTTTTTCAAAAGCCTTCCCGGCATCGTCAAAACGATCGGAGTACATTTGAGCGGCGGCGATTTGGTATTCGCGGTCGTAACGGAAGATCTCAGGAAGGGAAGCAGGCGGAGGCTCCGGTAGAACGGGATCAGTTCGGCCTTCGCAATTGCGGAAGACCGCGTCTTGCGCTTTGACCCACTCCTTCACGCCGGCGTGGTCTTTGCCGAAAGTTTTGATGCGGGCGTTGAGAGTGACGGCGGCGGTTTCGATTGCGTCGTCGCTGCAATTTACATAGCGGTTGTAGTTCGGGCCGTCCTTCCAATTGTCAAAGGCTGGCGTCGGATCAGAGGTCACTTGTTTGCGGGCTTCGGGCCAATTTTCGCGGCCATGGGGCGTGTGGTCTTCGATGTAGGGATTTTTTGCTCGGTCCGGATCGGCGGAAGGGTCGGAGACATTGTCGTTGCCGATGCGTTCGCTCCAGAGATCTTCGGCGGCGAATTGTTCGTCTTTGGTGAGAGGAACGCCGGCGAAATAGCGGTACGCGACGACCAGATAAGAGCGCGCGAACGTGGGTTCGACGATGCCGAGGCGGCCAGAAGCGAATTTTTCGAGCGGGACGTCCGGATGAAGCGAGAAATCGGAGAAAGGTTCGGGGCCTTCGGAACAGCTTTGCAGAACAGGAGCGACACAGAAAAAAGAGGTGAGGAATATAGAGAACAAAAAGACGCGCGACAATAATTTTCCGGACATGTAAAACCCGTTTCTCCGCCGCGGATCGAGAAGTAGACGGTCGACACAGGAGCCATCTGTCACAATCCTACGCTACCATCTTAGGGCAGGGAGCGAAACAACCTGTGTGATAAGAGGCGCGGAACAAAATATTATTTTCGACTCTTAGTAATGATCGAGCAGAGGGCGCTCAGCATGAAATCACGGAACGGCATGAGATTCTTTGCTGGCCTACTTTCGGTAGTCCTATTTGTTTCTTGCGGCCACAAACAACGCGTTGGAACGAATCTGTTTACGGCGGGATCGCCGGTGGGGCCTTTTATTCACTTTCAGTACGCCGTTTATTTGTTGCCGACACACAATAGAGATCCCTTTGAAGCGCTACGCCATATTCTTGCAATAGGTCCATTGCGAGCGAAATTGGTCGATAAGCTTCCAGAAGAGCCGGCGGGCCTGTTCGTGCGTGCGCGCCTGGAGATGAATGTCGCGAAGAACTATGTGCCGCCAAAGTTTGATGTAGTTGCAAGGTTTGGGCACGGTCTCACTGAAGAGCAAAACAATAGGTTCCAGCAGTCCAAAGAAGCGTTCATCCTGGATTTTGCTCATCCTTCCCGAGACGTGTGGGACGGTTTGCATGGTGCAAATCAGGTGATTGAAGAATTAGCTCGAGAGATGAATGGGCTGGTGTGGGACGAAGAGACGAGGCGAATTTTCACGCCGGATGCGTGGCATGAAGAGGCGCTTGTTCGGTGGAAGGAAGCGATACCGCGGGTTTCCGATCAAACAACGATTGAAATGTATGAGAATGGCGAGTTCGTGCGTGCCGTTACTTTGGGCATGAACAAGTTCGGATTGCCGGATGTGGCGGTGCAGGAGCTTGACACATCCTCGGAAACAGCAGTCGGAAACCTAATCAACGTGTTCACGCAGTCCTTGGCGGAAGGAGCAGCGATTCAGAAATCAGGACTGTTCAAACTCGACTTACATGCGATACGGAATTCCGCACTCCGAGAAGCGCAGCTCAAATCATTGAAAGAAAATGCTGCTGGGATGGCTTGCGTGACACCAAAGCTTGGAGTTGTCGAAGAAGGAGATGCGCACAACCGGTTGATACAACTGACTTTTGAGGGGTATCCGGGTGCAGATACGCATGCTCAATTGAAGGCCGCGATAGACAGCCTGTTCGGGTCCGAGGATTCGATCGAATACGTTGAACACACGGATGAATTGCTAGAAGCGAGCCGCAAAGCAAAAGCGGAGTTGCCGCGCCTGCGCGACGATTTCAAGGCCGGACTTAAGCCGAGCGAATACTTACTAGTTAAGGCGCCATTCGAAACGCCTGACGGTGGGCGTGAGTGGATGTGGGTTGAGGTCAGGGCTTGGAACGGAAACGACATTGAAGGATTGCTTGAGAACATGCCGGATAAGATTCCGACTTTGCACAACGGACAACTTGTAAAAGTTCGCGAGAGTGAAGTGTTCGACTATATTCGCCATTTTTCTGATGGTCGGGTAGAGGGAAACACTACAAGCAAGTTCCTTCACGGCGAGGAGTCTAAAGAAGGCGCTTCTCGCAAAATAGTGAAGCGTGGGTTTGTGCCGAAGTGCACCGACTGAATATTTGTCGTTCGGACTCAGGCGCGCCCAACCATGAGATCGAAAATGCCGCCCTAATGGGACGGCGCTACGTCGCATTGCCGATACTCGCAGCGGCGGCGCACACTGAAGTGTACGCCACAGGAACCGGGACTAAGGAAGAGTGAAGGCGAGGAGGAAGTCGCCTTGTTTTGTGCCGAGTTTGCCGTGGCCGCCGGCGGCGATGACGAGATATTGTTTGCCGCCCGCGGTGTAGGTCATGGGAGTGGCCTGGCCACCGGCGGGGAGTTCGAAGGACCAGAGTTCGGCGCCGGTGGCGGAATCGAAGGCGTAGATTTTGTTGTCCATGGTGGAGGCGGAGAAGACGAGGCCGCCGGCGGTGACGATGGGTCCGCCGAGAGTGACGGTGCCGGTTTTTTGGCCGGGAATGAACGTGCCGAGGGGAACGTCCCAGACTTTTTTTCCGGTGAAGAGGTCGACGGCGAGGATTGTGCCCCACGGCGGCGCGTTGCAGGGCAAGCCGCTCGAGGAAAGAAGCGGCGTGCGGAACATGGCGAAGGGCGCGCCGGTCTGACGCGCGAATTCGCCGTGGAGGCGATCGAGGTCGGAAGCGCGTTTGCGAGCGGCGTCCAGCTGTTCGCGCGGAATCATTCTCACCAAAATCGGCAGACGATTCGTATTCACGATCAAGAGATGGCTGGCGGGATCGTAAGCGGAGCTGCCCCAATTTACGCCACCGACGTTGCTGGGATAGACGAGAGTGCCTTGCGTGCTGGGTGGAGTGAAGATCGAGCCGGAGCGCGCGGATTTGATTTGTTCCTTGCACCATTGCTGAAGTTCGGGAGTGGGGCCCCAGGCGTCATCGGGAGAAAGAGTTTCCGGCACGAGCGAGATGCCGGAAGGCTGACTGGGCCAGGATTCCTCGCCGGGAATGTCGCTCTTTGGAACGGGGACTTCTTCGACGGGAAAAAGCGGAACGCCGGTGAGGCGATTCAAGACGAAGACGCGGCCCATTTTTGTGGTGATGGCGATGGCGGGAATTTTGTTTTTCCAAGTGAAGAGCGCGGGTTGCGAAGCAACGTCGTAATCCCAAATGTCGTGATGGACGACTTGAAAGCCCCAGACGAATTCTCCGGTGGCGGCTTTTAGCGCGACGACGGAGTTGGCCCATTTGTTGTCGCCTTTGCGATAGCCGCCGAAATAATCGGGGCTGGCGCTGCCGGTGGGAATGAAAACAAGATTGCGTTCGGGGTCGACGGAGAGGGTGGACCAGGCGTTGCCTGCGCCGGTGCGAGGCGTCGTTTTGAGCGCCCAGGGAATCGGATCCCAAGACCAGCGCAATTTTCCGGTGCGCGCGTCAAAGGCGCGAACGATTCCACGCTCGAGCGTGACGGCGCGATTGTCGCCGATGGAAGAGCCGGTGATGACGACGTCGCCCGCGATGGCCGGCGCGGAAGTGACTTGATAATCGCCGGGATCGCGGAGTTTGACGCCGCTGGTGAGATCGATTTCGCCGTCGGAGCCGAAGTCCGCGCAAAGTTTTCCGGATTCGCCGTCGAGAGCAATGAGGCGCGCATCGAGAGTGCCGAAGAAAATGCGGAGAGCGCAAGGCTCGTTGGCTTTGGCGCGAGGATCGCGCCAGGCGGAAACGCCGCGCGAAGTTACCTCGGAAGCTCCATAGGGAAGCTCGAGTTTCGGATCGAACTCCCAAAGTTTTTCGCCGGTTTGCGGATTGACGGCGAAGACGTGGTCGTACGGTGTGGTGAGGAAAAGTGTGCCATCAATCAAGATTGGTGTCGATTCGAAAGCGGCTTTTTTGTCGAGATCTGGATCGTGCGGAAAGGCGCCGGTGCGGAAGGTCCAGGCGACTTTGAGTTGCGCGACGTTGGATTTATTGATTTGAGAAGCGGTGGAGTAGCGAGTGCCGCCCGGGTCGCCACCGTAAGCGGGCCAACCTTCGGATTGGGCGCGAGTTTGCGGCGGCGCGAGGAATGCGCATAGCGCGAAAGAAGAGATCGCTATGCGCGTGACATTTCGAAAAAAATTGCTTCTTTGCGCGGTGATCATAGGTACAACGGATAGCTCCGATTGGCCAAAGGGTGCAAGTTGCGCGGGACGAATGGGCCTGGCGGAGGGATGAACGGGCGGAGGCGAGATTCAGGCGAGGCGAAGAAGTTCGGGACGCTGGGTGACGTAACGGCGAGTCCAGCGGAGCTCGGATTTATTTTTCAGAATGACTTTGTATTCGCCGTGGAACCAGGGGAGAAGTTCGTGAATGAAATCGAGGCGAACGAGGGCGGAGCGGTTGATGCGGACGAAGAGTTTGGGATCGAGCGAGTGCTGAAGGTTGTCGAGGGTGGAGCGAAGCGTGTGCGTTTCGGAGCCGCAATGGAGAAGGACGTAGTTGCCGTCGGCTTCGACGTGGGAGATATCGCGGACGGCGATGAAGCGCGCGCGGTCGGCGTCTTCGATCAAAATGCGGTCGGGATAGCCGCGCTGTTTTTGCATGGTTTGTAGAATTTCGGAAAGGCGTGAAGCGAGCGGGCCGGCGGAACGAGAATGATATTCGCGAACGCGGCGAAGAACTTGTTTGAAGCGATCTTCGGTGAAAGGTTTAAGCAAGTAATCGAAAGCGTGGACTTCGAAGGCGCGAAGGGCGTAATGATCGTGTGCGGTGACGAAGACGACGGGCGGCATGTTGTCCGGGCCGATGGATTCGATGACGGAGAAACCGTCGCGCGGCGGCATTTGCACGTCAAGGAAAACGAGGTTCGGCTGGAGTTTTTCGATCGACGCGACGGCGGCGTCGCAGCTGGCGGCTTCGCCGAGGATTTGTACGCCGGTCTCCTGGCGAAGAAAGCGAAGAATTTTGCGGCGCGCGGGGGCTTCGTCGTCAACGACCAGAACTTTTAGAGAAACGGTGGGCATCATTCGGACGAGAGAGCGGGTTGCGCTGAGACATGGAAGGGAAGGCGGACGGAAACTTCAGCGCCGCCGGTTGCTCGGTTTTGGATTGTGAGGCCGGCGTTCGTGCCGTAGAGATGCGCGAGGCGGTCGCGGAGGTTGGAGAGGCCGATGCCGCCGGCGGGATTTTCGGGAGTGGATGGAGGCAAGCCGGCGCCGGTGTCGGAGACTTTGAGGATCATGCTGCCGTTTTCGCGGTGCGCGGAGATGGCGAGCTGCATGATTTCGTCGCCGGACTGCATGCCGTGGCGCAAAGAGTTTTCAACGATAGGTTGAAGAAGGAGTTGCGGAACGAAAGATGGGAGGAGGGAAGAATCGATGTCGTAAGAGACGGAGAGTTTGCTTTCGAAGCGTTTTTGCATCAGTTCGAGATAGCGGCGAGTGATTTGGAGTTCCTGTTCGAGCGGAAGTTCGTGCGAGCGGGAACTGCGCAGCGTGAGGCGGAGAAGATCGCTGAGTTGAGAGAGCATGGCGTCGGCGGCGCGCACGTCTTCGTACATGACGGCGGAAATGGTGTTGAGCGTATTGAACAGGAAATGGGGCTGAACCTGAAGGCGAAGATTTTCGAGCTGCGATTGCGCGAGGCGGGTTTGGAGTTCGGCGGCGGCGAGTTGCTGCGCCTGGGCGATCTTCATGCGTTCGAAGAAATAGTAGAGAACGACGATGATGGTGTAACCGACGAGGTCGTTCGAATACTCCATCGGATAACGAAAGCGCAGGATGCCGTAGTCGTACGCGCCCATGCCGAGGAGCGGCGCGAGGGTCCAGCGGCTGACGGCCATGAGCGTGGTGTGGATGGCGGAGTAAGCGGTGGCGCCGAGAAGATGGAGTCCGAGTCGGATAAGCCACGGGCGCGAAGAAAAAAGTAAAGAGCGGGAGTAGCGGAGGATGAGCGGGAGAAGAAGAAATGCGGAATAGGCGCCGGTGACCTGTTCGAGGAGGCGGCGGGAGAGAGTGCCGACATGCTGGCGCGTGAGATCGTCGAGGTAGACGTAACCAAAAGTGAAAAAAGCGACGAGCGTGAAGAGGAGAAAGAGGAGGAGCCAGGTGCGCGTGGGCGAGAGGCGCAGCGGCGTGGCTGAAGAAGCGGAGTGCATGGGAGAGAAGTCTGGCGCGAAACGGCGAGGGAGACAAGGCGAAAAGTCGGTGAAGAGGGAGAGGAGGCGGGGCGCAAGAATTTCGAAAGCCAAGACCGCGAGGAGTGCGTCCAAGAACGTGGGAGGGTCTTCGAATGATCAAGCGAATGGCGTTGATGGCGATGTTGATGGTGGCAGTGAGCATGGGCGCCGAGGAGAAGAAGGCGGTGACGTTGCGAGAAGTGCTGCTGGCGGAATTGCGGTCGACGCACAACGACAATAAGGACTGGTTTGTGCCGGCCAATGTGGCGGTGAAAGGGCTGACGGCGGAGCAGGCGAATTGGAAGGACGGAAAAGGGAATCACTCGGTGGGGCAGCTTGCGTACCATTTGATTTTCTGGAACCGGCGCAACCTGATGAGATTGAAGGGCGAGCCGGCGGAGAAATTCAGCGGAAACAACGATGAGACGTTTGACGCGTTCGATGCGAAGAAGTGGGAAGAGACGGTGAAAGAGCTGGACAACGTGATGACGGAGATGGAGAAGTGGGTGGAAACGGCGGACGAAGAGAAACTGCAGAAGGCGGCGCACGTGTTTGCGAACATCAGCACGCACAACGCGTATCACATTGGGCAGATTATTTATGTGCGGAAGGAGCAGGGATCGTGGGACCCGAATAATGGGATTCGGTGAGATGGCCGGCAAAACCCGGCGTGACGGATTCCGCATGGGGCGGACGGACAGTTTTGGGCGAGTTGCGGACGGGGTATATAGTAAGAAGGGACAGAGACGCTTGCCACGTGCGTTGCTTCCTGCCGTTGGCTGAAAAATTCCGGTAGTGGGTGAGTTTGAATTTTGACCGGTTGTTTCACGATTTATAAAATTCAAATTGAATCGCTGCTAAAAAACCGCAAAGGCACATCGGACTGATGGCCGCAGACGTCAGCAAAAACCTGGATCGAGCCAAACGCTTCCTGGAGAAGAATCGCGTCGAGGAAGCGATTGAGGCGTATTTGGCGGTGCTGGATGAGTCGCCCGGACACCAAGAGGCGACGCAGGCGCTGGGGGATTTGTACGCGCGGATGGATCAGCCGGAGCGCGCGGCGGTTTATTACGGAATGTTTTTCGATTTGCTGGTCGATCCGAAGGACGAGACGAAGGCGCTGGCGATTTACAACCGGTTTCTGAAGAATTCCGCCTCGCAACAAGCGCCGGAGCGAATTGCGCGCTATGCGTTTTTACAGCAGCGGCAGAATCGCGGCGATGAAGCGATCGAACAATACAACAAAGCGGCGGAACTTTTTACGACGGCGGGACGCGCGGAAGATGCGTTGTTTTGCTGGGAGCGCGTGGCGCAGCTGGATCCGGACAACCTGACGCGACAATTGAAACTGGGCGAAGCCGCGGAGCGAGTGGGAAAGAACCTGATTGCGGCGCGAGCGTATTTGCGAGCGGGGCAGCTGGCGACGGCGAGCGGATCGCACGACAACGCATTGAAATTGCTGGGAAGGGCGCACGAATTGGCGCCGCACGAACGCAGCGTGGCCTTGCTCTACGCCGAAGCGATGTTGCGAGCGGGCACGGCGAAGGAAGCGGCGGCGCTGCTCGAGCCGTTTGCCGCGACGGAGAACGACGCGGCGTTTATGGAGACGTTCAGCGACGCGCTGAAAAGAGCGGGAAGGCTGGATCAAGCCCGCGAAGTTTTGGAAAAGCTGATCCGAGAGAAGAATGCGGGGACGATCCGGCTGTTCGAACTGGCGGATGCGTACGTGACGGCGGGGCAGGACGCGAAGTCCGTGGAATTGCTGCACGCGCTGAAGCGGAAGATGTACGCCGAGAAACGGCAAAACGAATTCGCGGCGGAACTGGATAATCTGGGAGCCAAGCATCCGGCGTCGCAAGCGATTCTGGAATTTTGGGGCGCGCTTTATAACGAGCTGAACCGCGAAGGGCAGTATTTCGAAATTCTGGTGAAGCTGTTCGACGTTTACCTGCAAAACGGCGACATGCGGAAGGCGTGCGACACGCTGGAACGCCTTGTGGACATCGATGCGTACGATCATCGGAACCAGCAGCGATTCGAACTGTTGCGCGGAAAAGCCGATGATAATTTTCTGCAGCGAATTTCCGGTCGGCTGGCGAAATCGACGGCGACGGCCACGCCGCAGGCACGGCCGCCCGCTTCGACGGCGGGCGGAGCGGCCGCGCCGCCATCGCCGGGCGCGGGCAACGAGGCAAAGCAGACGCAGGCGCTGGACGATTTGATTGTGCAAACGGAGATTTTTCTGCAGTACTCGCTTCATTCGAAAGCGCAGGAGCGGCTGGAGAAAATCGCGTCACTTTTTCCGGGCGAAGAAGAGAACAATGCACGGCTGCGGAATTTGTATGAGACGGCGAACTGGTGGCCGCAAGGAAGTCCGAAGCCGAAGCCCGCGGCGCCGAAAGGACCGGCCACGGTCGAGGCGGAGCCGGTGGGGACGGCGAGTGCGAGCAAGACCGGCGTGTATTCCGCGGACACGATGCGGGATCTATCGAAGATTTCGGAGATCAACCAGAAGATTTTCCGGCAGCAGACGCCGCGGGCGATGCTGAACACGGCGGTGAGCGAAATTGGAATGCATTTACGCGCGACGCGCGCGCTGGCGGTGATCGGCGCACCGGGGCGGCCGCCGGAGTTGGCGGCGGAGTTTTGCGCGACTTCGGTGAAGCCCGCGCCGGGCGCGCAAGTGGTGCTGCTGCTGGCGCAAATGGAAAAAGCGGAGCCGGATGAATTGGGCGGGCTGGTGGTGGAGGCAAGCAGCGGCTCGGTGCTGAAGGAATTGGGATTGGCGACGGCGATGGGCGTGATGATTACGGACAAGGAGACGCAGCAGCCGGCGGCGATGGTGATTTGCGGGCACGCGGAGCCGCACAAATGGCGACCGAATGAAGTTTATTTTTTACAGGCGATCGGCGATCAGATGTTGATGAGCGTGAGCCACACGCGGTTGCGGTCGCTGGTGCGGCGAATGGGCGTTTCGGATGAGCGCAGCGGGCTGCTGAGCCGCAGTTCGTATTTGAGCTGCTTGTTGACGGAAACGGATCGCGCGCGGACGCAAGGTACACCTCTGGCGCTGACGATTTTGCAGATCGACCGCGGCGCGGATTTGTTGCGGCAGCAGGGCGAATCGCCGATGGAACGGTTTTTGGAACAGTTGTCGAGGTCGCTGCAGCCAATCGTGCGGCAGAACGATGTGGCGGTGAAATACACGTCGTGGTCGCTGGCGTTTATTTTGCCGGACACGACGCTGGCGGGCGCGCAGAATTTGGCGGACAAACTGCGGCGAGCGGCGAGCGGTTTGCGTCCGCCGTGGGATGCGACGGCGGTGACATTGAGTGCGGGAATTGTGGAAGCGGTGGCGCGGCCGGATTTCGATTCTGAAGATATTGTGACGGATTTGATCAATCGGGCGGAATTTTCGCTGGAAGAAGCGCGGAAGAAGGGCGACACGATGGTGGCGCTGGAGAGCCCGAAGGTTTGAAAGCTTTAACGCAAGAGTCGGTCCAGCAAGAGATCCAAAATTACCAAAGACGCAAGAATAATCCAGTGCGGTTTCCAAGTGGAGCTCTTGACCGGGGGAATTTCCGCACCATGCTCAGCAACGTACGTTCGAGCGACTAGATCGTGGATGCCCTGTCTGTTGCGGCGATTGAACATAACCATGTAAAGGGTGGCGTAGGCCAGAATTGCAAAAATCTGGACACTCGCCTTCATCGGCCAGTTGAGTTTCGCGCTTGAAGGAATATCGAGTCCAAGATAGTAGGGTACTAAGAACACGAGCGAACGTAAGAAAGATCTGGCGAAGGAGACCGTCGCACCATTTTCGTCTACTACCTGTATATCCATCCATCGCTTACCAATGGTTTGACCATCGCCAATTCTACTGTTCAATATCGCGAAATAAGGCAAGGCCAATACGACTTTTAGGAACATGCCTTTGGGTCCCAGTTTATCCACAGCGGAGCCAACGACCAGCAAAATCAACGTATTCGCTATACCAACGATGAAGAGGTCCACTGAAGAAGCCCAAAAGCGAGGCCAAAAGGTGGCAATGTAGCGAGAGGATGCAACGTAGGTCGATGGCGGGTAGGTGACGAGCGGGGTCGAATTTGTGCTCATGGTATGCCGACCTAAGAAGAAGCTTTGTGCGTTAACCTGGGCCAATTCTGTCAGATCGTGGGCTGATTCTCAAGATGCGTGTTCCTCTGCCTTAATTTGAGGATTTCAGGTTCAACGGTAAACTTAAGGTGCCTGATTGGCGGGAAAGAGAGAGACGAATATGTTTCCAACGGATGTGGTGATTGTGGCGGCGGCGCGGACGCCGATGGCGCGGTATACGGGGGCGTTTTCGGAGGTGAGCGCGATTGATTTGGCGTCGCATGCTTCGCGCGAAGCGGTGAAACGGTCGGGCGCGAATCCGGAAGAGTTTGACCACGCGATTTTTGGGAACGTGATGCAGACGAGCGCGGACGCTTTGTACGGCGCACGGCACGTGGCGTTGAAGGCGGGATTGAAGATGGAGACGCCGGCGGTGACGGTGAATCGGTTGTGCGGGTCGGGAATTGAAGCGATTGCGCAGGCGGCGCAGCGGTTGCTCTTGGGCGAAGCGGAAATGGTGCTGGCGGGCGGGATGGAAAATATGACGCAGGCGCCGTTTGTGATTCGCGGATTGCGCGGCGGATTGAAGCTGGGCGGCGGCGCGCTGGAAGACACGCTGATGGTCGGATTGACGGACACGTATTGCGGACTGCCGATGGCGATGACGGCGGAAAAATTGGCGGAGCAGCATGGCATTACGCGGAAGGACGCGGATGCGTATGCGCTGCGGAGCCAACAGTTGGCGGATGCGGCGTACAAGGCTTGCCGGATTCGCGAGGAGTTAGTGCCGGTGGAAGTAAAGCAGGGGAAGAAGACGATTGTGGTGAGCGAAGACGATCACCGGCGGCCGGAAACGACGATGGAGATTTTGGAGAAGCTGCCGCCATCGTTCAAGAAAGATGGAATTGTGACGGCGGGGAACGCGAGCGGAATTGTGGATGGAGCGGCGGCGGTGGTGGTGACGCGCGAGAAGATTGCGAAAGAGCGCGGGTTGAAGCCGATGGGAAGAATTGTGTCGTGGGCGGCGGCGGGCGTGGACCCGAGCATCATGGGAATTGGGCCGGTGCCATCGTCGCAGAAGGCTTTAGCGGCGGCGGGTTTGAAGCTGGAGCAGATGGATCGAGTGGAAGTGAATGAAGCGTTTGCGGCGCAATATTTGGCGGTGGAGAAGGCGCTGGGTTTGAATCGCGACAAAACCAATGTGAACGGCGGAGCGATTGCGCTGGGGCATCCGCTGGGAGCGAGCGGGACGCGGCTGGTAATTACGTTGCTGAATGAATTGCGCCGAAATGGTTTGCGGTATGGTTTGGCGACGGCGTGCATTGGCGGCGGGCAGGGAATTGCGATGATTGTGGAAGCGATGAAGAATTAAGAGCGGAAAAACGTAACCCAGAGACGCAGAGTTCGCAGAGAAAACGCCGAGAAACAGTGCGACGGTGGCGTTTCTGGTAGACTTTTCGGGCCCGGATAGCGGGGGCTTTTCGCGGTATCAGCGAGGAAAATCATGGCGATTCAGAAGGTGGGCGTGGTTGGGTGTGGGTTGATGGGGTCGGGAATCGCGCAGGTGTGCGCGGCGGCGGGATTTGCGACGGTGGTGCGGGAAGTGGCGCCGGAGCTGGTGGAAAAAGGGTTAAAAGGAATTGAGAAAAATCTGGCGCGGCTGGTGGAAAAGGGCGTGGAGAAGGGCGGTATCACCGAGGCGACCAAGGGCGAGATTCGCGGGCGGTTGAAGGGCACGACGGCGATTGAGGATTTGAAGGATTGCGATTTGGTGATTGAAGCGATCATCGAACAGTTGCCGGCGAAACGGGAATTGTTCGGTACGCTCGACAAGCTTTGCCCGGCGAGCACGATTTTTGCGAGCAATACTTCTTCGCTGACGATTACGGAGATTGCCACTTCGACGAAGCGGCCGGAACGATTTGTGGGGCTGCACTTTTTTAACCCGGTGCCGGTGATGAAACTGGTGGAAGTGGTGCGGACGATTGCGACGGACCGTGCGGTGTATGAAGAAGTGGTCGCGTTCGGTGCGAAACTTGGCAAAACAGCGGTGCGGGCGAGCGATTCGACGGGATTTATTGTGAACCGGCTGCTGGTGCCGTATTTGCTGGATGCGATTCGCGCGCTGGAAGAGGGCGTCGGGTCGATCGAGGACATCGATAATTCGATGAAGCTGGGATGCGGGCATCCGATGGGACCGCTTACGTTGCTGGATTTTGTGGGGCTGGACACGACGTATTACATTTCGCAGATTATGTTTGACGAATTCAAGGAGCGGAGATTTGCGGCGCCGCCGCTGTTGAAAAGGATGGTTCTGGCGGGCTGGAATGGGCGGAAGGCGGGTCGCGGATTTTACGATTATGCCGACCCGGCGAAACCGGTAGCGGGAAAGTTTTAGGCAGGAAGATTTGCCACAGAGTCACAGAGAGCACAGAGATACAGAAGGCAAAAGAGAGAAAAAAGGAAAAAGGGAAAAAGGGAAAAAGAAATAGAGGAAAGGAAAGAAGGAAAGAAGGAAAGAAAGAAAGAGAGTTTAACGCAGAGACACAGAGGACGCAGAGAAGAGCGGAAAGAAAGAAAAGGGAAGAGACGAGAGATGGGATACGAGAATTTGATTTTCGAGAAGAAAGATGGGATTGCGTGGATCACGTTTAACCGGCCGAAAGTGCTGAATGCGCTGAACCGGAAGACGGTGGAAGAGTTGCGCGATGCGTTTTTGGATGCGAAGAACGATGAGGCCGTGCGCGTATTGATTTTGACCGGTGCGGGCGAAAAGGCGTTTGTGGCGGGCGCGGATATTGGCGAGCTTTCGCAGCAGACGCCGGTGAACGGAAAAGAGTTTTCGTTGTTTGGACAGGGCGTGTTTCATCTGCTGGAGACGATGGGGAAGCCGTCGATTTGCGCGATCAATGGATTTGCGCTGGGCGGAGGATGCGAACTGGCGCTGACGTGCACGATTCGAATTGCGAGCAAGACGGCGCGGCTTGGGCAGCCGGAAGTGAAGCTGGGAATTCTGCCTGGATACGGCGGATCGCAGCGGCTGGCGCGGCTTTGCGGCAAAGGCGTGGCGCACGAGCTGTGCTTAACGGGCGAGATGATTTCGGCGGAGGAGGCGCAACGCATTGGGCTCGTGAACCGTATCCATGAGCCGGTGGAATTACTGCCCGCGGCGGAAGCGATGGCGAAGAAAATTATTGCAAATGGGCCGCTGGCGGTGAAGTTTACGATGGAAGCGATCGAGCGCGGCGTGGAGATGCCGCTCGAAGAAGGATTGTTTCTGGAGGCGACGCTGTTTGGCGTGGCGTGCGCGACGGAAGACATGCGAGAAGGGACAAAAGCGTTCCTGGAGAAGAGGCCGGCGGCGTTTAAGGGAAAATAGGAAAGACAAATCTTTACACAGAGAACGCACTGAGCACAGAGATCACGCAGAACAGAAAGAAATCTCAACGCAGAGACACAGAGCACGCAGAGAAGAGACAGAAAAGAAATGGCGAAGATTGAGCCAACACAAGTGAGCGGAGAATTGAGCGCGGCGGGATTGCGGTTTGGCCTGGTCGTGAGCCGGTTCAACGGTTTTATTACCGAGCGGCTTTTGAGCGCGGCGGTGGATGCGCTGGAGCGCGCGGGTGCGACGGGCAAGGATGTCGACGTGGTGCGTGTGCCAGGCGCTTTCGAATTGCCTTTGACGAGCAAAAAGCTGGCGCAGACGGGGAAATACGACGCGCTGATTGCGATTGGATGCGTGATTCGCGGCGAGACGGCGCATTACGACTACGTTTGTTCGGAAACTTCGCGCGGATTGCAATTGGCGCAAATGGATACGGGAGTGCCCGTGATTTTTTGTGTGTTGACGGTGGACACGCTGGAACAGGCGATTGACAGGGCCGGATTGAAAAGCGGAAATAAGGGATTCGAAGCGGGACTGGCGGCGATGGAGATGGGACGTCTTTCGAAAAAGCTGCGTGGCGCGGTGAGCGCTTCGCCAAAAAAGAAAGCGCGGCGCGGATAACGTGTCACTGCGAACAAAAGCGCGCGAGTACGCGATGCAGATGCTGTTTCAGTCCGAGATGAGTCCGCAGGACGCGAAGAAGCTCGAAGCAAAATTCTGGAAAAGCGCGAAGGCGTCGGATACGACGCGGGAGTTTGCGAACGCGCTGTTCGAGGGCGCGGCGATGGAAGTTGCGACCGCGGACGAACAGATTTCGAGGCACGCGGTGGATTGGAAGCTGGAACGGATTGCGGCGATTGACCGGGCGATATTGCGGCTGGGGATTTATGAGCTGCGGCGCGGGGAAACGCCGGCAAAAGTTGTGATAAATGAGTCGGTGGAATTGGCGAAGAAGTTTTCTTCAGAAGATGCTTCGGCGTTTGTGAACGGCCTGCTGGATACCGTCCGTAAATCATTGATTCAAAACTAGATAGTGCGTTTTTTCCAATCTCTAGAAATTCTGCGAAACTTCGTCGCGACGATTGTGTTTAACCCGGCAGTTGGCGAAAAACAGGTCGAGGGCAAAGGCTAAATAATCGGGAGAGAAAAACATGAACGCTACGGGAGTGTTTCGACGAATTGCTTTGGGCATCGCGTTTGCAGGACTGGCTTCGGGCGGGGCGTGGGGGGCGCAAGATCCGGCGCCGACGCAGCAAGATGTGCAGCAAGACAAGAAGGACATTCGCAACGACAAAAAAGATTTGAAAAACGACCGCGCGGATCGCAATGCGGATCAACGCGACATCAATAAGGACAAGCGGGACGTTCAGAGCGACAAGAAGGATATCCGGCAGGACAACCGCGATATTCGAAACGACAAGCAGGACGTTTCGAAGGACAACGGCGACATTCGAAAGGATAGTAAGGATTTGAAGAACGACCGCGCCGACCGGAACGCGGATCAGCGCGACATCAACCGCGACAAAAAGGATCTCGCCCGCGACGACGCAAAATTCGGCGCGAACAGTTCGGAAGCGAAGGCGGATCGCAAGGATCTGAGCAAGGACAGAACGGACCGGAACAAGGATCAGAAAGACGTCAACAAGGACAAGACCGACTTGAACCGCGATCGTACGGAACGCAATCAGGACGTGCGCGATCTGAATCACGATCGGGCCGACCGAAACGCCGACGCGAAAGACCTGCATAACGACAAGAAAGATTTGAGCGCGGACCGCAAGGACCGGAACAAAGATCAGAAAGACATCAACAAAGACAAGAAAGATTTGCACAAGGACCGCGCCGACTTGCGGAAGGATCGCCGCCACAAGTAAGCGCTGCGTCAGAAAAAATTGAGGCAAAAAGAAAAGCCGCCCGGCAATTTGGGCGGTTTTTCTTTTGAGGCGAAGAATTTAGAAAGCGGCCGAAGCTTTAACGCCCGCAAATTGCCGGCCGCGCAACCGGTGACGGCACTGGCACCGGCTAAAGCAGGAATGTCCCTTCGAAGACGCGCACGGCGGCGCCGCTGACGCGAGGCACAAGTTTTTTGCCCTTGGTGGAAATTTCCACCTCGATGTGGCTGGGGCGGCCCATTTCGACGCCTTGCGCGATGGCGAGCGTCTGGCCCGGCGAAAGTTTTCCGTATTTGACGAGGTACGCGCCGAGAGAACCGGCGGCGGAGCCGGTGGCGGGATCTTCATAAAGTTCCCAAGGGAGCATGCCGCGCGTGAACGCCTTGTCGTTGCCGGCGAGAACGAAACAATAAGCCATGGTGGCGTTTTTTCCGGTGAGGCCGCGGAGTTCATTCATGTTCATTTCGATTTTGGCAAGGGCGGCGCGATTTTTGATGGGAACCATCAGATTGAAGATGCCGGTGGAGACGCATTCGGGTTCGAGATGAGAATCGAGGTCTTTTGGAGAGAGGCCGAGCGCCTTGGCGAGCGCGGCTTTTTTGATTTTGGCGGGTTTGAACGCGGCTTCGGTTTGCGTCATGGTGACGCGATTCGGACGGCCGTCTTTGAATCTGATTTCGACGGGAAGAACGCCCGCGCCGGTCTGCTGCATCACATGGACGCCGCCTTCTTGCGCGGGGACGACGCCGAGCTCGGCGAGAAGAAACCACGTGCCGACGACGGGATGGCCGGCGAGTTTCAATTCCTGGTTGGTGGTGAAGATGCGGAGGCGGGCGAGGGCGCGGTCGTCGGTTGGTTTTTGCACGAAGACGGTTTCGGCAAGGTTCATTTCGCGGGCGATGGCCTGCATCTGATCGGAGGAAAGGCCGTCGCCATCGGTGAAGACGGCGAGGGGATTGCCTTCGAAGCGGTTCGTGGTGAAGACGTCAAGCGTATGAAAACGATGTTGCATGCTGGGCTCCCTAGAGTGCGTGAACTTTTGCGACGACGGCGTCGAGAACGCGGCGCGTTGTATCCGATTTGTTCGTTTCGGAATAGACACGAAGAAGATTTTCCGTGCCGGAAGCGCGAACCATGACCCAACCAATGTCGCCGAGATAAATTTTTATGCCGTCGAGATTTTCGCGGCGCGTGACGGGAAGATTGAGGAGTTCGCTGCACTTGCCGTCGGAGAAATAGGCGATGGTTTTTTCTTTTTGGCCGGGCTTGACGTCGAGATCGATGCGGCCGTAATGAAATTCGCCAAATTCGTCGTGGAGCGATTGTAAAAGTTCACCGAGCGATTTGCCGTGCCAGGCCATGAGCTCGGCGAGGAAGAGCGCGGAAACGGTGGCGTCGCGTTCGGGGAGATAAAGGCTGAAGCCGATGCCGCCGCTTTCTTCGCCGCCGATGAGGATGTTTTGTTCGAGCATGAGCTCGCAGATGTATTTGAAGCCGATGGGAACTTCGTGGAGCTTGCGATGGAGCTTTGCGGCGAGCTTGTCGATCAGCTTTGTGACGGAAAAAGTTTTGGCGATATCTCCGGGAAGATTGCGCATGCCGGCCAGATGCCAGACGAGCAGGGCGAAGATCTGGTGCGGATTGACGAAGCTGCCGTCGCGATCGATGGCGCCGATGCGGTCGCCGTCGCCGTCGGCAGCAAAGCCCGCGTCGTATTTTCCGGCGACAACGGCATCGCCGAGCGGGCGGATATGCGGCTCGATGGGCTCGGGATGAACGCCGCCGAAGCGCGGATCGCGGACGGCGCGAATTTCGTCGCAAGGAACGCCATTGCGTTGGAAGAGTTCGGGCAAAAGGCCGGCGGCGGAGCCGTACATGGCGTCGGAGACAAAACGGAGCTTGGATTTGCGGATGCGGTCCCAGTCGACGAGTTTTTCGAGTGCATCGAGATACGGCGCGCGCGGTTCGAGCGGCTGGATTAATCTTGGCCGCGGCGGGAGCGGCGGCACGCGGCTCGATTCCACAAAGGCAAGTTCGGATTCGATTTGCGCGACGATGGAAGGAAGCGCGCTGCTGCCGTAGCTGGCTTTGTACTTGAGGCCGTTCCATTGATAGGGATTGTGGCTGGCGGTGACGACGATGCCGCCGGCGGCATTTCGTTGGCGGACGAGTTGCGAGACGGCGGGCGTGGGGCAAGGTTTGTCGCAGAGAAAAACGGGTGTGCCGGCGGAACTGACGACTTCGGCGACGAGGCGTGCGATAGAGTCTGAGGCATAGCGATGATCGAAACCGACAATGATTCCTTTGCGCGCGTCTTCGCCGCGCACGACGTAACGCGAGATGGCTTGCGCGACGGTGCGCGCATTGGCGAACGTAAAATCGTCGGCGATGATGCCGCGCCAGCCGTCGGTGCCAAACTTGATCGAAGTCATTCAAAATCAGTATAAGCGATGCGGCGGCGAGGGAAACAGCCGGATTGGCTGCTTTTGTTAGAGCAGGTCTTTGCGCTTTTGCGCTTCGAGGTGTTTGACGACTTTGGCGACGTCTTGAGCGCGGTCGCGGGGAACGATGAGGAGCGCGTCGGGGGTTTCGACGACAACGAGATTATTGACGCCGATGGCGGCGATGAATTTCGAAGGGCTGTAGAGCAAATTGCCGGAGGCGTCGAGCGTGTGGCCTTCGCCTCCGAAAACATTTTCGCCGGGTTTTTTGGCGAGCAGTTCGTAGACGGCGGCCCAGGAGCCGATGTCGCTCCAGCCGATTTCAGCGGGGATGACGAAAACTTGCGGCGGGCCGGATTGCTGCGTGGCGTGTTCCAGGATGGCGTAATCCACGGAAATATTTTCGAGCTTGGGATAGATGGCGCGAAGTTTTTTTTCGTACGCGCGCGTTCCGATGGAGGCGGCGAGCTTTTCGAGTTCGGCGTGAGTTTTCGGCAGGTGGCGCCGGAGATTTTCAATGAACGTGGAGACGCGCCAGAAAAACATGCCGGCGTTCCAGTGATAGTTGCCGCTGGCGATGTATTCCTGCGCCACCGCGAGCGTGGGTTTTTCCGCGAAGCGGCGGACGGCGAACGCGGGGAAGCCGTTCGAATTGAGCGCTTCGCCCATGCGTTCGACGTAGCCGTAGCCGGTTTCGGGGCGCGTGGGCGCAATGCCGAGGACGACCATGCGGCCGGGTTCGCGTGCAACGTTCAGCGCGGCGGCGACGATGCGGCGATATTCTTCGGGCTTTGCGATGAATTGATCGGAGGGAAGCACGGCCATCAGGGCGTCGCCTTTGGCGGCATGGCGGACGTGAATCGCGGCGAGCGCGATGGCGGCGGCGGTGTTGCGGCCGACGGGTTCGGTGAGCACGCGTTTGCGCGATGCGGCGGGCAACTGTTTTTTGAGCGCCACGGTTTGCTCGGCGTTGGTGACGCTCCAGATGCGATCGGGCGAGACGAGCGGACGCAAACGCGCCACGGTTTGCTCGAGCATGGTTTGCTTGCCGACGATGTTGAGGAGTTGTTTGGGCGTGCGCGTGCGGCTGCGCGGCCAGAAACGCGTGCCGCGGCCTCCGGCAAGAATGACGGCGTGAGTTGTTAGTTTTTCAGGCGGCATGGGAGAAGGAAGAATTTAACACACAGAGCCGAGCGGAAGCAGAAAGCAAACCGCGCGAAACTGTGCTTAAGAGATCAGATCCTTCTGGGTTGCCGGATGCGCTTCGTGAAGGTTATCCGAAGCGATTGTGGTGACCGGCGATTTTGCGCGTTCGTCGACGTGGAGCTGAAAGACGTCGGGGCGGGCGTAGTGGCCGACGACGTCGAGGTCCATTTTGCCGCGAATGATTTGCGCGCGGTCGATTTCGGCAATGAGGATGGCTTCGTCCTCGAAATTCGGTCCGGCGAGGAAATTGCCAAAAGGATCGACGATGCAACTGCCACCGCGCATGACGACGGTGTTCGGATCGTCGCCGAATGGCGTGCGATAGTCGGCGGGAAAATCGCGGCGGCGATTGAACTGATTGCAAGAGAACACGAAGCAGCGTCCTTCGGCGGCGATGTGGCGGACCGTGGCGATCCAGGAATCGCGCGAATCGGCGGTGGGCGCGCAATAAAGCTCGATGCCCTTGGCGTACATGGCGGTGCGCATGAGCGGCAGATAATTTTCCCAGCAGATGACGGCGCCGAGTTTGCCGAGCGGCGTGTCGTACACGGGCATGGTCGAACCGTCGCCGAAACCCCAGACGAGGCGCTCGGAAGCGGTGGGCATGAGTTTGCGATGTTTGCCGAGATACGCGCCGTCGGGCGCGAAGAAAAGAATCGTGCAATAAAGCGTGCCGCCGTTGCGTTCGATGACGCCAATGACGAGATAAATGTTGCTCGCGCGAGCGATGCGGCCGAGTTGGTCGACCGCGGGGCCGGGAACGTCGACACTGCTTTCCCAATAGCGCTGAAAATCTTTGCGGCCTTCTTCGGTGCGATTGCCGACGACCGCGCCAAAATCGAGGCCGCGCGGGTAAGCGGAAACAAACGCCTCGGGAAAAACGACAAGCCGCGCGCCTTTGCTTGCGGCTTCGGCGGCAAGCGAAGCGGCCTTTTCGATGGTGCGCTCGCGGTCAAATGCAACCGATGCGGCCTGCACCACGGCGGCTTTGAACGGGTTTGTATTGGCGGTCATGCGATCACTCCGAAAATGAATCTAGCACAGGAAGGCGGCGATTTGTGTTTCCTCGAACAAAACCAACTCGCCGAAAAGGCAAGCTTCATCCAAAAACGGTGCGAGAAATCGCCTCGGGCGAAATGCCGGAGTCTTGCCATCTTTTTTTTGCGGCACCGAGGTCCGGGACGTAGGTGCGCATGATTGCCGATTCGTCGAGGGGCTGGACGACGAAGACGTCGAGATTGGCGGGGATGAACCAGCACTGGCCGGGAGCATACGTGGCTTCGCCGCCGGTCCAGCGGATTTGTCCGGCGCCGTGCAGCACGACGAGAAGTTCGAAGCGCGCTTTGTTTGTGGAGCAATCGCAAAGGCCGGCGTATTCGGCGCGTTCCGTGGCGAAGTAAGGGCAGGCCGCGAGGAGCGAACGCGTGCCGCGCTGCGTGGGCAGGGCGATGCGCGGAACTTTTTCCACGATGCCGCCGGAAAAGTCCGTAACGGCGAGCGCTTTTTCGAGATGGAGCTCGCGCGGTTTGCCGGATGAATCGAGGCGGCCGTAATCGTACACGCGATAGGTCAAATCGGAATATTCCTGAACCTCGAAGACGACCATGTTTGCGCCAATGGTGTGCTGCATTCCGGCGGGAACGAAAAAAGTGTCGCCTGAATTGACGGCGTGACGCTGAAAAAGATTTTCGAGCGAGTGATTTTCAATCGCGGCCAAAAACGCTTGCTTGGTTGTGCCGGGCTGGAGGCCGAGAAGAAGCGACGCGTCCTGCTTGGCGGACACGATGTGCCACATCTCGGTTTTGCCGCGGCCGCCGGCGGCCTGTTCGTGCGCGGCGGCGTAAGCGTCGTCGGGATGGACCTGGATGGAAAGTTTCTCGGTCGGGAAAATGAATTTCGCGAGGAGCGGAAAATCGCCCGGCTTTGCGAACGACGTTCCGCGCCACTCGGCGGGCATTTCGCGCCAGGCGTCGGCGAGAGAAATTCCCGCAAACGAGCCCGAAGCGATGCGGCACTTCACGTCGGAAAGCCACGCTTCGCCGATGGGTTCGGCGAGATTGGATTTGTCGGAATAAAGCGGCGCGAGGGAACGAGCGCCCCAGAGGCGCGGACTGAATGTGGGTTCGATACGAAAAGGTTCGGGATTCATCGGCGGTCAGGCAAGAAAGCGTCGCGAAATCCGACGACGGTGCCACTCTTGGATTGCGGTCCCTCGTTCCGGCAGAAACAGCCGGAATTCAGGATGCCATAAATAAGAGTACGTCGAGAAAAATTGCGTTGTCGTGTTGCCTGGGGCGTATCGCCCAATGGCAATTTTTGTGAACCGTTACGCCGCGGCGGCGCGCGAGAAGAATTTTTCGATGCGCCGAAGGCCTTCTTCGATGCGTTCGATGGACGTGGCGTACGAGAGGCGCAAATATCCCGGCGCGCCGAAGGCTTCGCCGGGCACGAGTGCGACGTGCGCTTTTTCGAGAAGCAACGAGGCAAGTTCCGCGCTGTCTTTGGCCAGGGCGTTCGAGCCGGCGCCGACGCGGGCGGAAACATTTGGAAAAGCGTAGAAAGCGCCGCCTGGTTCGCCACAAGTGATGCCGGGAATGGCGTTCAAGCCGTCCACGATGCGGCGGCGCCGGCGCGTGTATTCCGCGAGCATGACGGGCACGCTGTCCATCGGACCGGTCATCGCGGCGAGAGCCGCATACTGCGCGATCGAGGTCGGGTTCGAAGTGGATTGGCTTTGCAATTTCACGGTGGCGGTGACAAGTTCCGCCGGTGCGAGCGTGTAACCGAGGCGCCAGCCGGTCATGGCGAAAGTTTTTGACATCGAGCCGATGATGATGACGTGATTCTTCGAATCGGGAAGGCTCGCGACAGAGAAAGGTTTGTTCGTTCCATAAGTGAAGTGCGAATAGCACTCGTCGCCCATCAGCCAGATGTTGTGCTTCTTGCAGAGGTCGAGCAGCTTGGCGCTTTCTTCCGGCGGCGTCACACCGCCGGTTGGATTGCTGGGCGAATCGAGAATGAGCAATTTCGTTTTCGGCGTGATGACTTTGGCGACGTCCGCGGCGCGAACGGCAAAACCGTCTTCGGCGCGCGTTTCGACGACGACCGGCGTCGCGCCGGTGTACTTGATGATGTCCGGATAGCTGACCCAATACGGCGCGGGCACAATCACTTCGTCGCCGGCCTGCACCAGCACGCTGATGACGTTGAAAATGGAATGCTTGCCGCCCACGTTCGTGACGCATTCTTTCGCGTCATAGCTCGAACCGAGTTCGCGTTTGTGCCACGCGCAAATCGCTTCGCGCAACGGCATCACGCCGGGCGTAGCCGTGTATTTCGTTTTATTCTCGTTGATGGCTTTGATGGCGGCTTGCTTGATGTGATCCGGCGTCGGAAAATCCGGCTCGCCGGGGCCGAAGTCGGCGATGTCCACGCCCTTTGCTTTGAGCTGATCGGCGGCGGCGATGACGGCGGCCGTCGGCGAAATTTGAATTCGGTTGATGCGGTCCGTGAGGTGCACTTCTTCTCCTTCTGAACTGCAAAAGCGTGTGAAAGTCTTTCGCTACCGGTCTCCGGAACTGTCATCCGCAAGCGATTGTTGTTTTGCAAGAAACGGAATTTTTGCCTTCAGACGCTCCTCCACGATGGAAGGGACCAATCCCGTTAGCGGCGCGCCGAGCTGCGCGATTTCGCGCACGAGTTTCGAGCTGAGATAGCTGTACGTCAGGCCCGGCAGCATGAAAACCGTTTCGAGGCGTCCTTCGAGTTTGCGGTTCATCAGCGCCATTTGCAGTTCGTATTCGTAGTCGCTCACCGCGCGGATGCCGCGGAGAATCACGCCGGCGCCGCGCTTGCGCGCATAGTCGACAAGCAGGCCGCCAAATACATCGATCTCCACGCCGGGCCATTGCTTTGTCACTTCGCGCAGCATCTCGACCCGCTCCTGCACCGAAAAGAGCGGTTTCTTTTCCACGTTTTGCAGAACGGCGACGATGAGTACGTCAAACATTTTCTCGCCGCGCTCGATCAGATCGAGGTGGCCGTTGGTGACGGGGTCAAACGAACCCGGATAGATGGCAATGGAGGTTTTCATTCGCGTTGCGTCGACAGTGGGATTTTAACTCAGCCGGCCGCGGAAGCGTGCCGCAATCTTGCTGCGCGATGGCGGTGGGCGCCGTCCGAAATGGACGGCACGAAAAAGCGCTTCGCATCGCGGCCCAAGTGTGCCACTATCCACTGGTTTTCCGCTACATAGCAGTGAAATGAAGCGGCTTCGGTTGGAAATCTTTGGGGGGCTGGACTCACAATGCCATTGCGCGAGATGGGGAGACGATTTGCCATGTTGTTGATGATGGGCTTGCTGGGCGCAGCGAACGCGAGACCGCAGAACTCGCCCGCGTTGAATCTGATGCCTTGGCCGGAGAGTGTGCAGGCGGGCAACGGCGCGCTGAAAATAGATGAATCGTTCCGCGTTGCGTTCACCGGCTACACCGAAACGAGGCTCGATCGCGCGGCACAACGCTTCTCGGAACGTTTGCACCGGCAGACCGGCATCGTTTTCGCGAATAAACCCGGCGATGCGACGAAAGCCGCTCTTGTGGTGCACACGGAAAAGGCGAGCAAGCCCGCCCAGGAATTGGGAGAGGACGAATCGTATTCGCTCGAAGTGACATCGAGCGGCGCAAAGCTCAACGCCACGACCCCTCTCGGCGTGCTGCGCGGGATGCAAACATTCCTGCAATTGGTGGATGTTTCGCCCGATGGATTCGTGGCGCCGGCGGTGACCATAAAAGATCAGCCGCGATTTGCATGGCGCGGATTGATGATCGATTCGAGCCGTCACTTCATTCCGCTCGGCGTGATCAAGCGAAATCTTGACGGAATGGAAGCGGTGAAGCTGAACGTCTTTCACTGGCACATTTCCGACAACCAGGGTTTTCGCGCCGAAAGCAAGAAATTCCCGAAGCTGCACGGCGAAGGTTCCGAAGGAAACTTTTATACGCAGGAAGAAATCCGCGACGTAATCGCCTACGCGCGCGATCGCGGCATGCGGGTCGTGCCGGAATTCGATATGCCCGGCCACAGCACATCGTGGCTTGTGGGGTATCCGGAGCTGGCGAGCACGCCGGGACCATTTACGGTGGAAAAGAAGTGGGGCGTGATGGATCCGGCGATGGATCCGGCGAACGAAAAAACTTACAAGTTTCTCGACGCGTTCATCGGCGAGATGGCCGCACTCTTTCCCGATCGTTATTTTCACATTGGCGGCGATGAAGTGAACGGAAAAGCGTGGGACGCGAATCCGAAAATTCAGGAATTCAAGAAATCGCACAATTTCAAAACGAATGAAGAGTTGCAGGCATATTTCAGCGGGCGCGTGCAGAAACTTGTGGTGAAGCATGGCAAAGCGACGATCGGCTGGGACGAAATCTTCGTCCCCGGCGCGCCGAAGGACATCGTGATTCATTCCTGGCGCGGGTCCAAAGCGCTCGCGGCGGCGGCGCAGCAGGGCTATCGCGGAATTCTTTCAAATGGCTATTACATCGATTTAATGTGGAGCGCGGCGCGGCACTACGCCGTGGATCCACTGAGTGGCGAAGCCGCGGCGTTGTCGGACGCCGAAAAGAAGCTTGTTTTGGGCGGCGAAGCGACGATGTGGTCGGAATACGTGAACGCGGAAAACATCGATTCGCGAATCTGGCCAAGGACGGCGGCGATTGCCGAGCGTTTCTGGTCGCCGCAAACGGTGACCGACGTTCATTCGATGTACACGCGGCTCGATGTCGTCGGCGAAAAACTGGAGTGGGCCGGCCTGACCCACCGCAGCTATTACCGCCAAATGTTGCAACGAATTGCCGGCGCCGCGACGCCGGAAGAATTCGCGGCGCTCGAAACGCTGGTGGACGTGCTGGAGCCGGTGAAAGATTACACGCGCGAAGAAACGGCCACGTATCAAGCCGGCAGCGATACGCCATTGAATCGAGTCGTCGATGCGGCGTCGCCGGAAAGCGATGTCGCGCGGCGGTTCGATGATGCCGTGACGGCCTATCTCGGCGGAAGCTGCCGTGATGCATCCGCGGCGGCGCGGCTCCGCGGGCAATTGCGAAAATGGCGGGAGAACGATGCGGCGGTGCAATCGCTCGCGCAACGGTCGTCGTTCGTGAAGGAAGTTGCGCCGAATTCGCAAGATTTGAGCGCGATCGCGGCGCTCGGCCTTGCGGCTCTCGATGCGCTTGCCGGCGGCACGCCGCTTTCCGATGACGCACAGACGCAAGCTTCCACGATAATTGCCGCCGCGAGCAAAGGCAAAGCGCAACTTTTATTAATCCCCGCCGGCACGGTTCAGAAACTGGTTGCCGCCGCGGCAAAGGGCGGCGCGTGCTCGGCTAAAAATTAGCGCGGCGCCTTCTCATTGTGGCAAGCGCCTTCACCGGAATCGTGAAACGCCCCGCCCTCGACGGGGACAAATTCCCACGTATATTTTCCGGGAGAGAGCGTTAGCTTCAGCACGCCAAACGTTTCCGCGTTACGAACTTCGCTATTCGCGGTGGCGAAGCCGAGCGGGTCGTGATTGCGGCCGCCCGTGCCGACAACTATTTCCCGAATTCCGCGCTTCTCATCCAAATTGCCGTAGACGTCTTGCGGAGCAAAGCGCTCGTAAGAATGTTCGTGGCCGTTAAGCATCAGATCCGCGTGTGCTTGATAAAGGTCCTGCCAAAGCTGGCGCAATTCGGGGTGAATCGCGTGGCTTCTTAGAACGCCGCTGCTGTAAAGCGCGTGGTGTCCGAACGCGACGATGCAGGATTTCGCGTGCTCCGCCAAATCTTTCTGCAGCCAAATGTCCTGCGGTGAACCGGCATCGCATCCGCCCAGGCCTGGAGCTCCGCAATTTGTGTTCAGCGCGATCACATGCCAATTACCCAGATCGAAGCTGTAATAACCTTTTTCCGCCGGCCCCGCTTGCGTGCCCCAATATTCGAAATAGGGCGATCCGTCCTTTGACCCGTAAAATTCGTGATTGCCCGGCGCCGGGTGCGTTCGGCTTTTGAATCGCCCCCAGGTTTTGTCGTAGCAGTTCTTAAATTCTTCGGCGGTGCCTTTTTCATACGCCAGGTCGCCCGCGGCAAACACATCGCCGGGAATGCTTTCGATCAATTTTGCCGTCGCCTCCGCGCCTTCCAGCGATTTACACGAGGCGATATCGCCCGCGCCGACCAGAACGAAAGTTTCCCGGTTGTTGGCATGATTGGTGTGGTTGCTTCTTTCGGCCGGCGTCGACGATGTGGGCTGCGTCTGGCCAAAAACGCCCCTCGGCGCCAGCAACCAACAAGCCAGTGCGATCATAATTGCGGATTGAAGAATGAGACATCGGCTTCTGCGCATGCGAAGGGCTCCTGCGAAGCAGTCTCTTCTCTGAAGCGCCAAAGGTCAAGGCGTGACCGGTCGAATCACCATTCGAAGGTCCGCGGTTGCCGGTCACCACAACTGGCTGCCGCCGAACGGAATTAAACAAAGCAGAGAATTTTATATTGCCTATCGCAAGATATAGAAAACAATATACTTATTTCAGTTTTCCTTGACGGTCACGGTTGACAAGCGCGCCTTTTCTATATAAACTTCCATACGCGACTGAATCAGTCGTATATGGCAATTTGCCTGGGGGCAGGCAGTTCGATGTTTAAGCTTTCTAAAAAGGCAGATTACGGCCTCATTGCCGTCAAGCATTTGGCCATGCACCGCGGACAGCACGCGTGCAGCGCAAATGAAATCGCGGATGAATACGGAATCTCATCCACTTTGATGGCCAAGGTGCTGCAAAAGCTGGCGCGGCAAAATTTGGTGGCGGCCAAGCACGGTTCGAGCGGTGGATATCAACTCTCGAAGGCGCCGGAACAGATCAGCGCGCTCGAAGTAATCACCGCGATTGACGGGCCGGTCTTGATTACGTCTTGCGTAACAAGTCACGGAAATTGCGACGCGACATCCAAGTGTTCCGTGCGCGAGCCGCTGCGCCGGGTAAACGACAGTATTTTGAACGTGCTGGGAACGGTAACGATTGCTCACATGAGCGAAGAGCCGCAAGAGCGCGTGCTCGTGGCATTGAAGGCTTAGGGAGAAGGAATCATGAGTGTGAAGCTGCCAATTTATTTCGATAATCATGCGACGACGCCGGTCGATCCGCGCGTTCTGGAAGCGATGCTGCCGTATTTTGGCGACAAGTTCGGCAACGCGGCCAGCCGCAACCACTCGTTCGGCTGGGCCGGCGAAGAGGCCGTGGAAAACGCGCGCGGGCAGGTGGCTTCGCTGATCGGCGCGACGCCCAAAGAAATTATTTTCACAAGCGGTGCGACGGAAAGCGACAACCTGATGATCAAGGGCGTCGCCGAAATGTACCGCGAAAAGGGCAATCACATCATCACCCAGGCCATCGAGCACAAGGCCGTGCTCGATACTTGCAAGCGCCTGGAAAAGTACGGATTTGAAGTGACGTACTTGCCGGTGCAGAAAGACGGCCGCGTCAACCCGGAAGATGTGCGCAAAGCGATCAAGCCGACGACGATTTTGATCACGGTGATGTATGCCAACAACGAAATCGGCATCATCAATCCCGTTCAGGAAATCGGCAAGATTGCGAAAGAACACGGCATCCTGTTTGCCGTCGATGGCGTGCAGGCGGTCGGCAAGATTCCCGTGGACGTGCAGAAGGACAATATTGACCTGCTGGCGATCTCGGCTCACAAGATTTATGGACCGAAAGGCGTTGGCGCACTTTATGTGCGCCGCCGCAATCCTCGCGTGCAGCTTTCCGCAATTATCGACGGTGGCGGCCACGAACGCGGCATGCGCTCCGGCACTTTGAACGTTCCCGGAATCGTGGGTCTCGGCAAAGCTTGCGAAGTGGCGCAACAAGGAATGGCTGAGGAATCAAAGCGTATGCTTGCGCTCCGTGAACGGCTCCAAAAAGGACTCGAAGCCAAGCTGGACGAGGTCTTCATCAACGGTTCGATGGAGCATCGGCTTCCCAACAACCTGAACATGAGCTTTGCGTACGTCGAAGGCGAATCGCTGCTGATGGGCATCAACGACATCGCCGTTTCGAGCGGCTCGGCCTGTACGTCGGCCACCCTGGAGCCCAGTTATGTCCTTAAGGCTCTTGGAGTTGGCGAGGATTTGGCGCACACGTCGATTCGTTTCGGTTTGGGGCGCTTTAATACCGAAGAAGAAGTAGACTACGTCGTCGACAAGATGGTTCAGGTCGTCAGCAAACTGCGAGAGCTTTCGCCCCTTTACGAAATGGCCAAAGAGGGCATCGATATTTCCAAGGTGAAATGGCAGACCGCGTAAGCGGCTCCTGCATCTAAGTGAGAGAAAGAAGCACCCAGCAGAAAGGGAAAAGAAAGAAATGGCAAGCGTGAGTGTAAGTGAAGGGACAATTCGAGTTCATCGTTCCATCGCGGGGACGGGCGCGGCGTTTCGCGTCGCGTTTGTGCCGTATGCGGAGGGCGACGATGCCAAGCCGGCCGGTGAGCGTGCCTTTAATCACCTGCAGGAAGTACGCGCGTTCTTGAAAGTTTTGGGAATTGGCGCGGACTACATCAAGGATGTGCTCCGGCAATTGACGATGGGCCGCTCGGCGTGGGTGCCGAACGTTTCCATCTCGGAAAAAGTATTGCGCAACGCGGGTTTTGTCAGCATCGGAAACCTGGCGCGCAGCAATTAACTTTGGCACCACGATTTCAACTCGGCCGCGAAAGCGGCCGCGGAGGAGCGGTTTATGGCATATAGCGACAAGGTTGTAGACCACTACAACAATCCCCGCAACGTCGGAAGCATGCCGAAGGAAGATCCCAATGTCGGGACCGGCCTCGTCGGTGCGCCGGAGTGCGGCGACGTAATGAAGTTGCAGATGAAGATCAATCCGGAAACACGGGTCATTGAAGAAGCGAAGTTCAAAACCTTTGGCTGTGGCTCCGCGATCGCAAGCTCTTCGCTGGCGACCGAATGGGTGAAGGGCAAAACGGTCGACGAGGCATTGGCGATCAAGAACACGGACATCGTCCGCGAGCTTTCGCTTCCGCCGGTGAAGATCCACTGCTCCGTTCTCGCCGAAGACGCCATCAAGGCGGCCATCGGCGATTGGAAGAAAAAGCACGGCGTGGAAGTGCTGGCTTCGGAAAAGCCCTCGCACTAATCGGCGAGAGACTTTTTAAAGAAAAGGGACGCATAAGCATGTCCACGGAAACGGCAAGTCCGGCAACGGCGACGATTCACCTGACCGAGAAGGCGGCAAAAAAGATTCGCCAACTTCTCGAAAAGGACGGCGTGTCTCCGGAAGTGGGCGGCTTGCGCGTTGGCGTGCAAGGCGGCGGCTGCTCCGGGCTTTCTTACGCGATGCGGCTCGATACGCAATCGCGCGACCGCGACAAAATCATCGAAGAATTCGGCGCGCGCATTTTCGTGGATCCCAAAAGCTTCCTGTATTTGAACGGAACGACGCTTGAATACGAAGACACGCTGATGCGGCAAGGGTTCGTGTTTCAGAATCCGAATGCGGCGCGGAACTGCGGCTGCGGCAGTTCGTTTACGGCATAAATGCCGCGATTGCCGGTTGGGATGGCTGGCCGCAAATTGCGCCAGCCATTTTTGTTTGAAGCAAGGACATTAAACTGATGCCACTCCCTGCGCGAGCGAATGTTCCGATGGTCTGCACAAGCTGCCACGAACGGCTGCAGGGCCCGCTCGTTTGCAGCAGTTGCGGCAAATTGCAATCGGCGCAGGATACGGATTATTTCGCGTTGTTTGGCCTTCCGCGCAAGCTGTGGATCGAGATGGGCGGACTGGAACAGAAGTTTCTGCAATTGAGCTGGAAGCTGCACCCGGATAAGTTCGTCAACGCCGCGGAAGACGAAAAAGAGCTTTCGCTGCGGCGCAGTTCGGAATTGAACGATGCGTATCGCGCGTTGAAAGATCCGGTGTCGCGGATCGAATATCTGCTGGCGATTGAAGGCGAGCGCAAGGAAGGCGAGAAAAAACAGCAGGCGCCGCCGGAATTGCTCGAGGAAGTGTTTGAATTGAACGAATCGCTGGATGAATTGCGCGAAGCGAAGTCGGCGGGCGCGGACGTGGCGGCGCTCAAAGCGCGATTGCAGGCAGCGGAAAAGAATTTTGCCGAAAAACTAGCCGGCGTCGACAAGCAGATGCAAGCAACCGCAAAAGATTGGGACGCCGCGATTGACGCGGGCGCGGACGAAGCGAGCGAAAAGAAAATCATGGCGCGTTTGAATGAACACTTGAATCGCCGCGCGTACATTCGGAATCTGGTGGTCGGCGTGGCAAAAGAATTGGCAGAGGCGTAAGCGGAAACATGGGACGCATCGTCGGAATCGATCTGGGGACAACGAACAGCCTCGTCGCGTACATCGATGCGCAAACGGGCCAGCCGAAGTGCATTCCGGGTCCAAACGGAAGCACGCTCTGTCCGTCTGTCGTTAGCGTGGATCGCGATGGAGCGATCATCGTCGGGGAACCGGCACGCACGCGGCTGCTGACGCAACCGGAACGCACGATCTACTCCGTAAAACGCCTGATGGGCCGCGGTGTGGACGATATTCAAGATGAATTGAAACTTTTCCCTTTTCGCGTCGACGCGGCGAGCGGCAACCTCATTCGTATTCAACTCGGCGAGAAGAGTTTTACGGCGCCGGAAATTTCTTCGTTCATCCTGCGCGAATTGAAAAATTGGGCGGAAGCGTATTTTGGCGAACCGGTCGATCGCGCCGTCGTCACCGTGCCCGCCTATTTCAATGACGCACAGCGGCAAGCCACAAAAGACGCCGGTCGCCTCGCCGGCCTCGAAGTGCTCCGCCTCGTGAACGAACCCACCGCCGCTTCGCTCGCCTACGGCCTGCATGAAAAGCAGCGCGGCACGGTTGCCGTGTACGACCTCGGCGGCGGAACGTTCGATATTTCCATTTTGAAGCTCATCTCGACCAGCGACGGCGACATCTATCAGGTGCTCTCCACAAACGGCGACACGCACCTCGGCGGCGACGATATCGACAATTTGTTGCAGGCTTTCGTTCACGAGCAGATCCTGCAGAATCACCAAATCGATTTTTCGCCGCACGGCGAAATCGCGCAGGAATTGCGCAAAGAATTAATCGCGCTAAAGCACGACCTGTCCGAAAGGGAATCCGCCACGTTGCGATTCCCGCTTCCCAACGGAAAATCGTTCGAGTGCGAACTTACGCGTGGCATGCTGGACGCGCTGATCCGTCCCGTCGTCGATCGAAGCATGACTCCCGTCAAGCGCGCGCTCGCCGACGCCCAGCTTAAACCGGAACAGATGGACGAAGTCGTGCTCGTCGGCGGCACCACGCGCACGCCTTTGATTCGCCGCACCGTGCAGGATTTCTTCGGCCGCATACCGCACACGGAATTGAATCCCGACGAAGTCGTGGCGCTTGGCGCCGCCGTCCAGGCGAACATTCTGGACCGCGGCGTGACGAACATGCTGCTGCTTGACGTGACGCCGCTTTCGCTCGGAATCGAAACTTACGGCGGCGCCGTCGGCAAAATCATTCCTCGAAATTCGCCGATTCCCGCCAGCGCGCAGGAGATGTACACGACGGGCGTCGACAACCAGACCGGCATCGACATTCACGTGCTGCAAGGCGAACGCGAACTGGCGAAAGATTGCCGTTCGCTCGCGCGCTTTTCCCTCAAGGTTCCTCCGGCGCCCGCGGGTCTGCCGCGCATCGAAGTAAAGTTTCTGATCGACGCAAACGGCATCCTGCAAGTCGCCGCAAAAGACGTTCGGACCGGCGCGCAGCAACTGGTCGAGGTCCGGCCAAGCTACGGATTGAACGACGCGGAAATTGAACGCATGCTCGAAGAATCGATCGAGTTCGCCGAGCAGGATTTTGCCGAACGCCAGCTGATCGAAGCGTGCACCGAAGCGGAAAGCATTCTCGTCGCGACGTCTAAAGCTTTGTCCGGCGAGCAGGCGAACGCAGTTCCTTCGGAAGAACGCGTGAAGATTGACGGCGCCGTGGCGGCATTGAAAGAATCAGTGGCAAGCACGGACTACAAGCTGATTCGCAAGAGAATCGATGAATTGAATCAGGTGACGATAAATCTGGCCGAGATTGTGATGAACAGCGCGATTTCCACTGCACTAAAAGGGAAGAGCGTCGGAGAAGTTTAGTTTCAAGCGGAGACGGAGAGGCACAGCATGGGCGGAAGCAATCCTTATATTGAAGAAACAAAATACACGCCGGCGACGAAGAAGTTCAAAGTAACTTTCTTGCCGAGCGGCAAAACGATTGAAGTGGATCCGGCGCAAATTCCTTACGGGCACAATGGCCTTCCGGGAAGCATCCTGGATTTCTCCGAAGCGCTGAAGGCCGGCCTCGACCATGCATGCGGCGGTGTCTGCGCGTGCTCCACGTGCCATGTCATCGTGCGCGAAGGCCTCGAATCCTGCAACGAAGCGACGGATGCGGAGCTCGACGAGCTCGACGAAGCGCCAGGCATCACGCCGAAATCGCGCCTCGGCTGCCAGACCGTGCCGGACGGCACGACCGACATCGTCGTCGAAATTCCGGAGTGGAACAAGAACTACGCGAAGGAGCTGGATCACTAGCCGCTTCCGAAAAGACCATGCCGCATACATTCGATTGGGACAGCTTTGAAGACATTGCCATCGCTCTGACCGACAAATATCCGGACACCGATCCGCTCACCGTCCGTTTCACCGACATGCACAAATGGATTACGGAACTTGAAGGATTTTCCGGCGATCCGGCCAAGTCGAACGAAGCGAAACTTGAAGCCATTCAAATGGCGTGGAACGAAGAATTTCAAGACCGACGAAATTGATCGTTCCGGTAGTCGCTCCAGATCTTTCGGCACAAACCGGAGTTGCTGAATTGCCGCGCATTCCCCGGCAAGTTCGCTTCTGTCGGCCAGCTGAGCCTGGCCAATCGGAAGAGGAATCGTCCCCTTCACCAAGCTGGTGCCCGAAAATTGGCCGCCGCACCCGCTTGTCGCATCGCAGGATTTCCCGTATTCTAGAAGAGTAGCAACCCCGCAACACAGTGCCGCTATGGTGCAACGGTTAGCACGTAGCCCTTTCAAGGCTAAAATACGGGTTCGATTCCCGTTAGCGGT
>Ga0070730_10000692_pt1 | contig 36510 bp, 31 predicted proteins | sample Coa_R1_3_FD_66447 | JGI IMG/M metagenome (GOLD analysis project Ga0070730, IMG submission 66447) | Surface soil microbial communities from Centralia Pennsylvania, which are recovering from an underground coalmine fire - Coalmine... | ecosystem: Environmental > Terrestrial > Soil > Unclassified ...
GATCCGCACAGCGCGGACGATCTGTATCAAATCGCCCAATGCGAGCTGCCCCGGTACCTGAGCCGGCTGAAAGCAGCCGGCTTTGCGATGGACATCTTGCTGCTAAGCACGGCCGGCTATTACGTGGACAACTCGCCCCCCGACGGCCGCTGGCTGAAGTTGATTGCGCGCTGGAACGCCGAGCACGAGGACGTCAAGCTGAGGTCGGCAACTATCGGCGAGTGGTTCGCAGCACTGGCTGAGCGCGACAGCGGCGACTGGCCGACCTATGCCACCGCTTGGCCCGACTATTGGGCTCACGGGTTAGGCTCCGCCACCGCGCGCATTGCCCAGGCACGCCGCACGCAGCGCCGCCGGGCAGCCGCCGCGGCGCTGGTCGAGCAGGCGCAGTCGGCTGCTATCTGCCAAACGTTAAATGAAGCGCTCGAGCAGGAGCGCTTTTCGCTCGAACATACTTTCAATGCCTGGTCGTCAATCTCGAAACCCGACTCATCTGACAGCGCTTTTCAGCAGGCCGCCAAGGAGTTGTACTTCCATCGCGCCGAAATGTACCTGGACGAAGCCATCGGCGGCGCCCTGCGCGTGCTGACGCCAATGACGGCCGGAAAGCCGGCGTTGTATGTGAGCGTTGGCGACACTGCGGCCACGCCACGGCTGGTCCATTTCAGCCAGGGAGATGTGCCGCTGGACCCAGCCAGCCAGGTTTTCATGACCAATAGCGGGCAGGCGTGTCCGTTTCAAGCGGAGGGAGAAAATCGATTTGTGCTCGCCCTACCGCGTGGCGCCCAGGGGCTGGTTCGACTCCAGCTCACGGCGCAAGAGCCGATTAACCCACGGGCGGCGGAAGCGGTGTCGGCCTATGCGCTGGGGAATGCCGGCTGGCAGATGGCCGTTGATCCCAAGACGGGCGGGCTCTCCAGCCTGATGGACCATGCGACGGGGCGTGAGTGGGTGGCCGGCTCAGCGCCATACACCTTTGGACAGTTTGTTCACGAAACGATCATCCACCCTTTTGGCCGCGAAGCTGTGCACACGCTTGGGCGGTATGTGGCTTTAGGGATTGCCAACCAGGCCGGATGGCGGCGCTTGGGACAGTCGGAGGTATTCGCGCACCATTCGCCGCAGATGGAGGCTTTGCCCTTGCACACGCGCGGCCCGGTTTTTGACAGCCTGGCGCTGCAAAGCCAGGCAGCCGCGTTCGGCCAGGTGCGGCTCACCTGGCGCTGCTATCACGCTCTGCCGCTCGCGGAATTGGTGGTCGACTGGAACAAAAACTGGTGCCAGCAGCCGGAGGCAGGGTATATTGCGTTTCCCTTTGCGGCCGCTAAGGGACAACTGGCACTAGAGACGGGAGGCGGTTTCTTTCAACCCGGCAGCCATGGGCCAGGCGGCCAGCTGCCCGGAACGTGCGCGAATTACTATACAATTCAGCGCGCGGCGCAAATCACCTCGGCCGAGGGCGCGGGATTGCTGTGGCTGCCGCTCGACGCGCCCTTGGTGATGCCCAACGCCATTAACTACGCCAACTGGGAGCCGGGACCCTGGGCGTGGAATGGTTTTCTGGCTTCCATGCCAGTTAATCACTACTGGGTTACCAATTTCCCCGCGAGCCAACGCGGGCCCCTGCGGCTGCGCTACGGGCTGATGAGCCTATCGGGTTGGCCGGATGCCGAAACGGCCATTCAGGCCGCTATGCCTCTGGAGGCGCTCGGCTGGCGATAAGTCATCCTCCTTTTCGGAGCAGTAGCCGGATGCCGTATAAGGCTGAATCAGCCAAGAGGTGGCGACTGCGCGATGAGCATGCCGTGCGTGACCATGTCTTTCTTTCAGTAGAGGCTGACGCAAACCACAAACCATTCGTACAAGGCAGCACTGTGGAGTTCAAAGGGTCATCCAAATCAGATAGGAACCACAGACCCATCCATCAGAGGTTCCTAATAGGTTCCGAGTTTGCAATCACTAGCGGGGAATGACTGCGAACCATCGGCCACTGGGCCGCAGGTGCAAGCCACGAACAGAACAATTCTTGAAGTGCGCTTGTTTTTCAGGCCACTTTGCCTATGATTAGCCCTGAAACGTACTCGTTACGTCTATTGACTGGCTCTGGAAAGACGGCAAAGGTTCCTTAGCCGTTTTACCAGTTTTTACAACAGACCCTTAGCCGCGATTGGCGGAAAGCCGAATAAGGGTGCTCCAAAGACGGACAAGGTGCTGCAAAACCATCATTCGGCGGTTCAAATCCGCCCGTCGCCTCTGAAATACTCAAGGAGCCCTGGATATCCAGGGCTTTTTGTTTTGCCGAGGCGCCCTACCCGATAATCAGCACGACGGATAAGCCGCGGTTAGGACGGTTTTTGCGACAAGGGTCCCACCGATTTGACTGTAACCTTAGTCGCATCGGGATATCCCGACAAAGGTGCCACAACGTGCTTCATTCACATTCACATGATGGTCAGGCATCACTCTTTCCTCATCACGAATTGACGGTCGGGCAGTCAACAGCAGACAACAAAACGCCACGCACTTGCACTGGACCGTCATTCTGTCAACCTACCTTGTCAAGAATGCACCGCCTGAGGCAAAGCTTCAGTTTTGACATCGCCCGTGATGTGGCATAAGATATCAAAATAAACGGAGGTTGCGATGTCACGCTACGCACTGAGCCTGCCTCAACAACTCAAGCAAAAGGCCGAAGAGATTGCTCGCCAGCAAGGCGTATCGCTCAATCAGTTCATTTTGTGGGCAGTGGCCGAAAAAGTCGGCTCGCTTGCCGAAGGTCTGACTGACCCCAATTTTCCGGCCGTAGTCTACCGCCGTGGACCTAGTGGCCAACCCGCCCCAGTTTTGCAAGGTCTGGGAATTCGCGTTCAGACCCTTGTGGTTGGCCATCACAACTGGGAGATGAATACCGCCCAACTTGCGGAAGTCTACGGTATCCCTGAAGCCCACGTGAAGGAAGCGTTAGCCTTCTATCAGGCCCACCGCGTGGAAATCGACGCCAGCATTCAGGCCGACAGTCAACTTGAGTTAGCCCGTGGCTAAGCCCCGCCTACATTTGGATGCAGACATTTCCATACGGCAACTACAGCGCACGTTGGTCGACCGCGGGCATGATGTGACGCGTACACCCAATGACTGGATCTCGCAGCAGGCAGACGACGAGGCTCAGCTCTTGGGCGCCACGGCTCAGGGGCGGGTGATCTTCACATTCAACGTGCGGGATTTCGTGGCACTGGCGGCACGCCACCCACAACATCATGGGATCGCCTTGGCGGCCCAACGCCAATGGACAGTTAGGGCTTTGATTGAAGCGCTCGATCGGATGCTCACCGAAACGAAGGCTGAAGAATGGGTGGGTCAGGTGAAATGGCTCGCCCATTGGAAGCCATCGGACAGCGAATGATTGTCCACACCAGAACCAGCGCAACCAATAGACTGCCGCCGAACACGTATGAATTCGCCTGCCGCATCCTGCCGCTGCCTACCTTCGGCTGCGACTGTGACCTGGAACTGAACGAAAGGTCGTTCCGGCCCCAGACTGCTACGGGCCAAGCGATTTGAACATACGGCGGCCGCTGTAGATAGATGGAAACACCGCCGATCATCTCAGCCGTGGTAGCACGAATTACAGTCAAATAAGTCGGCCGAACAGCTGAGGGCGTGCTTACAGGCGCGGGTGTCGGTGCAAGAATCGGTGATTTTGGGGTGGACCCCTTCGCCCCCGGCCAGCGCGGCCAAACCAAGCAGCCGCCCAGGCCCCGGCGATAGGCCTGAGCAGACACGGATTAACAGACAAGGAGCGGGTTGCATGCAAAAGATGCCGAGATCAGTTTGGTGGATTCCTCCCGTCATCCTGGTTGCGGGCGCGGTGGGGGCCATCTCCTATTACCGGGCGAACCCCATGCCGGCCCCGGCGCCAACCATCCGCCTGGCGACCGTGACGACCACCCAGGTGACCACCGGATCGGTCAGCACCGGGATCACCGCCACGGGGACACTGCGCGCCAACCGGAGCGCCAGCCTGGCCTGGAGCCTTGCAGGGCAGGTGGCGATGGTAATGGTTAACCAGGGTGACAGGGTGCCAGCCGGGCAGGTGCTCGCGTCGATCGACCCGGCCAGTTCACCGGTGTTGCTCAGCGCCCAGGCGAGCCTGAAGGCCGCCCAGCAGAATCTAGCCAACCTGGAGAACGTTGCGGCGGCTCAGGCGAATGCCCAGATGGCCCTGCTGAAAGCCCAGACGGCGGTGACCAGTGCGCAAACCGCGCTGGACAACCTGACGGCGATGCCGACCCAAGAGCAAATTGACGGGGCCACGGCACAAGTCCTGGTGGATGAGCAGGCGGTCAACCGGGCGCAGGCCGCTTACGACACGAATGCCTGGCGCCCGGAGAATCAGCGGGCGCCGTTTTTGACCATATTGCAAACCGCCATTGCTCGGGAAAATGCAGACAAGGCCGCTTTGGACGCCTTGAAAAACTATAAGCCGGACCCGGTCGCCCTGGCGCAAGACCAGGCAAACCTGGCTGCGGCGCAGGCTCAGCTGGCCGCGGCCCAATCCAATTTCGATGCCGCGAAGAATGGCCCAGACCCGGTGAAGGTGGCCGCTGCCCAGGCGACTATTAATTCGATCCAATCCACGCTGGCGCAGCAGAATATCACGGCTCCGTTTGCGGGGGTGATCAGCGTCGTGAAGGTGAAGCCGGGAGACCGAGTCGTCAGCGGGACCGCAGCCTTTCAAATGGATGATACGTCAGCCCTGTATGTGGATTTGCAGGTGCCGGCCGTGGTCATCAAAAAGGTTGCGTTGGGGCAGACGGTGGCTTTGACCTTTGCTGCCATCCCCGCCGTGTCCTATACGGGCACCGTGGCGGAGATTCCGCCAGCCGGCACGCTGTCCGGCGGGGCCTCGGGCTTCAAAGTAGCTGTGGCTCTGGCCAAAGTTGATGCGGCCCTCAAACCGGGCCTGCCGGCCTCCGCCAGACTCATCACCCAGCAAGTGAACAACATCCTGGTGGTGCCCAGCGCGGCCGTCGCGACCGTGGGGGCGCAAAAGGTGATTTACATCCTGGCGAATAATCTGATCAGCCCGGAGTCGGTCACCGTGGGTCTGGCTTCAGATACGCAGGTCGAAGTGTCTTCCCCGACTCTTAAAGCCGGGGATATAGTGGTGACGAACCCAGCCGCGCTTGCGTTAGCCGCAACCTCTTCAAACAACCCGTTTTTCACCAGCCTCTTTACCGCCCTCGGCATGACGAAGGGCAGCAGCGGGGCGAGCAGCAGCATTCAGGTTGTCAACTGACGGTGAACATTTCCGGTCATTCTCAACTGAAACGTCGCCAGGCAAGTGGAATCTCAGATTGTACGCTTCCCAAAAACTGGTGGGCACAGCAGCGGGAGGCACCCAGGCCGCACGCGGCATCGGGCTGACGCGCCCGAAATTTCAAACCCGACACCGTGTTGAGCAAGTATGGCCCCCTGGCAACCGTAAGAGTGGCCGGCATCAGCGCTCTGCCGATCCGGCACGCCGCCCGGTGAAACCAGACTTCGTGATAACGCCTGGCTAATCTTGACTCGGACAAACCATTCGGCGGTTCAAATCCGCCCATCGCCTCTGAAACATCAAGTAGCCCCGGACAAGCTGGGGCTTTTTGTTATCCCTAGCGCCCTTCGCCAGGGGCCATCAGCCCCGCTAAGCTGTCGCGCTGGCAAGGCGGAAGACAAGGTTCCCGGAGTCAATCCAGACAAGGGCCTTGTGCGAAGCAGTGGGAAGTTGAGCGCTTTAGCGGCAACCGTGCAAGGTTCGCAGGCGCGGAGCCGGTGCGTTGCCACGCGACTTCTATTGCGGATCAAGGTGTCACACTATCTTTCCATATGGTGAATATCATCACTAAGTTGACAAGGTCGAATTTAGTGCTACATTCAATATGTCTCACTTCTGAGACGGATTGCATATTAGTGAAACACGTTGATGACGATGGGATGGAAGCCTTATCCGGTTCAGGTTGAGGACGAGCATGCGCCAACCATGGGAGGCAAGAGCAGAGCTCGATGACCCGTCAGAGCCAGCCAGGTGTTCAGGCTGGCTCTTTCATTTCCGAGTAAGTCGGTCCTAAATATCACATTAGGAATACGCGATAGCTATGAACACGATCACCCATCAATGCGCGGACTTTGCCGAAATTCTGTATGAGAAGCGGGACTGGGTCGCTCGGATCACGATCAATCGCCCGCAGGCGTACAACGCCTACAGCACCAATGCGCTGGCTGAACTGGCGGCCGCTTTTCGCCAGGCTGCCTTTGACGACGAGGTCGCCGTCATCGTCTACACCGGCGCCGGCGATCGGGCCTTTTGCACAGGCGGCGACGTCAAGGAATACGCTGCCACCTACACCAACAAGCCCCGTGATTATTGGAAGTACATGGGGCTGTTCAGCGCCTATATCGAAAGCCTCTTGAATGCCGGCAAGCCGGTCATCGCGCGTCTGAACGGCATCGCCGTAGGCGGCGGCAACGAAAGCCACCTGGCCTGTGACCTGTCTATCATCGCTGAACACGCGTACGTGGGGCAGGTGGGCACCGGGGTAGGCAGTGTGGCGGCGGGCGGCGCCACGCAGTGGCTGACGCTGTTCGTCGGCGAGCGGCGAGCAAGGTACATGTTAATGACGAACCGCCGCGTGCCGGCCTATCAGGCCCTGGAGTGGGGGTTGGTCAACGAGGTCGTGCCGTCGGTGAAGAAAGACGGCGAATTCATCACGCGCGCCACGCCAGAACAAATCGGCAAAGCCCAGAAGAACGCCGACGGATACACCATTGATCTCTCCAAATTGGACCAGGCCGTCGAAACGCTGTGCCAGGACCTTATCCAGAAATTCCCCGAGTGCGTGCGCTATACCAAACAGCAAGCGAACTTCTGGAAAGATTTTGCCTGGCATCAGACCATCGGCCACGCCCGCGACTGGCTGTCCCTGCACTACACCTCCTGGGAACCAATGGAAGGCATGAACGCTTTTGTCGAGAAGCGGCCAGCGGATTACCTCAAGCTTCGGCAGAGGGCCGCCGAAGGCAAATCGTCTGAATTCATGTGGGGGCCGTACAGTCATGAGTGTCCCAACTGCGGCACGAAGTATCTGCCGGAAGATTTCGCGTTCTGCGGGAAGTGCGGGGCCGCGCTAAACGGGAAGACGTGACCAATTGCTCAGAGCTTAGCCTGTGACCGCCCCATTATCTGCTACCAGAAAGGCCAGCTGAATGGCGCCTCAACTACTCGATAATTGGGCATCCAGGCCCGTGGACGAACTGATCTTGCTGTGCCGCGAATTGGTGGAGGATACCGACTTCCCCACCGTCAAGCGCTGGCGGGCGGCGGGCGGCAAAGTCGTTGGCCACTTTCAGGTCTACTTCCCCGAGGAGATTGCCCACGCGGCGGGCTGTTTACCGGTCAAAATGCGGGGCGCGCCGATTGAAGCCCGGCGGGCCGAGGCCCGTTTCGGCTCTTATCTGTGCTCCATCCTCAAAACCTCGCTGGAGCTGGCGCTGGGCGACCATGTTGCCCTGGATATGTTCGTCTCGCATCCCATCTGCGACGCGGCCCGCAACCTGGCGGCGGTCTGGGGCCGCAACTTTTCGTACCCGTGCCAGATCCTCTACTTGCCGCAAAACGCCAACTCGCGCCATTCCGCCACTTACCTGCGCGACGAGTATGACCGGTTGAAACGTGAAATAGAAAAAGTGGCTGAGCATACGGTCAGCGATGACGATCTCCGCCGCTCGATCGCCATCTTCAATGAGAACCGGCGCTACCTGCACCAGCTGTATGCCATTAAACGCGAGACACCCTGGCTGCTCCCGGCCGACGAGGCCTATGTGCTGATGGCGGTCGGCGGGCTGATTCCGCGCGAAGAGCACAACGAGCTGCTGAAAGCCGCCCTACCGCAGATTGAAGCCCGCCTGGCCAAGCCGCAGGACCGCATCCGCGTGGTATTCGAAGGCGGTTTCTGCGAGCAGCCGCCGCTGGACATGCTCCGCGCCATCGCGCAATCGTGCTACTTGGTGGACGACGATCTGCTCATCGGCCTGCGCTGGATCACACAAGACGTCGCCACGGAAGGCGACCCACTTTTCAACCTGGCCCAGGCCTACCTGGAAAAGTCGACCTATAGCCCGGTGCAGCACGACCTGCGCAAACCGAAAGAAGAAATGCTGCTGCGGCGCATCCGCGCGGCCAAGGCCAGTGCGGCCATCATCACCGCCGCCAAGATGTGCGAGCCGGGCTTGGACGAGCAAGTGGCGTACTCCAAGGCGCTGGACGCGGCCGGCATTCCGTACTTCGTCAGCGAGTTTGAGGAAAGCATGACCAGCTTCGACCACGTCCAGATTCAGCTCGAAACCTTTGTCGAGAACTTGCTTTTTGCGTGAGAGCCGTCACTCGCCACACATCACACTGGAGCATGGCCAATGACTGATACCGATCCGATCGTGGGGCGCGGGGCCAAAGAGGGCGCGCAGCTTTTCCGCGAGTGGTTTCAGACCCTGACGGAAGCGCCCCAGCGGGGCGAGCAGGCCGCCTACGTGTTCGTCATGGGCAGCCTGGCCGAAGTCTTGCGCGCCTTCGATTTTCACACTGTCTTCCCGGAGATTAACTCCCTGCAAACGGCCGTGCGGCGGGTGGCGCACACCTACCTCAGCACTGCCGAAGACTATGGTTACTCGCCCGATATCTGCGGCTACGTCAAAGCCGATCTAGGGATGCAGCTGCGCGGCGGCGAGCACCCCATGGGCCGCATTCCCAAGCCCACGCTGGCTGTATATACCAACGCCTGCAACACCTACGTCAAGTGGGCCGAGATCTGGGAGCGGCTGTATCACATCCCGATCTTCACTCTTGACGTACCCGGCAGCCGCGCCGCGGGCGCCCAGACCTGGCCTGGCCATCCCGACTTCGAAAACGACAAGCGCTATGTCGCCGCGCAGCTCAGGGAACTGATTGAGCTATGCGAGCAGGTGTCCGGCAAGAAATTCGATATCGACCGGCTGCGCGAGGTGATGGGGCATGCCAACGCCATGAGCCGCGCCTGGAAACGCGTGCTGGAGCTTAACCAAAGCAAGCCGGCCGTGTTCAATGCCGTCACCGACGGCACCGTCTATCTCGGCATGTCGAACGGGTTCCGCGGCACAGCGGCAGGCAGCCAATACTTCGAGCGCGTGGTCGAGGAGATGGAGTACAAGGCCGCCCACGGCCTGGGCACCTTGCACGAGGAGAAATACCGGCTGATCTTCGTGGGCGTCCCCTGCTATCCGATCTTCCGTCGTTTTAGCGAGATGTTTGCGGAGTGGGGCGGATCGTTTGTCAGCTCGACCTATCTGTGGTTTGCCTCCGGCGGCACCGACCTGGGCTATGAATACGACCTGAGCCGGCCGCTGGACAGCCTGGCCGAGGGAGTGCTCATCAACGTGCGGCACGCCATGGACAGCATGTTCTTCCAGGATCAGACCTTAATTGACATGGTGGGCCCCTACGGCGTGGATGGCGTGGTCTATCACCCCATCAAATCGTGCCGCACCGTCTCAACCGGCCTGGCCGACAACCGGCGCCGGCTGCTGGAGACCACCGATATTGGCAGCCTGTTCATCGAATCCGACCATATGGACAAGCGGGTCGTATCGGAAGCGCAGTTGAAAAATCGGATCGATGCGTTCTTTGAAGGCCTGGCGACGCGCAAGCAGCTGGCCGCGGCGCGCGGCTGAGGCCGGCCGCCAACCGTCATCGATCACCAACAAAGGAGAGTGGCATGGCCTACGCCGCCGGTGTGGATGTGGGATCCACGCAAACGAAAGCCGTCGTGCTTAACGAGCGACGCGAGATCGTCAGTCGCGCCCTGATTGACACTGGGGCCAACGTGGTGCTGGCCGCGGAGAACGCCTTTGCCGAGGCGATGCGCAGCGGCGACCTGCGTGACGAGGAAGTCGAGTACATCGTCGGCACGGGCTACGGGCGCTACCGGGTCACTTTTGGCGACACGCAAATAACCGAGATTTCGTGCCACGGGCGCGGCGCCGTGCACATGTTTCCCAACACGCGCACCGTGGTGGATATGGGCGGACAGGACACCAAAGCCATCCGGGTGAACCCCACGGGCGAAGTCCTGGATTTCTGCATGAACGATAAATGCGCGGCCGGCACCGGACGCTTCCTGGGAGCAGCAGCCTCGGCTCTGGAGATCCCGCTGGGCGAGCTGGGTCAGGTGGCCTTGCGGGCCGAAAAGCCCGTCAAGATCAGCACCACTTGCACCGTGTTTGCCGAGTCGGAGGTAGTGTCGTGGCTGGGCAAAGGCAAGAAGATCGAAGATATCTTGCTGGGCGTGCACCAGTCCATCGTCTCGCGCTCGCTGGGGCTCATGCGGCGGGTGGGCATTGAACGGGAAGTGACTTTTACCGGCGGCGTGACGCGCAATATTGGCGTGGTGACCGTGCTCAACTCGATGTTGGGCTTCTCCGTCAATGTCAGCGAAGAGTCGCACTACATGGGCGCTCTCGGTGCGGCCTTGTTTGCGATGGATCGCATTCAGGCGCGGCGTTCCCCCGCTGAGGTCGTCGCGGAGAAAGGCTAAACAGGCATGACATACACCGCGGGCATCGACGTCGGCTCCACCTATACCAAAGCCGTCATCCTGGACGAAGCCAACGCGCCGGCCGGACGCGCGCTGGTAAAGACAGGATTTCGATTGGCCGAGGCTGCCTCCAAGGCCTTGCAGCAGGCGTTGGACCAGGCGTCATTGGCACAAACCGACCTGGCATACATCGCCACCACCGGCTACGGCCGCTACCAGGTGGCATTCCGCAACGTCCACGTGACGGACCTGACGGCAGCGGCCCGCGGCGCGCACTGGCTCTTCCCCGGCACGCGCACCATTCTGGATGTGGGCGGGCAGACGATGAAGGCCAGCCGCCTGGACGACACCTCCCGGGTGAAATCGTTCCGCCTGAACGACAAGTGCGCGGCCGGCACCGGCGCCTTCCTAGAGAAGACCGCGCACTACATGGGCTTCAACACCGAGGAGATCGGCCCCCTGGCGGCCACGTCCAAGACCGCCGTGCCGATTTCTGGTGTGTGCGCCGTTTTCGCGGAGTCGGAAGTCATCAATTGTCTCTCACAGGGCAACTCGCCGGCCGACATCATGCACGGCGCGATTGTCTCGTTGGTCGATCGCTCAGTGCAGTTGATGAAGCGCGTGCAAATGGAGCCAGAAATCACCCTCATCGGCGGCATCTTGCGCTTTGAGACGATGGCGCGCGTGGTGCGCGAGAAACTGAAGATGGACGTGAACGTGCCAGAGGGCGAGCTGGTGCAGTTTGTGTCGGCCTTGGGCGCCGCCTTGTTGGCTCGCCACCGCCTCAATAAGCTGAACGAGCAGGGCGTGGCCATTGGCATTGAGAGCGATCTCGAGCCCGTTCCCTGATCGAAATGACGGCGGCGACCGGACCCTTCACGGACTGGCGCCGGGATAGTGGGGCCGGTCAGCTTACTCTCCGGCGCCCGCCCCTCAACGTCATCAATCTCGCCATGCTGCGCGAGATGCGTGGGGCGCTGCAAGCGGCCGCCCGCGAGCCGGCGCTGAACGTGCTCGTCCTGCGCGCAGACAGCACGCTGCGCGTGTTCTCCGCCGGGGTTGACGTGGCCGACCACACCGTCGACAAGGTGGGCGAGATGATCCCCCTGTTTGACGAGGTGTGCGCCATGCTGGCCGAGTTCCCGGCGCCCACCCTGGCCGTGGTCCACGGGCCCGCCCTGGGCGGGGGGTGTGAGCTGGCGCTGTGTTGTGATCTGATCGTCGCCGCCGAGGGGGCGAGCTTCGGCCAACCTGAAATCAAGCTAGCAACCCTGGCTCCCATCGCCGCCCTGCGCTTGCCGGGGTTGGTGGGCTATCGGCGAGCGGCCGAAATGTTGTTCTTGGGAGAGGTCATCCCGGCGACCGAGGCCGCCCGCCTCGGGCTCATCAATCGCGCGGTGCCCGGGGCCGAGCTGGAGACGACGGTCGATCAATACCTCGCCAGGCTCCGAAACCTGAGCGGCGCGGCCCTGCGCCTGTGCAAGCGCGCCGTCCGGATGGGCGCAGGCGGCGCGATGGACTTGCCGGCGCTGGAAAAGCTGTACCTGGAAGAGCTGATGTCTACCGAGGATGCGCGCGAGGGCGTGGCGTCCTTTCTTGAGAAGCGCCCACCCGTGTGGAAGAACAGGTGACCATGAGACATATCGAGGGCGGGGCATGAAGGCCGCCATCTTTCACGCCCCGCACCAGCCGCTGATCATCGAGGAAATTCTCGCGCCAGCGCCCGGCGCCGGGGAAATCCTGGTGAAAGTAGCTGGCTGCGGCGTCTGTCACACCGATCTCCACTACCTTGACCACGACGTGCCTACGTTCAAGAAACCCCCGCTGGTCCTGGGGCACGAGGTCTCCGGGCTGGTGGCCGGCTTCGGGCCGGGCGCCAACCGGGACGGGCTGCGCGAAGGGGACCGGGTGCTGCTGCCGGCCGTTTATGGCTGCGGCCACTGCCGAATGTGCCGCCTGGGACGCGAGAATATCTGCGAGAACATGGTGATGTTCGGCAACCACGTGGATGGCGGCTACGCCGAATTCATGCTGGCCCCGGCCAAGGAGGCGATTCCGCTGCCTGCGGAGATCCCGCTCGTCGAGGGTGCCATCATCGCGGATGCCACGACCACTCCCTATCACGCAGTGGTCAATCGGGGGCGCGTGCTGCCAGGCGACTCGGTGGTGGTGTTTGGGTGTGGCGGCATTGGGTTGAACATCGTGCAGATCGCGGCGGCGATCGGCGGGCGCGTGGTGGCAGTGGACCTGGCCGAACAAAAACTGCAATGGGCGCGCAGGTTTGGCGCGGACGCCACCATCAACGCCCAGACCGTCGAGCGGGTTGAAAAGGAAGTCCGCAAGCTCACCGGCGGCGGCGCGGATGTCGTTTTTGAAGCGATTGGCAACCCCGCCACGCAGGCCCAGGCGGCGGCCTGCGCGCGCCCCGGCGGGCGCGTCGTCTTGGTCGGCTTCTCCGAGAAGCCGATGACGCTGGATTCCGGGCGCGTGATGTTCCGTGAGATCGAGGTGGTCGGTTCTCTCGGTTGCCGCGCCGTCGATTACCCACGTGTGCTGGAATTGGCGCGGCAGGGCAAGATCAAGGTGGCGGAGCTGGTCACTGCCAGATTCCCGCTGGCCGACATCAACGCGGCCTTCGATGCCCTGCGCCGGGGTGAAGGCATTCGGTCCGTGGTTACTCCTTAACATGAACGACCCCCTTGAACATCTTTTGCTGGAGCATCGTGACATCCTGGCGCAGGCCGCGGGTCTGCGAAAAGCCGTGGCCGAGCTGGATGCGCGCGGTGAGGCGGCGTTGCCCGACGCGCTGCCGCTATTGGCCCGGGTCGGTCGAATGATGGAGACGCAGCTGGCACTGCATGCCCGCAAAGAGGACGAGGCCCTCTTCCCAGCGCTGGAAGCCATCTTCGGCGTCGACGGCAGCCCGACCTGTGTAATGCGGCAGGAGCACCAGGAGATTCATGGCCAGGGCGAGCTGCTGCGCCGCACACTCCACGAGCTGAATGAGGTCGAGCATCCGCGGCTGCGAGCCGGCGGGGCCAGGCTGCAGGAACTGGTCATGTCCAGCGGCAGCGTAGACACCTTGAAGACTACCGCGGTGGAGATTATTCAATTGCTCGATGGGCACTTTGGGAAGGAGGAGCAAATCCTGTTCCCCATGGCCCAAAATCTGCTGGATGAAGCCGCGCTGGCCGAAGTCGGCCGAAAAATCGAGGCGCTGCTCAGCCCAGGAAGCTGATCTGAATAGTCCTCTTCTTGTGAACCTTATCACGAAATTGACAAGCCCTGTTTCCATGCTAGACTAAAAAATGTCTCACTTACGAGACGGTAGTCTTTTGAGTGACATATGTCGAACCGGCTTCATCTTCAGACGCAGTTTATTGTCTTTATCCTGTTTGGAGATGTGATCGTTCACCGAGGCGGGTCGGCCTGGACCAGCGGTCTGCTGCAGATGCTGGAAGTGCTGGGGGTCAGCGAGCGCGCGGCGCGCTCGGCCCTATCCCGGATGTGGCGCAAAGGCTGGCTGAAGCCCAAGCGGGAGGGACGGCACAGCCTGTATACCTTAACCGCCAAAGGGCGGCGGATCCTGGAAGAAGGCAACCAGCGCATATTTGAGCCACGCCACCTGGTTTGGGATGGACATTGGTATCTGGCGGTGTACTCGCTGCCCGAGACCAAGCGCGCGCTGCGAAACGATCTGCGCAAACGGCTGACCTGGCTCGGCTTCGGGCCGCTGTCCACCGGGACGTGGATTTCACCGCATAACCGCCAGGCCGAGGTGGAAGCCATGTTGGATGATTTGAACGCGCGCGGTTTCGTTCAGCTCTTTTCCGGCTTGTGTTTGGTCGGCGGCGACGATCGTCAGGTAGTCGAACAATGTTGGGACATGAAAGCGCTGAACCAGAAGTACGCGCGCTTCATTAGCCGCTGGCAGCCGGAATACGAAAAATGCGCCCAGGCAGCGGCCCAGGGCGATCGGCTGCCCCCGGCACAGTGTTTCGCCCAACGCTTTTGGATCACACAGGATTACAGCCCATTCCCGCGTCTCGATCCGAACCTCCCCGCTCCGCTCCTGCCTGAGGGTTGGCTGGGCACCCGGGCGGCGGAGCTCTTCAACGGCTATCGCAGCTTGTTGAACGATCAGACCAACGAGTTCATTGAGGCCACTCTCCAGGGACCAAACGGCAGATAGCTGTGAAATAGGATGCCATGATGCGAACTGAGCGGTTAATAGAAGCGGTTTCGAGCAAAGGCCAGCCTGGAAATCAGGCTGGCCTTTTTATTTACGAGTAATCCTGTCTTGATTATCCAGATTGAGAGACAACATGACTGACTTTCACCTCAATGTGATGTTGCCTCCGCAAGAGGCGCCGTGCGGCGTGCCAGTGCCGACGCCGCGTCTCCCCGAAATGGAGCGGCCGGCTGACCCCCGATTGGTGGCCGATGGCTGGCAGCGCCGCTTCATGGCAGACGGACAGAGGCTGGCTGAGTACGTAGACTTGTACACCTCGCTCGGGTTCGATGTGCGAACTGAGATCGTCCAGCCCGAGGAAATCGGCCCAGAATGCACGGACTGCCGCCTGATTGTCTGCCGGCAGTACGTCACACTATACACGCGCAAGAAGTAACAACCCACAAGGAGGCCGCATGAGCGAGCAGCACAAGTTCCTGCTGGATGAAAGTAAGCTTCCCAAAGCCTGGTACAACATCAACGCCGACATGCCGGTGCCGCCGCAGCCGGTGCTGCACCCGGGCACCATGGAGCCGGTGACCCCCGACTTCCTGAGCGTGCTCTTCCCCATGAGCCTGATCATGCAGGAGATCAGCGCCGAGCGTTATATTGAGATTCCTGAGCCGGTGCGCGACATCTACAAGCTCTGGCGCCCCACCCCGCTGTTCCGGGCCGTGCGGCTGGAGAAGGCGCTGGACACCCCGGCCCACATTTATTACAAGTACGAGGGCGTGTCGCCGGTCGGCTCGCACAAGCCGAACACAGCCGTGCCGCAGGCCTTCTACAACAAGGAAGCCGGCACCAAGGCTCTCACCACCGAAACCGGGGCTGGGCAGTGGGGCAGCGCGCTGGCGATGGCCTGCAACTTCTTCGACATTGACCTGGAAATCTATATGGTCAAGGTCAGCTACCACCAGAAGCCCTACCGGCGCATCATCATGGAGAACTTTGGCGCGCAGGTCTTTGCCAGCCCAACCGACCGGACCCACTTTGGCCAGAGCGTGCTGGCGCAGGACTCCGACTCGCCGGGTTCCCTGGGCATGGCCATCTCCGAAGCGGTGGAAGTGGCCGCGACCAGCGGCGGCGCTAAGAAGTATTCGCTCGGCTCAGTGTTGGGACACGTGCTGATGCATCAGACGGTCATTGGGCTCGAATCGCTGGAGCAGATGGAGATGGCCGGCGAGTACCCGGATTTCGTCATCGGCTGCGCGGGCGGCGGCAGCAACTTCGCCGGCTTTGCCTATCCCTTCGTGCACCAGAATCTGACGGGCGGCAAGAACGCCAGGATCATCGCCGTCGAGCCAGCCTCCTGCCCGAGTCTGACCCGCGGCGAGTACACGTTCGACTACGGCGACACGGCCGCCATGGCGCCCATCGTCAAGATGTACACGCTCGGTCACACCTTCGTGCCGCCGGGCATCCATGCCGGCGGGCTGCGCTACCACGGCATGGCGCCCAGCGTGAGCGCGTTGGTCAACCACGGCGACATCGAAGCGCGGGCGGTGCATCAGCTCGAGACGTTCGCCGCAGCGGTGCAATTCTCCAAGGCCGAGGGCATCATCCCGGCGCCCGAGTCGGCTCATGCCATCCGCGTGGCGATTGACGAGGCGCTCAAGTGCAAACAGACCGGCGAGAAGAAGGTCATCGCCTTCAACCTGTCGGGCCACGGCCACTTCGACATGATGGCCTACGAGGCCTATCACCACGGGCAGCTGCGAGACTATGAGTATCCAGCCGAGAAGATCGCAGAAGCCATGACGCATCTGCCAAAAGTCCAGGTGCCGGCTTAATGGCTCATCCCGGTCCTCCCCTCAGCCTTGGGGAGGACCGGGGATTGACTGCGAACGATGAAGCTCGAACCGTCTGCCCTGCAATTGTGTTTTGTGCCCCTCGAGGCCCTGCTGCTTCACGAGGAGGACGACCCGTTCCGCGTCAAGCGGCTGGCGCTGACCCTCCAACACGAGGGCAAATTGCGCAATCCGCCTATTGTGGCCGAGCAGGCTGGGCGCTACCTGGTGCTAGACGGCGCGACGCGCACCACTGCCCTACGTCAGCTGGGCTATCGCGACATTCTGGTTCAAGTCGTGGATTACTATGACGAAGCGGTTCAAGTCGGCACCTGGAATCACGTGCTGGTCGGCCTGTCGCATAACCGGCTGTTGGCGAACCTGGCCGGCGTTGAAGGCCTCAGCCTCCAATCGGTGGACGCCGAAACGGCCTGCCGCATGTTAGGCACGCAGGAGACCGTCGCGGCCGTGGTGATGCGGAACGGCGAGTGGTTTGCCGTCCTTTGTGAAGGCGATTGCGTCCAACGGGCCAACCTGCTCTGCCAGTTCGTGGCAGAATATCGAGGCAAAGCCGAAGTCCATCGCACGGTGGAGATGGATCTATCTCTGCTGGTCCCAGAATACCCGGACCTTACCGCCGTGATCTCCTTCCCAAACTTCTCGCCGGCGGAAATTGCTCAGATTGCTCTCAGCGGCGCCAGGGTGCCCATGGGCACCACGCGCCACATGGTCGCCGGCCGCACTCTCGGGTTAGACATCCCGCTGGACAGGCTGACCGGCTCACAGCCGCTTGAAGCAAAGAACGCCTGGCTCAAAGACCTGGTCGCCCGGCGCCTGCAAGCGAACAAGATTCGCCTGTACCAGGAACCGGTCTTTGTCTTCGACGAGTAAGGTTGTCATGAGCGCTCAGCTTCTCCTCGGCAACGACGCGATTGCACTGGGCCTAGTGGAAAACGGCTGCCAGTTGGTCACGGCTTACCCCGGCACGCCCAGCTCAGAGATTCTGTCGGGCGTCGTCAAATTCAGCAAGAAGCTAAACTGCGATATTTACACCGAATGGAGTGTGAGCGAGAAGGTGGCCTTTGAGGTGGCCCTGGCGGCCAGTTTGAGCGGCCTGCGTTCGGCGACCGCCATGAAACAGGTGGGCCTGAACGTCGCCGCTGACCCCATGTTCAGCGCGGCCTATATGGGCGTGGTCGGCGGCTTCGTCATCATCCCCTGTGATGATCCCGGCCCGCTCTCGTCGCAGACGGAGCAGGACTCCCGCCTGCTGGGCCTCGCCGCCAAAGTGCCCGTCTTCGACCCTTCGACCCCGGCGGAAGCGCTGACGATGGTGCGGGCAGCGCTGGAGCTGTCGGAGCGGCATCGCCTGCCAGTGATCTTGCGGCCGACGACGCGGGTGTGCCACGCGCTGCAGACCGTTGAGGTCGATCAGGCGGCAGCGGCCGCGCGCGCGCGGCTCCCTAAAAGTCAGCTCGGCTTCAAGAAAGAGCCGCAGCGGTGGGCGGCCACACCCGGCTTCCGCCTCAAGCTCCACTTCGAGCTCAACGCCAAACTCCAGGCGATTGAAACCGAGTTTGAGCGGTCGCCGCTCAACTACATTGACAATCTCCCCGCCGCCGGCACGCACCGCGACGACTGGCGACTGGGCATCATCGCCAGCGGCGTCGCCTATCAAACCGCCGCACAGGCCTTGGCCGAGCTTGGCGCGAGTGTTCCGATGCTCAAAATTGGCACGCCCTTCCCCTTGCCGCGGCAACGCGTCATGGATTTCGTCAGACGTTGCCAGCGAGTGCTGGTCATCGAAGAGCCGGACGCCTGCATCGAATTGCAGATACCCGACCGGACGCACGTCAGCGGGCGGCTGGACGGCACGGTGCCCAACGCCGGGGAGCTCTCACCGGAAGTGGTGACGGCCTTTCTAGCCGATGCGTTGGAAGGCAGCGGGGTTACTGTCGCGCCGCCGCCCGACGACCAAGCGTTGAACAGCCTCATCCAGTCCTTGAAGATCGCGCCGCGCCGTCCGCGCCTGTGCCCCGGCTGTTCCCATCGCTCGACCATGTTTACCATGAAGCGCGTTTTTGGCCCCAACGCCATTTATCCTGGCGATATTGGTTGCTATTCCCTGGGGACGAACCTGCGCGCGATCGACACGTTTGTCGACATGGGCGCGGCGGTGACGATGGCGACCGGCTTCTATCAGGCCGCGCGCTTTACCGGAGATAAGCGCCCTATCGTCGCCCTGATCGGCGACTCCACCTTCCTGCACTCCGGCATCGCCCCACTGATCAACGCCGTGCACACCGGCGCCCGGTTTGTCCTGCTGATCCTCGACAACCACACCACGGCCATGACCGGCGCGCAGCCCACGCCAGCCAACGACTACACGGCCAACGGCGACGTCGCCGCCAAAATCCCCATCCGCGATATTGTGAAGGCCATCGGGGTGAAGTTCGTACGGATGGCCGACCCGTACGCGCATGAGCCGTTCGCCGCCTTGCTGAAAGAAGCCCACACCTTCGCGCAGTCGCCGGAGGGCGGTGTGGCGGTCATCATCGCCGACCGGCCATGCGTGCTCTATGACCGCACGCCGGTCGACGCGGCCCCGGTGCCAGTCGTCATCACCGACGATTGCGACGGCTGTCGCTACTGCGTGGAGGCCTTTGAATGCCCGGCCCTGGTCTTGCGGGCCGACAGATCGCGTGTGGACATCGACTATCGCATCTGCATTGATTGCGGGCAGTGCATCGACGCCTGCTACAAGGGATTTATCGTGCCGCAGTTGACCGCCGCCAGCCGTGAGCTACCCGACAAGGCGGAAGCCCCGGCCTGAACACTGACTGTAAACCATGAATGGTGAACGACTGACCTTGGAGCGCAAACTCGTTGTGACCGGCATCGGTGGACAAGGCATCATTTTTGTCACCAAGGTCCTGGCGCAGGCGGCCATGGCCCGCGGCGAGCGGGTGATGGCCTCCGAGAACCATGGCATGAGCCAGCGCGGCGGCAGCGTGATGTCCTATGTGAAGATCGGCGGGAGCGAGGCCCCCCTCATCCGGCGCGGGACGGCGGATACCCTGGTCGCCCTTGACCGGGTGGAAGCCATTCGCGCTTTGCCGTACCTGCGCCTTTCGGGCCAGGTGTGCGTGAACAGCCCGGATGGCCTCGGCTCAGAGTTCATGCCGCGTCTGAACGAGATGGGCGTGCAGGTACATGCGTTCGACGCGGACGCGTGCGCGAAAGAATTGGGGGCATCGCCGGTGGCCAACCTCGTCCTGCTGGGCTTCGCGGCGGCGCGCGGCGCGCTGGGGCTAACCATTGACGAATTGCAGACCGCCGTGCAGACGCTTGGCCCGGCGAAGGCGGTTGGCCTGAACTTGAAGGCGCTGGAGATGGGAGCACGCCGGGCACTGGCCATTCATGAAACCCTTTGAGTATTTTGCGCCCGCGACTCTGTACGAAGCCTGCCACTTGCTGGCCGCCCACAAAGGCGAGGCGCGCGTCATCGCCGGCGGCACCGACCTGCTGCTGAAAATGAAAGCCGGGGCGCTGCGCGCCGACCCGAAGGCCATCGTCAATATCAAACGCCTCCACGAGCTGCGCGGCCTGGCCGATCGCCAATCCGTGATTGGCATTGGCGCGCTCACGACGCTGGAGGAGCTGCGCGGGTCGCCCCTCGTGCGCGAGCGTTTGCCGGCGCTGGCCGAGGCCGCGAACACAATGGCCTCAGTGCAGATTCGCAACCTGGCGACGGTGGGCGGCAATCTGTGCAACGCCGCGCCCTCCGCTGACCTTGCGCCGATCCTGATCGCGCTGGAGGCGGTGGCGGTCATATCCAGCCCCAGCGGCGGGCGACGCCTCCCGCTGGACGAGTTTTTCGTCGGCCCGGGCCAGACGGTGCTGACGCCCGGCGAGTTGCTGCTGGCGATTGAGGTGCCGCTGCCCGCGGGCCGCTCCGCCTATCTCAAACATTCACCCCGCCAGCACATGGATATCGCCGTCGTGGGCGTGGGCCTGGCGCTGAAACTTGAGGCAGACCGTTGCGAATCGGCGCGGGTGGTGCTGGGCGCTGTCGCTCCTGTTCCCTGGCGCGCCCGGCGCGCTGAAGAGGAACTGACTGGCAGCCGGCTGAACCCCGAGCGGATCAGCCGGGCAGCCAGCCTCGCCGCCGAGGAAGCCATGCCGATTGACGACGTGCGCGGCTCTGCCTGGTATCGCCGGCGCATGGTCGAAGTGCTCACCCGGCGCGGGCTGATGAGTTTGATGCGGATCTGATGCCAAAATACCACCTGACCTTGACTGTGAACGGCGAGCCGCGCGAAGTGCTGATTGACCCGCGCCGGACGCTGCTAGACGTCTTGCGCAACAGCCTTGACCTGCGCGGCGCGCACCGGGGGTGCGACTCGGGCGACTGCGGCGCGTGCACCGTCCTGCTCAATGGCCGACCCATCACCGCCTGCATGGCGCTGGCGGCCGATTGCGAAGGAATGGCGGTACTGACCGTCGAAGGCATCACGCCAAATGGCAGCCTGCATCCGGTTCAGCGCGCGCTGGTGGATAAAGGCGGAATCCAATGCGGTTTCTGCACGCCAGGAATGGTGATGGCCGCCGTGGCCTTGCTTAACGACCGCCCCTGCCCCACCGCAGAGGACGTGCGCGAGGGCCTGGCCGGCAACCTGTGCCGCTGTACGGGGTACAAGAAAATCGTGGACGCCGTTTTGTCCGCTGGAGCAGAGCGGTGAGCACTGTCGTCGGTCAACGCCTGGCCAAACTCGATGCGCCCGACAAAGCGACGGGCCGCACCGTGTACGGGCACGACGTGCGCCTGCCGGGGATGCTGCACGGCCGCATCCTATATTCGCGCCACCCGCACGCGCGCGTCCTGCGCGTGGATGTCTCCCGCGCGCTCAAGCTCCCTGGCGTTAAAGCCATCCTCACCGCCGCCGATAACCCCTCGGCGAAGTTCGGCTATGGCAAAGACAATACGCCCTTGAAGGGCGAGGTGGTGCGCAGCCGGCGCGACGAGGTGGCGGCGGTCGCGGCGATCGACGCCGATATTGCCGAAGAGGCGCTGGGCCTGATCGAAGTGGACTACGAGCCGCTCCCGGCGGTCTTCTCAGCCCAGGCGTCTTTGCAAGCCGGCGCCCCGCTGATTCACGAAGAACAGGGCAGCAACCTGTTCAAGCAATATCGCTACTCGCACGGCGACCTGGAGATCGGGCAGCGCGAAAGCGATGTCACCGTCGAGGCCGATTTTGAGCTGCCCTATGTCGCGCACGCCGCGATGGAGCCCAGCGTGGTCGTGGCCGCCTTCGACCAGCGCGGGCACCTCACGCTCTACAGCACCACCCAGATCCCGTTCCTGCTGCAGCGCGACCTGGCCGAGGCGCTGGGGATGGAAGGGAGCGAGATTCGCGTCATCCAGACCGCTATCGGCGGCGCCTTCGGGCGCGGGCTGGACATTTACCCCTTTGAGCCGATCGCGGCCCTGCTGGCGCGCAAAGCCGGGAGGCCCGTGCGCGTGTCGTTCTCCCGGTCGGAAGAATTCCTGGCCGCGCCCCTGCGCCAGCCGGCCCAGGTCCACGTCCGAGCTGGAGCCAGGCGCGACGGCGCCCTCACCTTCCGCGACGTGTCGGCCCTGCTCGACATTGGCGCCTACGTGTCGTGGGGGAGCGTCACGCCGCTGGTGATGATGGAGACGACGGCCTCGCTCTACCGCGTGCCGCACGTTCGCTTTTCCGCCGACTGCGTCTACACCAACAACCCCATCACGGGCGCGGTGCGCGGCTACGGCAACCCGCAATCCACCTTCTTTATCGAGACGATGATGGATCGCCTGGCCGTCGCGCTCAGGCTCGACCCGGTCGAGTTTCGCCTGCGCAATGCCAACCGTCCCAACGAGGATACGCCGCAAGGGCTAAAGATTACGTCGTGCGGCTTGAAGGAATGCCTGGAGGCGGTGGCGGCGCGGGCCGATGTCGAGAGTGAGGGGACCAGGGCGCCTGGAAGCCAGGGCGGCCGGCCGGGCCTGGTGGCTGGCCTCCAGGCGCCCAGCAGCCATCTCAAGCGCGGCATCGGTTTTGCGTCCACCCTCAATGTGGGCGGCGGGGCGCGAATTTACCGCAGCGATGGCTGCGGCGCAACGGTGAAGGTGGATGATTTTGGCCACGTTTCGCTGATCACCGGCAGCACCGAAATTGGCCAGGGCTCGGAGACGGTGCTGGCGCAGATTGTGGCGGACGTGCTGGGCGTCAGCCTCCAGGACATTAACGTCCTCAACAGTGACACCGACATCAAACCCTGGGATGTGGGCGTGCATGCCAGCCGCACTACCTTCATCGCCGGGAACGCGGCGCAGCTGGCCGCCCTCGATGCGCGCACCCAAATCTTTGAGACGGCCGCCGAAATGATGAGGGTTACGCCAGACAAGCTCGCGGCGCGCAACGGCCACATCGTCGTCATGGATGGCGAGCTCCCAGCGACCCCGGCCCGATCCATCGAACTCAGCAAAGCCGCGCGCGCCCGCCACTTCCGCGAAGGCGGCCAGGTCATCAGCGGCGAGGGCTGGTATGACCCGCCGACCAGGCTGGTGGACAAGGAGACATACAAGGGCAACATCTCCGCCACCTACGGCTTTGGGGCGCAGATGGCCGAGGTGGAAGTGGACACGGAGACGGGGCGGGTACGCGTCTTGCGGCTGGTGTGCGCCAACGATGTAGGGCGCGCCATCAACCCTATGGCGGTGGAAGGCCAGATCGAGGGCGGCACCCAGATGGGGCTGGGGTATGCGCTCACCGAGGAAGTGATCGTCAAGGACGGCCGCGTGCTGAACCCAGACTTCCTCGACTACCGCCTGTTCACCACCGCGGATATGCCCGAGCTGGAAACCATCATCATCGAGACCGACGAACTGCTGGGGCCCTTCGGCGCGAAAGGGGTGGGCGAGATGGGCGGCACCCCAACCGCGGCCGCCGTTGCCAACGCCATTTACGACGCAGTGGGCGTGCGTCTGACCACCGTGCCCATGACGCCCGAGCGTGTGCTGCAGGCTCTGGACCAGAAAGCAGCCCACTAATCCGTGCGTTGAGCACGGCGAATGAGGCCGGTGAGAATTGCGCCAGGACAATGGCGCCGTGGAGATACCGATGACTCAACTCCAATTGAACCCGCACCTGTTGAAGGTCCCACTCTACATCGCTGGGAAGTCCATCGAAGAGGTGCAGGAAGAACTGGGCCTGGACGAGGTGGTCAAGCTGGGGTCGAACGAGAACCCGCTCGGTCCATCGCCATTGGCGGTGGAAGCCGCCCGGCAGATGCTGAGCGAAGCGCATCGCTATCCCAACTATTGGGAGAAAGTCCTGCGCCGCAGGCTTGGCGCCGCCCTGGACCCCGACTTTACCGAGCAGAACATTCTCATCGGGAATGGCGGCTGCGATGTGCTGCGGATGGTGACGCACGGCTTCATGAGCGCGGGCGGCGGGATGATCACTGCCAGCGCCACCTTTCCTATGTTTTCGATTTTGGCGACGATGTTTGGCGGGCAAACGGTCGAAGTGCCGCTGCGGGCCGACTACCACCTGGATCTACCCGCGATCCAGCGGGCCGTCACTCCCGCCACGCGTATGATTTTCCTGTGCACGCCCAATAACCCCACCGGGACGATCATCAGCCAGAGCGAAGCTGATGCGTTCATCGTCAACATTCCCGAGCAAGTCATCGTCGTTTTCGACGAATCGTATGGCGATTTTGTGAGTGACCCGCGCCACGTGAACAGCCTGCAGCTCATCAAACAGGGCCACAACGTCGTCTCGGTCCGCAGCTTTTCCAAAAAGTCAGGGCTGGCGAATTTACGAGTGGGCTATGCCATTGCGCGGCCCGAGATCATCCAGTACCTCCATCACGCGCAAATGCCGTTCAACACCGGCTCGATCGCGCTGGTGGCGGCCATCGCCAGCCTGGACGACCTCGAGTATCAACACCAGAGCACGGCACTGGTGCAGGCAGAGCGCACCTTCCTGTACGCGGCGTTTGACGAATTAGATTTGACATATATTCCAAGCGAGGCCAATTTCGTGCTGGTTACAAATCTGCCGGTGGACGCCAGGGCGCTGGCTGACGCAGTTCTGCAAAAGGGCGTCATCATCCGCTGGGCGGGCAGCATGGGCCTGCCGGACGCCATTCGGGTGAGCGTGGGGACGCGGAAGCAGAACCAGGAGTTCGTGGACGTGTTGCGCGCGGTGCTGGAAGAAGCCAAAGCCGTCGCCTGAGGCCACCCGCCATGGATTACATTCAGCGAGTTGAGCGCGTGGCGCTGGCAGTCGAAGACCTGGATCAGGCCCAGGCCTTTTTCGAGCAGTGGTTTGGCGCCAGGTTCTGCCCGGAAGAGAACATTGTGGACATGGGTATCCGCTACCGGCCCTTTGACATTGGCGCGAGCAAGATGGAGCTGCTGCAGGCCACGCGCGCCGACAGCCCCGTTGCCAGGTTCATCAAGCGGAACGGCGGGCCGGGCGTGCATCACATCACGTTTGAGGTGGCCGACCTGGATGCGGCCGTCGCGGAGCTGGAACGGCGCGGTGGGCGCATCGCCTACCGTCACACCTACGGGCCAGGCGTGACGTTCGAGGGCCAATACTGGCGGGAGGCGTTTGTCCACCCCAAGGACGCATTTGGGGTGCTGATCCATCTGGCGGAAAAAAAGGCCGTCGGCGGCGAGCCGGATGTTGGAGCATTGCCCGCATGAACCCGAGGCCGGCTGAAGAGCAAGAGCTATTCCGCAAGTCGGTGCGCGGCTTTGTAGAGAAAGAAGTCGCGCCGCTGGCCGCGCAGTTGGACGAGCGGGGTGAATTCCCCACGGCGCTCTTCCGGCGCTGCGGGCAATTGGGCTACTTCGGCTTGCGCTACCCAGAGGCGGTGGGCGGCCTGGGCGCGGACTTCACCACCTTCTGCCTGATGGCGGAGGAGCTGGCGCGCGGCTCGCTCTCGCTGGCGGCGGCGGTCTCCATGCAGTGCCTGATGGGCACGGACTTCGTCTATCGGTTCGGAACGGACGAGCATAGGACTCGCTTGCTCGCGCCCGCTCTGCGCGGCGAGAAGATTGGCACCATCGCGATGACCGAGCCGGACTTTGGCTCGGACCTTGGCGGCCTGACCACCCGCGCCGTGCCCGTCGACGGCGGCTGGGTGCTGACTGGGCGCAAGATGTGGATCACGTCTGCCACGGTGGCCGATTTCTTTACCGTGGCGGCCAAGACGGACCCGGCCGCCGGGTTCAAAGGGATCGATCTATTCCTGGTGGAGAAAGCTATGCCGGGCCTGGCGGTCGGCAAGCGCATCGAGAAGATGGGCGTGCGCGCCTCCGAGACCTCTGAGCTGATATTGGACGCCGTGCGCGTGCCCGCCGCCAATCTGCTGGGAGGACCCGGCACCGGCTTCAAAAGCCTCGGCGCGCTCCTGGCCGAGATACGCACGATGACGGGCGCGCTGGCGCTGGGGCTGGCGCAAGCCGCGCTGGAGGCCTCGATCCGCTACGCCCACGAGCGCGTGCAGTTTGGCAAGCCGATTGCAGCCTATCAAGCCATTTCGCACAAGCTGGCGGAGATGGGGACGCAGCTCGAAGCCGCGCGCGGTCTGGTGCAGCGCGCCGCCTGGCAGATTGACGCTGGCCGGCCGGATATGAAGCTGGCCGCGATGGCGAAGCTGTTTGCCACCGAGATGGCAAACAAGGCCGCCGACGAATGCACCCGCATATTTGGCAGCTATGGTTTCGCGATGGAGTATGAGGCCCAGCGCTACTTTCGCGACGCGCGCTTTCTGCTTTATGGAGGCGGCACGAGCGAGATCCTGCGCGGCATCATTGCGAAGGAGCTGGGGGTATAGACCTATGGCAAATCGCGGCCTGACTTTTGACCAATTTAACCTGGGCGACGTGTTTGTCTCACCCGGACGCACCGTAACCGAGGCCGATGTGGTGGCGTTCGCGGGGCTGTCGGGCGATTACAACCCCCTCCACATCGATGCGGAGTTTGCCAGGGCCACGCCTTTCAGCGGCCGCATCGCCCATGGCATGCTGGTCGCGGCAATGGCCACCGGCATGTCGAACTGGACCGGCATATTCGAGGGAACTACCCTGGCGCTGCTCGAGCAGGTCATCCAGTATAAAAACCCGACCCGCTTCGGCGACACGGTGCACCTGGAGCTGAAAGTGCTGCAGAAGAAAGAGACGTCGAAGCCGAACCGCGGCATCGTCAGCTTCGAGACGCGCGTGCTGAACCAGGCGGGCCAGGCCGTCATTGAGGGCCAGTGGACGCTGCTGGTCAAGCGCGGAGAATAAACCATGCGACTCAAAGATAAAGCGGCGCTCATCACCGGCAGCGGCAGCGGCATTGGGCGCGCGACCGCGCTGCGCTTCGCCCAGGAAGGCGCGCGGGTCGTCGTGGCAGACATGGACGAGGCCGGGGTAAACGAGACGGCCAGACTCATCCGCGAAGCCGGCGGTGAGGCGGTGGTCGTGGTTGGCAGCGTGGCTGCTCGCGCCGACGCGCAGCAGATGGTGGATAGCGCCACGCGGGCATTCGGCCGGCTGGATATCCTGATCAACAACGCCGGCATCACGCGCGATGCGCTGACCGTGCGCGTGAAAGACGGCGACGTCAAGATCATGACCGACGAGCAGTGGGACGCGGTCCTGAGCGTCAATCTAAAGGGCACCTGGCTGATGGCACAGCTGGCCGCGGTGCCCATGATCAAGCAGAAATACGGCCGCATCGTCAATACCGCCTCCGTTGGCGCGCAGGGCAACATCGGCCAGGCCAATTACTCGGCCTCCAAGGCCGGCGTCATCGGGCTCACCAAGACGCTGGCGCTGGAGTGGGCGCGCTACCGCATCGCCGTCAACTGCGTTGCGCCGGGGGGGGTCAAGACGCGGATGACCGCCGCCATCCCCGAGAATGTGATGGCTACACTGGTCGAGCGCATTCCGCTCAAGCGGATGGCCGAGCCGGACGAGATCGCCGCGGTGCACGTCTTCCTGGCCAGCGACGAGGCCAGCTACATCACCGGGCAGGTGATTTGGGTGGATGGCGGCCTGACCGTGGGGGCGTGAGGGGAGCGCGCAGCGCGTTGTCGCCCGCCCAGGCCCAACGCGCTACGTGATTGCCGGAGGCAGCATGCAATTTCAGAACGTGTTCATCCCCTACGGCGGCTACTGGAGCACGCCGTTCGTGAAGTGGCAGGGGAGCTTTGCCGGCCTGCACCCTTTGACGTTTGCGGCCGAGGTCACGCAGCGCGCCTTGGCCGAGCGCCATATTCCACCGGCGGCCTTTGAGGCGCTCTACCTGGGCACGACCGTCCCTTCCCCGCACGCCTTCTACGGCGCGCCGTGGGTGGCGGCGCTGATCGGCGCCGCGGGGATTACCGGCCCCACATTTTCGCAAGCCTGCGCCACTTCGGCGCGGGTCATCGGCAGCGCCGCGTTTGAGGTGGAGACGGCGCCGGCTGCGGCCGTTCTCTGCCTCACCGCCGACCGCACGTCCAACGCCCCGCACCTGTCCTACCCCAATCCCCACAACCCCGGCGCGCGCCCGGACACTGAAGATTGGGTGTGGGATAACTTCAACTGTGACCCGGCGATCCACCTGGCCATGATCGAGACCGCGGAGAACGTGGCGCGGGAAGAAGAGATCACCACCGAAGAACAGCATGAGGTCATGCTGATGCGCTACGCTCAATACCAGGCGGCGCTCACCGATGAGGCGGCCTTTCACCGGCGCTATATGGTCACACCGGTTGAGGTGCGCCCGTCAGGCAAGAGAATAGTCGCCACCGTCAAGGACGACGAGGGCGTTTTCCCGACGACCGCCGAGGGCCTGGCCAGGCTCAAGCCGGTTCTGCCCGCTGGCACGGTCACATTCGGCGCGCAAACCTATCCGGCCGATGGCAACGCCGGGATGATCGTCACCAGCCATGACCGCGCCGCCGAACTGAGCCGCGCCCCGCAGATCGCCATCCAGATTGTCAGTTTCGCGCAAGGCCGGGTCAAACCCGGCTTTATGCCGGAGGCCAACGTCCCGGCCGCCCAGCGGGCGTTAGAATTAGCCGGCCTGACCGTGGCCGAGGTCAAAGCGATCAAGACCCACAACCCATTCGCGGTGAACGACATTTACTTTGCGCGCACGATGGGCGTCCGGAAGGAAGCCATGAACAACTATGGCTCATCCCTCATCTGGGGCCATCCGCAGGGGCCGACCGGAATGCGGCTGATGATCGAGCTGATTGAGGAGCTGGTGCTGCGCGGCGGCGGCTACGGGCTGTTCACCGGCTGCGCGGCCGGCGATACCGCGGCGGCGATCGTGGTGAAGGTTGGAGATCAGGGATGACGCCTATCCGCGTGCTGGTCGCTAAACCTGGCCTGGACGGCCACGACCGGGGCGCCAAGGTGGTGGCGCTGGCGCTGCGCGATGCTGGCTTTGAGGTCATCTACACCGGCCTGCATCAGACCGTGGAACAAATCGTCGAGGCGGCGTCGCAGGAGGACGTGGATGTGATCGGCCTCTCGATTCTTTCTGGCGCGCATCTGCCGATAGCGCAGAAATTGATGGCGAGGCTGCGCGAGGCCGGGATGGAGCGGGTGCTGGTGCTGGTCGGCGGCAATATCCCCGAGTGCGACCACGCGCCTTTACGGGAATTGGGCGTGGCTGGGGTGTTCGCAACCGGCAGCAGTTTCGAGGCGATTGCGGCGTTCATCCGCGCGCGGGTGAGTGAAATGGAAGCGGCGCGCTAAAGATGCGCCCAAAGGTCTCGCCAACGCGAGGGTGATAATGCCGAATAATCTGCGCGAGGTCATCCTGGAATCAGGCATCCCCGTCAAACCGACCTATGGGCCAGAAGATGTGGCCGGTCTGGAGGCCAGCGGCCCGCCCGGCGAATTTCCCTTCACCCGGGGCATCCATCCGCTGATGTACCGCGCTCGCCCGTGGACCATGCGCCAATATGCCGGCTTTGGCACGCCCGCCGAAACCAATGAGCGCTTTAAGTTCCTCATCGCCAACGGGCAGAACGCCCTCAACGTGGCCTTCGACCTTCCCACGCAGATGGGCCTCGACTCGGCTGATCCGTTGGCCGAGGGCGAAGTGGGTCGGGTGGGCATGGCCGTGGACACACTGGCCGACATGGAGCTGGCGTTCGACGGCATCCCGATTGACAAGATCAGCGTATCCCTCACGGTCAACGCCGTCGCCGCGCCGCTCATGGCCATGTATTTCGTCGTGGCGGAGAAGCATGGCGTACCGCTGGCCGAGGTGCGCGGCACGGCTCAGAATGACATCCTCAAAGAGTACATCGGGCGCGGCGCGTGGATTTTCCCGGTGGAGCACGGGCTGCGGCTGGTGACCGACACGCTGGAGTTCTGCGCCCGTCACGCGCCCAAATATTACCCAGTGAGCGTCTGCGGCTACCACATTCGCGAGTCCGGCGCGAACCCCGTGCAGGAGATCGCCTACGCCTACTGCATCGCGCGGGCCTACATTCAGGAAACGAGCAAGCGCGGCCTGGCCGTCGACGACTTCGCCGAGCGGCTCTCATTTAACTTCGACATCTTTGGCAATCTGTTCGAGCAGGTAGCGAAGTTCCGCGCGGCGCGCAGACTGTGGGCCAAGATTCTGCGAGACGAGTTTGGCGCCCAGAAGCCAGGCACCATGCAGATGAAAATGATCGCCGGCGGCGGCGGCGGGGGCCTGACGATCGAGCAGCCGGAAAACAACATCGTGCGCGGCGCGTATTACGCCCTGATCTCGGCCCTCTCCGGCGCGCAGACGATGGCGCTGTGTTCGTACGACGAAGCCTACACCATCCCTACCGAGAAGGCCGCCCTCCTCTCGCTGCGCACCATGCAAATCCTGGCCGAGGAGATGGGGCTGTGCGATACGGTGGATCCGCTCGGCGGTTCCTACTACGTCGAGTGGCTGACCAACGAAATGGAGCAGCGTATTGTCGCGGAGATGGCGGCTGTGGATCGGGAGATGGGCGGCATCGTGTGCGCCGTGAAAGAAGGCACGCTGCAGCGCGCGGTAGCGCACCAGGCCTGGCAGCTCGAGCGGGGTCTGCAGGACGGCTCGATCCCCAAGGTCGGCGTCAACCGCCACCGGATGGAGACGACGTCTGACCAGCATGAGGTGGAATTGCATCGCTACCGGCCTGAGCAGGCCGAAGAGGCCATGCGCCGCACAAACGCCATTCGCGCCGGCCGTGACCAGCAGGCCGCGGCAGCGGCCCTGGCTAAAGTGCGCGACGTGGCCGTGAACGGCCAAAATGTGATGCCCGCGATGATGGAGGCAGTGCGGGCGCAGGCCACCTTGGGCGAAATCACCGAGGCCCTCAAACAAGTGTTTGGGAAATTTCAGGAGCCAGCGCTGGTATAGGAAACGCGAGACCGGCGGTGCCCATGACCCTCCTCTCGTCTCTCACCGTCCTCTCGCTGGAGCAGGCCACCACCCTGCCTTGCCTCACCCAGCGTCTGGCGCGCGAAGGCGCGCGCGTGATCCGGGTTGAGGCTCCCGGGCGCGGCGACCCGAATCGCTACGTTGGGCGCAAGTTTCTAGACGAAGATGGCCTGGCGAGCTATTTTCTGCCCAATAACTGCGGTAAGCAGGCGATCACCCTGAACCTGGCGGAGGCTGAAGGCCGCGCGCTGTTGTCAGAGCTCATCGCCAAACTGCCGGTGGACATATTCGCCACCAACAACCGCGTGTCAAGCTATGGCAAGCTGGGCATTGACTACGGGACCATCAAGGCGATCCGGCCCGACATTATCTGGCTGGGCGTTTCGGGTTTTGGGCCAATGCATGACGAGGCTGCCTATGACCCGATTTTGCAGGCTCGCGCGGGGTGGATGGAGCTGACCGGCGAACCCGACGGCCTGCCGCTGGTCTTTGGCTTACCGATGGTGGACCTGGGCGCGGCTGAACACGCCTACGGCGCGCTGATGAAGGCCCTCTATCGCCGCGCCGTGACGGGCGAGGGCTCGCGCATCGACATTTCGATGTTCCGCTCGGCCGTCACCTGGATGGCCAGCCCGCTGCTCCTGACCGCCCTGGGCGAGCCGGTGACGCGGCGCGGGAACACGCACCAATTCTTCGCGCCCGTCTCGGTCTACCCGACTCGGGACGGCTATTTGTACATCGCGGTCGGCAACGATCGGCAGTGGCAGGCGCTCACGACGCTGCCCGGCTTCGCGTCACTGGCGGACGAGAGTTATCAGCTCAACGCGGGCCGCATCGCAGATGTTCAGCGCCTCAATCAACGCCTGGCGGAATGTACCGGGACAATGGCGACCGACGCCCTCAGCGCCGCGCTGAAAGGCATCGGCGTGCCTGTCGCCAAAGTGAATACGCTGAAAGACGTTTTGGCAGAGCCGCTGCTCAAGGAGTTCTTCGCCCATAGCCTTGACGGTCCCAGCGGCGCCGAGGTGATTCTGCCGCCGACGGCCGAGGTGGGCGCGGACGGTGATCTGCCTGCCCGCCTCTCTTTTCCCCCGCGACTGGGCGAACACAATGGCGCGATATATGGCAGCCGGCTGGGCGTCTCTGACCAGAAGCTGACCGAGTTGAAGGAGCGCGGCATCATCTGATGTCTACTGACTGTTCACCCATAAATGGAGCCTGCCATGCGCCTGGGCATTGACGTCGGCGGCACGTTCACCGACTTCGTCTTATTGGACGATACGACCGGGCAAGTTCGCACCTACAAGTGCCTGACGACGCCGCGCGATCCAGCGGAGGCCATCGTGGAGGGGATGCGCGGGCTGACGCACCAGGTCCCGGGCTATATCGACCAGCTCGAGGAGATCATTCACGGCACGACGCTGGTCATCAATGCCATCATCGAGCGCAAAGGGGCCCGCACCGGGCTGATCACAACTCAGGGTTTTCGTGACGTGCTCGAGCTGCGGCGCGAAATGCGCTACGCGCCTTATGATGTCTTCGCCCAGTTTCCTGAACCGCTGGTGCCGCGCTATCGCCGGCTGGAAGTCAACGAGCGCCTGCGCGCCGACGGCAGCGTGCTCCAGCCGCTGGACGCAGCCGAGGCGCGGACTGCCGTGCGCGCACTGGCTGACCTGGGCGTTGAATCGGTCGCCGTGTGTCTGCTTAACTCGTTTGAGAATCCCGCCCACGAACTGGCGCTCAAACAGATCCTGGCCGAAGACTTTCCATCGGCCTCCGTCTCGATCTCGTACGAGGTCCTGCCGCAAATTCGCGAATACGAGCGCACCAGCACCACCGTCACCAATGCCTACGTCAAGCCGCTCACCGAGAAGTATCTGCGCGCGCTCTACGACCGGCTGGCGGCGCTCGGTTTTCGCGGCCGGCTGTTCATCATGCTCTCCAGCGGCGGTGTCACCTCGGCCGAAACCGCCGCCGAGTTCCCGGTGCGCATCATCGAGTCGGGCCCCACGGCGGCGGTCATCGCTGGTCAATACTATAGCCGCCTGTTCCAGCTCCCCGAGATGTTTTGCTTCGACATGGGCGGCACCACGGCCAAATCGTGCCTGATCCAGGGCGGATTGGCCGGGGTCGTCCCTACCTTTGAGGTGGGCCGCGTGCAGCGCTTTGTGAAGGGCAGCGGCCTGACCATCCAGGTGCCCGTGGTCGATTTGATGGAGATTGGCGCGGGGGGTGGGAGCATCGCGCGGATGAGCCGGCTGGGCACGCTGCAAGTGGGGCCAGACAGCGCCGGCGCCGAGCCGGGGCCAATCTGCTACGGGCGCGGCGGTACCGAGCCAACCGTCACCGACGCCGATCTTTTGTTGGGCTATCTGGATGCCGACTATTTCCTGGGCGGCGCCATGCGGCTGGATGCGCAGGCCGCGCGGCGCGGCGTCGAGGCGCGCGTCGCCCAGCCGCTGGGCGTAACATTCGTTCAGGCCGTCTGGGGCATTCACGATCTCATCAACGAGATGATGGCCGCCGCTGCCAAGACCCACATCGCCGAGCGCGGCGGCAACCCGCAGGCAGTCACGGTCGCCGCCTTCGGGGGCGCGGGGCCGGTGCACGCGTATGGGCTGGCGCGCAAGCTGGGCGCGCCGCGCCTGATGGTGCCCCCCAATGCCGGCGTTGGCTCGGCGCTTGGGTTTTTCACCGCGCCGCGCGCTTTTGACCTCGTGCGCAGCCACAAGGCGCCCGTCCAATCGGCGGACTTCGCGGAATGCGAGGCGTTGTTCCGCGACATGCAAGCCGAAGGTGAGCGGACACTGCGCAAGGCGGGCGCGCAGGGCGCCATCGAGTTTGCGCGCTCTGTGGATGCGCGCTTCATCGGCCAGGGTTCCGAGACGAACCTGCCGATCCCTGAATGCGAATTCACGACGCTGACCCCGGCCGAAGTGCGCCGTCGCTTCGATGAAACGTATCGCCGCTTGTATGGACGCACCTACCCCGAGTCGCCCGTCGAGTTCGTCAGCTTCCGGGTGCGGGCCAGCCTGCCGGTGCGCCTGCTGGAGCTGCCGCGTCTGCCAAACCGGAACGGCCGCGCGCCAGATGCCGTCAAAGGCGAGCGACAGGCGTATTCCGACCTCGCGCACGACTTTATTCCATTTGCTGTGTACGATCGCTATCAGCTGTGCCCCGGCGCGCAGTTCTCCGGCCCCGCTATTGTCGAAGAGCGTGAGTCAACTGTCATTATTGGCGAAGCCGCGCGGGCTTCGGTGGATGAGTTTGGCTTCCTCTGGATCGAAATGCCAGGGGCCTGACAGCGCCATGACAACCTTCGACCCGATCACCCTCGAAATTCTTTGGCGCAGGCTGATCTCCATCGTGGACGAAGCCGACGCCGCTGTGGCGCGCACGGCCTTTTCCAGCCTGTTGCGCGACGCGCACGACTACACCTGCATGTTCACCGACCGGCGGGGGCGCGAGCTCGCGCAGGGCTCGTTTGCCACGCCTGGGCAGTCAGGCGCCATGGCGCTGGGCATTAAGCAGCTCGTGCAAGCGCGGCCGCCAGATTCGTTCCGCCCCGGGGACGCCTTCATCACCAATGATCCCTGGGCCCTGGCTGGACATCTGAACGACGTGTGTGTACTCAGCCCCATCTTTTATCACGATCAGCTCACCGCCTTCACCGCCTGTGTCCTTCACCACGCCGACATCGGCGGGCGCGTGGCCTCGAACAATCACGATGTGTTCGAAGAGGGGCTATTCATCCCCTTCGTCCAACTTTACGACGCTGGCCGGCTGAACGAGGCGGTGCTTGACCTGATTCGCTGGAACGTGCGGACGCCGGAACAAGTGATCGGCGACATCCGCTCCCAGATCGCCGCCAACCATGTCTGTGCCGAGCAAGTGTGCCGCCTGCTGATTGAGCATCAGCTGGACGGACTGGACGATCTGGCCGACGAGATTGTGACGCGCACCGAGCGGAGCATGCGGTTATCCATCGCCAAAATGCCGTCCGGCTTCTATCGTGCGCAGGGCGTGATTGAGCAGATGGACCGTCAAGCCGATCTGACCATTCAATGCGCGGTCGAAGTAAGGGGCAGCGATATCTACGTCGATCTGACCGGGTCTTCACCGCAGGTGGACTGGGGCGGCAATGTCGTCTACAACTTCACTTATGCCTACGTTCATATGGCTCTGAAGAGCATTTTCGACCCAGACATCCCCAACAATGACGGCAGCGCCGCGCCGATCCATTTGATTGCGCCGGAAGGTACGGTGGTCAACTGCCAGTTCCCCGCGGCGGTCGGAGCGCGCATGCAAATCGGCCATTTTATGACCGAGATCGTCTATCGAGCTTTGGCGGGCGCCCTGCCCGATCGCGTGGTGGCGGGCAGCGGCGGCACACCGGCGACTATGAATGTCTTTTATGGGCGCCGCCACACCGGGCAACCGTTTCATGCGGTGCTCATACGCGGCGGGGGCATCGGCGCTGGGAGCGCACGCGATGGCGAGGGCTGTTTTATCTTCCCGGCCAACGGCGCGAACACGCCCGTGGAAATCCTGGAGAGCGACTCGCCCTTGATCGTGGAACAGCGCGAGCTGCTGACGGACTCGGGTGGGCCGGGCCGGCAGCGGGGCGGGCTGGGCCGCCGCGAAGTCTTTCGGGTGCCCGATGACGAGTATGCGCCCCAGCCGCCGGTAAACCTCGGCATTCAATCGGGGCGCTTCCGCCTCCCAGCCGAAGGTCTGTTCGGTGGGCAAGCCGGCGCTAAAGCGCAATTCCTGGTAAACGGGAAACCCGGCGACCCCTATGTTCTGACGCGTCTCGCGCCTGGCGACGTGGTCATTCTAGACGCGGCCGGCGGCGGCGGCTACGGCCATCCCGCCGAGCGTGAGCGCGACCTACTCATTCGCGACGTGCGAGACGGCAACATCTCGACCGAAAGCGCAGCGCGCGACTACGGGGTAGAAGTCACCGAGGAGATGTTGAAGGAAGTGTCGCAACCGCAAAAGAGTCGGAAGTCTCGCGATTGACGCGGGTTGATTTTATGCCAATTGCCTGAGCGACGTCCTTGACAAACGCCCCACCCTGGTTCACCCCAACTCGACCAGAACGCAAGTGAGAGCGGCTGTTGGCGCGGATCAAGCACTCGAAGTTCAACCCCTGGTGCCGGCTGATGCTGACACTTGCACCTGCGGCAAGTGCAGGTGTCTGGGTCGACGGTGGCTACACCAGCCTGGTTGAGACGGCCCGCAAGCTGTTTGGCTGGCGTCAGGACGTCGTCCGCCGGCCGGAGGCAGCAAAGGGCTTTCAGGTCTTGCCCCACCGCTGGGTGGTCGAAATAGTCCAATCGCAAATGACAAAAGCGGGTGTGCTCACTGCTGGGGCTGGTCGGAATGACATAACGAATCTCGACTTCGTCGTTGGTGACAATCACTCGATCAATGAGCAGTTCAAT
>Ga0070730_10000695_pt1 | contig 36383 bp, 32 predicted proteins | sample Coa_R1_3_FD_66447 | JGI IMG/M metagenome (GOLD analysis project Ga0070730, IMG submission 66447) | Surface soil microbial communities from Centralia Pennsylvania, which are recovering from an underground coalmine fire - Coalmine... | ecosystem: Environmental > Terrestrial > Soil > Unclassified ...
CCCTGATCATCGAGCCCCGGCCCGATCTCCTTTAGACAACTAGAGTAGACAACTAGACAACCGTGTCGGGGCGGCGGGCGAATGGCCGCTTCGCATCACCTGCCGGCGAAGAAGGCGGGGGTCTTTTGGCCCAGCATCACGCGCAGCTTGTGCAGGGCGCGGGCGTGCAACTGGCAGACGCGGCCTTCCGAGATCTCCAGCACCTGGCCGATCTCGCGCATCGTCAGCTCTTCGTGGTAGTAGAGGCTGAGGATCAGCCGCTCGCGCTCGTCAAGGCCCTTCAACGCCTCGCTCAGCTCGTCGATCGTCTCCGCGCGCTCGACCGTGCCAAGGACGTCGTCGTCGCGGTTGCGCGAGGTGAGGGCGCCGAGGTGGCCGTCGCTCTGCGCTTCGAGGATCGAGTCCAGCGAGACGGTGACCCACGACGCATCGACCATCTGCTGGTTCAGTTCGGCCGGCGTAATCGCGAGCGCGGTGGCCAGCTCGTCGTCCGTGGGCGTGCGCCCGAGCGTTTGTTCCAACTCGATCGAGGCCTTCTGCAGCCGCTTCGCCTTGTCGGTCACCGACTGCGGCAGGCCGCGCAGGGAGCGCAGTGCGTCGAGGATGGCGCCGCGGATGCGCATCACCGCGTAGGACTGGAACTTGACACCGCGGCTGGGATCGTAGCGGTCGAGCGCCTGGATCAGGCCGAGCGTGCCGTAGGCGAGCACGTCTTCATAGTCGATGACCTGGGGCAGGTGAATCGCCAGCCGGCCGATCACGTACTTGACCAGCGGCGTGTGCTGGACGATGAGCTGCTCGCGGCTGGCGGGGTCGTTGTCCCTGAGGAAACGCTCCCACGCCTCTTCAACGCTCTGCGGTGCGCCGCCGGGCGCCGCGATGGGAGTCCTGGCCGGGGCGATCATCGTGACCATTGCCGTCCTCGCCGTTCAGGTTGTGCTGCTTGGGCAGTAGCCTTCTCGGCGGTGCGGCATCCGTGCCGCGGTCCAGAATCGGTCCCGCCCAGGGCTTGTTCGCGGCAGGCTCCGGCGGAAAGGGAGAGCGAGTACCGGTTCCTGCCGTACTTCACTCTCAGCCGCGGGCGAAGCACCAGCCATACCGGAAATCCCCTATTCTCGACGTTCGCGGGCGGCGGCGCCGCGGGTTGTTACTGTTGCCGGCGGGCCCTCACCCTCACCTCATCTGTGTGGCCCCTCTCCCTCTCCCAATCCTGGGAGAGGGAGAGGGGAAGGGGGTGAGGGTGAGGGTGAGGGCCGCCCGCCGCCTTCGCAATGATCGTGAAATGCGTGTGCACACGCATGACAAGGCGCGCGGGCGGGTGCAGGCTGGTTGCACCGGCGGCCCGCCGGACGCGGAAGGTCTCGCCGGTCCGCACCCGGCGAGCCCCCGGCGCTTCGCCGTCACCCGGCGGGCGGGGATTCTCCTCCTCCCCGCCCGCCGGCCAGGCATGCTGCACCGCCGGAGCGATCGATGACCGCCCTTGCCACGGACCTGAGCAGCCAACTGATCGCGGCCGCGCGGGAGCTGGCGCCGCGCATCGCCGCCCGCGGCGACGAGATCGAGCAGGCCCGCCGCCTGCCCGACGACATCGTCCAGGACCTGAAGGACGCGCGCATCTTCTGCATGTTCCAGCCCCGCGCCTACGGTGGCGACGAAATCGACCCGCTCACCGCGCTGGTCGTGGAGGAAGAGCTGGCGCGCGCCGACGCCTCCGTGGCGTGGTGCATCATTCGGGGTCTTGCCAGCAGTTACTTGATCGGCGCACAGCTCGATCCCGAGGGCGCCGCCGACATCTTCGGCCCGGACCCAACCGCCACGCTGGCGGGGGGACTCAACCCTCCCGGCGATGCGCTCGTCGCCGACGGCGGCTTCCGGGTGAGCGGCCGCTGGCCCTTCGGCAGCGGCTGCCGCCACGCCTCCTGGCTGGGCGGCATCTGCCGCGTGATCGAGAACGGCGAGGCTCGGCTTACGTCGAACGGCCAGCCGGAAATGCGTTTCGTCTGCTTCCCGGCGGGCGAGGCCGAGATTCTCGATACCTGGTACACCACCGGCCTGCGCGGCACCGGCAGCCACGACGTCGAGGCGCGCGACGTCTTCGTGCCGGCGCGCCGGACCGCCCTTGCCGGCGCTGCGCGGGTGCGTGCGCCCGAGACGGGGCCGCTCTTCAACGCCTATCCCCTGATGATCTTTCCGATCGAAGGCGCCTTCGCCGTGGGCGTGGCCCAGCACGCGCTGGACGCCCTGGTCGAGCTGGCCGAGCGCAAGACGCCGTATATGGCGACGCAGCCGCTGCGCGAGCAGCCGGGCATGCAGGAGACCGTCGCCGAGGCGTATGCGCTGATCAGCTCCGCCCGCCACCACCTGCGCGGGGCGACACGCGAGCTGTGGCAGGCCGCGCTGGCCGGCGAGGACGGCACGCCGATGCAGCGGCTGGACCTGCGCATGGCGGCCTCGCAGGCGATGCGCAGCGCCGTGCGCGCCGTGGACCTGATCCACAGCGCCGCGGGCACGACGGCGATCTACGCCCGCAGCCCGATCGAGCGCTGCTTCCGCGACCTGCACACCGCCGAGGCCGACGTCGCGATCAATGCGCTGACCTACCGCACCGCGGGCCGCGTGCTCTTCGGCCTGCCCGCGAACAATCCCAACTTCTGAACGCCGTTGCGTGCATGCACCGTCCGCTGGAACGGCGTGGCCGAGATCACGCGCACGATATGAAAGCCTCCGTAGAATGCGTGCCATGTTGCTGAAGGATCGCAGCATTCCAACCGGTAAATCCCTCAGGGCGGCCGCGCCGGGAGAGGAGGCGGGCGCGGCGGCCACGGTCTCTCGGCGTCACTACCCCCAGCCCGCCACGCGGGCAGAACGCGGAGGAACAGAAAGATGACCGCGCAGCAACTGGACCAGGCGAAGGTCGAAGCGTTTGCCGGGCAGATGCTCGGCGCCCTCAACGGCGCCTCGCTGGCGCTGATGACGAGCATCGGTCACCAGACGGGCCTGTTCGAGGCGATGGCGACGCTGCCGCCGTCCACGAGCGAGCAGATCGCGCGGGCAGCGGGCCTGCAGGAGCGCTACGTGCGCGAGTGGCTGGGCGCGATGGTCGCCGGGCACATCGTGACCTGCGACGCGGCCGGCAAGACGTTCACGCTGCCGCCCGAGCACGCCGTCTGCCTGACGAAGGCCGCCGGCCCGAACAACCTGGCCAACTTCGCGCAGTTCATCCCGGCCCTTGGCACGGTGGAACAGAAGATCATCACCAGCTTCCGCAACGGCGGCGGCGTGCCCTACTCCGAGTACGCGAACTTCCAGGGCTTGATGGCGCAGATGAGCGGCCCCACGGTGGACGCCACGCTGCTGCAGACGACGCTGCCGCTGGTGCCCGGCCTGGTGCAGAAGCTGCGCGACGGCATCGACGTGGCGGATGTGGGCTGCGGCAGCGGCCACGCGATCAACACGATGGCGCAGGCCTTTCCGCAGAGCCGCTTCACCGGCTTCGACTTCTCCGAAGACGGGATCGCCGCGGGCACGGCCGAAGCGGCGAAACTCGGACTCACCAACGCCCGCTTCGTCCTGCAGGATGCCGCAACGCTGGATACGCCCGCGCAGTTCGACCTGGTTACCGTCTTCGACGCGATCCACGACCAGGCGCAACCGCGCAAAGTGCTGCGCAACATCGCGTCGGCGCTGCGGCCGGGCGGCGCCTATCTGATGGTCGATGTCCGCGCTTCAAGCAACATCGCCGAGAACGCCGAGCACCCGCTGGCGCCGTTCCTCTACACCGTCTCCTGCATGCACTGCATGACCGTCTCCCTGGCGCTGAACGGCGAGGGGCTGGGCGCGGCCTGGGGCGAGCAGAAGGCGCTGGAGCTGCTGGCCGAAGCGGGCTTCCGCGACGTCGACGTGAAGCAAGTCGAAGGCGACATCGTCAACAACTACTACATCTGCCGCGCGGGCGGCTAACCCCGCTTTCGCGTGCGCGCAATCTCCCTTCCCAACACGGGAAGGGTTGGATTGGGGAGACTCGGTCGTTCTCAGACCAACCCCTCCTGTCTCGGGAGGGGACAGGTTGCGAAGCAACCAGCGGTAGGCGACCGGGCGGGCGCCCGCCGGCGGTTTCTGAACGAGGAACGCGCGTAGTCGGAAAAGAGAGGAACGCGCCATGACCACCACAAGCACCGCCCCAACCGTGGACGAGATGGTCGCGCAGGTCGAGCCGACGCTGCGCCAGTACACGGCCCAGGCCGAAGCGGACCGGCGCCTTGCGCCCGAAGCGATCGAGGCACTGCACGACGCTGGCGTGTTCCGCTCGATGCTACCCAAAGCATACGGCGGCCTGGAGATGGATCCGGTCTGCGCCCTGCGGCTGTTCGAGGCGATCGCCTGCATCGACGGCGCGGCCGGCTGGATCGCCGCGAACCAGTCAGGCATCAGCACGCTGCCGATGCTCTTTCCCGCCGCCTGCGGCGATGAGTTGTTCGCGCAGCCGCGAACGCTGCTCGCCGGCGGCTGGTTTCCGCCGGGCAAGGCGGAGCCGGTGCAGGGCGGCTATCGTGTGAGCGGCCAGTGGGCGTTCGCAGCGGCAGCAACTACGCGACCTGGTTCACCGGGCAGGCGCTCGTCTTCGACAACGGGGCGCCCAAGCTCGGTCCGGACGGCAATCCGACCCCGATGATCGTCTGGATGCGCGCAAGCGAGGCGCGGGTGCTGGATAACTGGAACACGCTCGGTATGCGTGGCACCGGCAGCCACGATTACGTGGTCAACGATGCCTTCGTGCCGGAGCACCGCACCTGGAGAATCGGACCGCTCGGCGACCTGCCGCCCGCGTACGCCGGCCCGCTCTGCCGGCTGGGCATCTGGTGGGTGGGGCCGCTGAACGCCAGCGTCGCGCTCGGCATCGCCCGCGCGATGGTGGAAGACGCGATCGCGCTGGCGGCGACAAAGACGCCAAGTTACACGATGACGGGACTGGCGGACCGTCCCGTGGCGCAGGACCGCATCGCCCGGGCGAAGGCAGCGATCGACGCCGGCATGAGCTACATCGAGCGCTCGGTGCAGCGCGCCTATGAGCACACGTTGATGAGCGGGGATCGCATCGGCGTCGAGCAGGGCATCCCTCTGGCGCTGGCGGGCAGCTACGGGCACGAGGCCGCCAACCAGGCGGTGGATCTCGTGCACTCGGTCGTCGGCACCAGCGGCATTCGCGCCGAGCAGCGCTTCCAGCAGTACTTCCGCGACGTACACACCGTCAGCCAGCACGCCTTCTCGACGCCAAGCCGCTTCGAGTCGATCGGCAAGCTCTTGCTCGGCCGCGAGACGGACTGGGCGTTCTACACGCTGTAGCGGGCTGCGGCCCTCATATCCCCCGTTCCCTTCTCTCCCATACACAATCTGTGAGAAATCCGCATCTGTTCGAGCGCGTATGGGAGAGAAGGGGCGATCCGGCGGCGGAAGCTCGGTTGGCGTTCGGCTCCCGAACGACGGTAGGGGCGGTTCGTGAACCATCAGGACCAACTAATAGGGCCGCTGAGCGGTATAGACCTGTGCAATGCTCGCAATTCCTCGTCGCCGGATGACCTCGACGGACGCGGCCATCGAGGCGCCGATGTGCACGCCGCGCGGGCACCATACCGATCCCCCACTCTATTAGTTGGTTCCGGTCTTCGTGAACCGTCCGTCGCGGCGCCAGCCGCGAGCAACGGCGCCCCGACAACTACACGCCGGCTGGTCTGCCCGCCGCCGCCTCTCCCCTCTCTCCCATTACCACAATTCATTCACATGAAAGCGATGGGAGAGAGGGGCGGGGGGAGTGAGGGCCAACCCGACCGCAGCCGGCAACGAGCATCTCGAAGGAGGAACGCGATGCAAACCACACAGATCAACGGCGCCACAATTGAATACGAGGTTCAGGGCACGGGCGAGCCGGTGTTGCTCATCCACGGCAGCATCATTGCCGACGCCTACGCGCCGCTGCTGGCGGAGCCTGCTATCGCCAATCGGCTCCAACTCATTGCGTATCACCGGCGGGGTTTCGCCGGCAGCAGTCGTGCCGTCGCCCCCTTTAGCATTGCCCAGCAGGCGGCAGATGCACGGGTGCTGCTGCGTACGCTCGGTATCGAGCGCGCGCATGTGGCCGGGCATTCCTACGGCGGCGTAATCGCGCTACAACTGGCGCTCGATGCGCCGGAGGTGGTCCATAGCCTTGCGCTGCTGGAGCCGGCGGTGATGGCGGTGCCCAGCGGGCAGCAGTTCGCCGAGAACATGGCGCCGGCAGGAGAGCTGTATGCCTCCGGCAAGGTCGCCGAGGCGGTCGATGCTTTTCTGCAAGGGGCCGCCGGCGCCGGCTACCGCGCCGTGACCGAGCGCGTGTTGCCGGGAGCGATGGTGCAGGCGGTGGCCGACGCCGCTACCTTCTTCCAAATCGAGTTGCCCGCGCTCGCGGAGTGGAGCTTCACGCAGGAGCAGGCGGCGCGCATCGCCGCACCGGCGCTCAGCGTGCTCGGCGGCGAAAGCCCTGGCCTCTGGCCCGGATGGACGGAGATCGACAATCTGCTGAAGACCTGGCTGCCGCAGACTGAGGGCTTCGTGCTGCCGAACGCCACCCACCTGCTGCAAATCCAGAACCCGCGCGGCATGGCCGAGGGACTGGCCGGCTTCTTCGCCCGCCACCCAATACCCGTCACCGCCTGACCGCAGCTGCCGAAAGCAGGCTGCCCCACCTGCTGGAACCGTTCGCGGTATGTTGCATCGTCATGTCGGCGCACCAGGCTCGGGCGCCGGCGTGGCACGGAGAGGAGAGACACGATGACCACGCATACGACCACCGGCACGTTCCGGGTCGGCAACGTCGAGATCCAGTGCCTGACCGACGTCGACTGCGTGATGCCCTTCCCGCTCGACGCCGTCTTCCCGAACGCGCCCGCGTCGGCCTGGGACGAGTACAAACGGCGCTACCCGCAGGCGTTCTCCGCGGATGGTCTGTGGAGCGCGCACATCGGCTCGCTGCTGCTGCGCTCCGGCGGCAAGACGGTGATGGTCGACACCGGCGTCGGCCCGGAGAAGGTGGAGATGCTGGGCGGTGTCTCCGGCACGCTGCCCAATGACATCAAGGCGAAGGGCGTCAACCTCGACGACGTGAGCAGCGTGGTGCTCACGCACCTGCACTTCGATCACGTCGGCTGGAACACGCTCAACGGCCGCCCGCTCTGCCCGAAGGCGCGCTACATCATGGGTGGGGCCGACTGGGAGTTCTTCAGCCAGCCGGAAGTCCAGCAGAACTTCCCGCCCTACTTCGACCGCACGCTCTCGCCGCTGAAGACGCTGGACATCGTTGACCTGGTGTCCGGCGAGACGGCGGTGACCGATGAAATCACGCTGCTGCCGACGCCGGGCCACACGCCGGGCCACCTGGCCGTGCTGATCGCCTCCGCGGGCGAGAAGGCGCTGATCACCGGCGACGCGCTGGTGCACCCGGCGCAAGTGAGCGAACCGGAGTGGAAGTTCGGCTTCGACGCCGACGCCGACCAGGCGGTCGCCACGCGCAAGCAAATGATCGACCGACTGGAGGCCGACGGCATCCGGCTGATCGGCTGCCATTTCCCCAGCCCCGGCTACGGCAGCGTCGTGCGCATCGCGGGTAAGCGCTACTTCCAGGCGGTGTAGGCAGCCCTCTACCACGGCGGGCGGCAGTCGAGAGGCGCAACATGCCGGGGTCGCTTCTCCGCCAGATCGCCATCGTGACGGCTGGCGGACGCGGCACCGGTTCGCTACCCCGCCCAACAGCGGTTTCCGCAGCCGTGGACTACGGTTCCAGCGTGAGCCGCCGCGCGTGGTCGATCGTGAGGGTGAAGTGACCGACGACCTGCATACCGATGATAGTTTCGTCGCCGAGATCGGTGATGGCGATGTCGGTCAGCGTGTAGGCGCCGATACGCAGAACCCCGCGGTAGGCCGGAGCAAGCACTGTTGAGCCATCGGCAAGTTGCAGCCTGAGCCGGTGCCGTGGTGCGGCGTCGTTGGGGAAGGAGCCCTGTGGCACCACGACAAAGCCCGTGTACCCGGTATCCACCAGGGCCTCGACGCCCAACTCATGGGCGGAATGATTGGCGCGAACGGAGATCGGCACGTAGGGGACGCGCGTGCTCTCGACACCCCGGGCGTTCAGCGCCATGTGTCGACGGCGACGGCGCCAACTTTGAACAGGAACGTGTCAATGAGCTGCGCCTCTTCTGCCTTTTGCATCGCCTCGGGCAGGGTCAGCGCCAGGACCAGCCGGCCGTCAGGTGCCACCGCGACGTATTCGCCCCGGTGATCGCGCTCCAACGGTTGTACATAGCGGGCATAGAGCTGGTCGGCTTGCTCCAGGAGATCAGCCTGGGACTCGGCGGTCATCGGCGGACACCTCGACGCGGCATGCGCTGTGGTCGGCGTCTCGCATTTGTTTATCTCTCCGGGAAGTTTATCACCGCCGCGCCATCGACATCGAAAGTCGTGTGGGCGCGGCAGGTAGTGGCCGAGGAGCAAGGCGATGGCCGAACTCACGGGTCAGGTGGCGATCGTGACCGGCGGCGGCCGCGGCATCGGCCGCGCGATCGCGCTGGCGCTCGCCGCCGCGGGCGCCGCGGTGACGGTCACGGCGCGCTCGGCCGATCAGCTCGGCGAGACCGCCGCCGCCATCACGGCCGCTGGCGGCAGGGCGCTCGTCCTGCCGGCCGATGTGACCGACCGCCAGGCCGTGGAGGGCGTCGTTTCTGAGACGGAGCAGCAGCTCGGCCCGGTCACGCTGCTGGTGAATAACGCCGGCATCATCACGCCCTTCGGCCCAGTCTGGGAGGTGGATCCCGAGGCATGGCGGCGCTGCATGGACACGAACGTCTACGGGACGTTCCTCTGCAGCCGGGCGGTACTGCCGGGGATGATCGCCCGTCGAGAGGGTCGAATCGTCAATCTGGCTGGGTCGGATCCCGCGCAGAAGGCCGTGCCGATGGCCACCTGCTACGACGGCTCCAAGGCGGTGATCCTGCGACTGAGCGAGGGGCTCGCCGCCGAGACCAGGGAGTACGGCGTGAGTGTCTTTTCACTGATGCCGGGCGGTGTTCACACCGCGATGGTGGACGAGCTGGTTCGCTCCCCGTGGATGCTGAAGCTGAATCCGGCTGTCGGCGACTTCGATCGCTACTGGCGTACACCCCCCGAGCGGGCGGCGGCGCTGTGTGTGCTCATCGCCTCCGGCCGGGCCGACGCGCTTTCGGGCCGCTTTCTCAGCGTCCATGACGATCTGGAGGAACTGGTCCGCAACTCCGAGGAGATTTGCAAGGAAGACCGCTACGTGCTGCGGCTGAAGACCTGAGACGGTGGCGAGTCCTGCCGCGGCAGATGCACGGCGTCCGCGCTGGCGTGGACTGGGTAAACAATCACTGCGCACCGAGGTTCTGTACGAACATCGCAGGCTCCACTCGGCCGCGGCGTGCGGTAATCTTTGGTGTCGGCCGCGGCCGGCCCCTGCCGGAATGGCGAGGCGGCCCGCCGGCCCGCGCGGAGAGGAGCGCCAGCTATGACCGCCGCACCACGGCCGATCAGCCCCGAGGACGTGCTGCGTTTCCAGAACGTGAGCGAGGCGCAGATCTCGCCGGATGGCACGCGCGTCGCCTACACCGTGCACACGACGGACCTCGACGCCGACACGGTGCGCAGCGCGATCTGGCTCGTCCCGTACGACGGCGGCGCGCCCGTACAGTTTACGTCCGGCACGCACAGCGACAGCGCCCCGCGCTGGTCGCCGGACGGCACGCGGCTCGCCTTTCTCTCGGACCGCGAGGGCAAGCCGCAGCTCTATCTCATGCCCGTGGCGGGCGGCGAGCCGCGGAAGCTCACCGACCTACCGGACGGCGCGGGCGTGCCCGTCTGGTCACCGGACGGCACGCGGATCGCCTTCTCCGCCAGCGTCTCGCGCGAAGAGCCGCCGAGCGATCCCAAGGAGCGCGAGCGCTGGGCGCGGCGGCCGAGGCACCTGACCACCACCGCCTACAAGGCCGATGGCGCCGGCTTCGTCGCCGACCGCTGCCTGCGCCTGTACGTCGTGCCGGCCCAAGGGGGCGAGGCTCGGGCGGTCACGGACCTGGCGCAGGACGCGAGCGATCCGGCCTGGTCGCCGGACGGCGCCACGCTCGCCTTCGCCGGCGCCCGGCCAGAAGAACGCGACCTCGAACATCCCTTCGGCCTGCTCGGCCTGAACGGGCTCTACCTCGTGCCCGCCGAGGGCGGCGAGCCACGCCGGCTCTGCGTGCTGGCGAAGCTGGGACAGCCCGCCTTCGCGCCCGACGGCCGGACGATCGCCGTGCATGCGAGTGGCACCGACCTGAGCGATCGCCTCGCCGACTTGCACGTCTGGCTGGTGCCGCTCGCTGGCGGCGCGCCGCGCGACCTGACGCCCGGGCTTGATCGCGGCGTCTCCCTGCCGTTTCCGCCCACGCCGCCGCCGCGCCCGGTCTTCTCGGCCGACGGCTCGCGCCTGCTCTTCGCCGTCGGCGACCACGGCAACGCGAATCTCTGCTCGGCGGGCGTGCAGGATGGGGCGATATCCGTGCTGCTCGGCGGCGAGCGCGAGGTCATCGCCTGGAGCTACGCGCCGGCGGCCGAGCGGCTGGCCTTCGTTGAGAGCGACCCGCGCACGCCGGCCGAAGTCTCGGTTGCGCGGGCGGACGGCAGCGCCGAGCGGCGGCTGACGCGTCTGAACGGCGCGCTGCTCGCGGAGCTGGCCTGGCAGCCGGCCGAGCGGCGCAACTTCGCCACGCCGCACGGCGAGATCGAGGGCTGGCTGCGCCTGCCGCTGGGCGGGCAGCGTCCCGCGCCGCTGCTCGTGCTGATCCACGGCGGGCCGCAAGGGGCACACGGCAGCGCCTTCCTGGGATTGGACCATGCGCTTGCCCACTGCGCGGCGGCGCGCGGCTGGGCGGTGCTGATGCTGAACCCCACCGGCAGCGGCAGCTACGGCCACGACTTCGCCACGCGCCTCGTCGGGCGCTGGGGCGAGGAGGACTTGCCGGAGCAGCTTGCCGCGGTCGATGCGCTGATCGCGGAGGGGATCGCAGACGCAGAGCGGCTGGCCGTCGCGGGCTACAGTTACGGCGGCTACATGACGAGCTGGGTGGTGGGGCACACGGACCGCTTCAAGGCGGCGGTGATCGGCGCGCCGGTCACGAATCTGGAGTCGATGTACGGCACGAGCGACATTGGCGTACCCTTCCTGCCGGCCGAGATGGGCGGCCCGCTGCCGGAGACGCGGGAGACGTACCGCCGCCTCTCGCCGATCAACTCCATCGACCGGGTGCGCACGCCCTGCCTAATTCTGCACGGCGAGGCGGACGATCGCTGCCCGATCGGCCAGGGCGAAGAGTGGTTCGCCGGCCTGCGCGCCCGCGGGCAGACGGCGGAAATGGTGCGCTACCCCGGCGGCAGCCACGGCTTCATCTTGCTTGGCCCGCCGAGCCATCGGCTCGACTTCCTGCAGCGCGTGCTGGGCTGGATCGAGCGCTACACGCTGACCCCCGCGGCCGAGCCGGCGCTGGCTGCCAGCCCGGCGCCGGCCGACTGACGCGGGCTGACTCAGTGGGTGGCGTGGTACCATGCGCCCCGCGGCGCGCTGTTTGTCTCGCGCGCCGCGGGGCGCATGCGATGCCGCTCAAGCTCGGCCTGATGTACATCCCCGCTTACGAGAGCGGCTTCACGCAGCCGTTCGCCGCCTGGTACGCGCAGATGCTGGAGCAGATCGCGCTGGCCGACGCTGCCGGCCTGCACGGCGTCTGGCTGGCCGAGCACCGCATCCCCGGCTACGCCTTCGCCGCGCCGCAGGTCTTTCTCAGCGCTGCTGCCATGCGCACGCGCCGCATCCGCCTGGGCACGGCCGTCTGCCTGGTCTCGCTGCACCACCCCGTGCAGACGGCGGAGGACTTCGCCGCGCTCGACGTGCTTTCCGGCGGGCGGCTCAACTTCGGCGCCGGCCGCGGGCAGTTCCCCTACGACTTTGCCGTAGCCGGCGTGCCGCTGGAGGAGTCGCGCGAGCGCTTCGACGAAAACCTGGACGCGATCCTGCGCCTCTGGTCGGAAGACGGCCCGGTACGGCACCGCGGCCGCTTCCACCTGTTCACGCACCGCCTGCTGCCGAAGCCGCTGCAACGGCCGCACCCGCCCGTCTTCGCCGCGGCGGCGCGCACGCCGGCTTCGTATACCTGGGCCGGCGAGCGCGGCTTCCATCTGCAGATCGCGCCGTTGCTCTTCTCCGACCTCGAGGTGCTGCGCGGCCACGTCGCCAGCTACCGCGCGGCCGCCGCGGCCGCCGGCCACGACCCGGCCGCGCTCGACCTGCTCGCCGCCTATCCGCTCTACGTGGGTGAGCGTGAAGAAGACGCGGTGCGCGCCGCCGACCCGCATCTGCGGCGCCTCGCCCGCTACAACGCCTTCGCCCTCTTCGCCGGCATGGACTGCGGCCGCCCCGGCGCCTTCGAGGAGTATTTCCGCCGGCGCGAAGGCGCCGGCCCGACCGAAGACGGCGTGCCCGCAGGCGCCGGCCGCGACTGGGACGCCTGGAAGCGCGGCCGCGTGATCTTCGGCCCGCCCGACCGCGTGGTGGAGCAGATCGGCCGCGTGGCCGAAGAACACGGCGCCACCTACCTGCTCTTCGAGGTCTTCTACGGCGGCCAGTCGCACGCCGAGACGATGGCCTACCTGGAACGCCTCGCCGCCCGCGTCATGCCCCAGCTCGACCTCGCCCCGCCCCCGCCGGCCGTCACCAACCAACTCGCAGATCCGCGAGCCGACGAACTCGGCAACCTCAAAACCGCCTCCACAGCTCTCCCCTCGCCCAGGATTGGGACAGTGAGATCGTCCCGGGGGTGAGGGCCGAGGGCCGAGGGTGAGCGCCGAACAGCGGAAGTGATGAACGGACCATGTCAGAACAGTCAACCACCGGCCCGGCATTTGACCTGATTGTGCGTCGCGGCAGCGTTTGCGACGGCAGCGGCGGCGAGCCGTACGCGGCCGACGTGGCCGTTGCCGGCGATCGCATCGCCGTCGTGGCGCGGGAGGGCGATCTGCGGCTGGCCGGCGCCCGCGCCGAAGTCGTGATCGACGCGGCCGGCATGGCCGTGGCGCCCGGCTTCATCAACATGCTCAGCCACTCCTACATCACCATGCTGCACGACGGCCGATCGCTGGGCGAGCTGAAGCAGGGCGTGACCACACAGATCTTCGGCGAAGGCACCTCGATGGGGCCGCTCACTGACCAGGACCGGCGCCGCCTGCAGGGGCTCGACCCCGCGCTCGACTACCGCGTCGAGTGGCGCTCGCTGGCCGAGTACCTGCAGTACGCCGAGAAGCATGGCATCAGCCAGAACGTCGCCTCGTACATCGGCGCCACCACGCTGCGCACCTACGCCGCCGGCCATGCGAACCGCCCGCTGACGGCCGGAGAGCTGGACACCGTGCGTGGCCTGATCCGCGAGGAGATGGTGGCCGGGGCGCTGGGCGTCGGCTCGGCGCTGATCTATCCGCCCGGCTTCTTCTCCGACACCGACGAGCTGGTCGCGCTGTGCGCCGCCGCGGCGCCGTATCAGGGCAAGTACATCTCGCACATGCGCAGCGAGGGGCTGGGCCTGTTGCAGGGCGTGGACGAGCTGATCCGCATCGCGCGCGAGGGCGGCGTGCCGGCCGAGATCTACCACCTCAAGGCGTCGGGCCGCGAATCGTGGCCCTTGATGGCCGATGCGATCGCGCGCGTCGAGCGCGCGCGGGCCGAAGGCTTGCGGATCACGGCCGACATGTACACCTACACCGCCGGCGCCACGGGCCTCTCCAACTGCATCCCACCCTGGTTCCACGAGGGCGGCCAGGACCGGCTGGTCGAGCGGCTGGGCGATGCGGCGGTGCGGCGGGAGATCCGCGAGGCGATCGAGACGACAAGCGACGGCTGGGAGAACCTCTACCGGGCGGCCGGCGACCCGGAAAACATCCTCCTCCTGCAAACGCGCAGCCCCGATCTGCGCCACCACCAGGGCAAGACGCTCGCCGCCGTCGCCCGCGCTGAGGGCAAAGACCCGATCGAGACGATCTTCGACCTCGTGGCGCAGGACCGCTCCCGCATCGGCACGGCCTACTTCATGATGTCCGATGAGAACGTACGGCTGGGGTTGAGCCAGCCCTGGGTCTCGCTCGGCTCGGACGCCGGCTCGATGGCGGCGGAGGGCGCCTTCCTGCTGCGCTCCACGCACCCGCGCGCCTACGGCAACTTCGCCCGCTATCTGGGCAAGTACGTGCGCGAGGAGCGGCTGGCGCCGCTGGGCGAGGCGGTGCGCCGGCTCAGCCGCCTGCCGGCGGAGAACCTGGGGCTCGCCGGGCGCGGCCGCATCGAGGAAGGCTGCTTCGCCGACCTCGTCGTCTTCGACCCCGTGACGATCGCCGATCGCGCGACCTACGAAAACCCTCACCAATACGCCGTGGGCGTGCGCGACGTGATCGTCAACGGCCGCGCCGCCCTGCGCGACGGCGAATTCGCCGGCCACCTCCCCGGCCGGGCGCTGCATGGGCCGGGCAGAAGCGGCCGGGCTTAGACGTTAGATTGACAGCATCGGATTTCGGATCATACGCGTCAGACCATTCGGCAGTTTTTCATAGCCGGTCGGGAGAATCACGATGCGTATCCCTGCCGTCGCCCTGCTGCTCAGCGTTTTCCTGCTGTTCCCGGCCCGCTCGCTGCAAGCGCAGCAGGCGCCGGACATCAAGACCGTGATCGAAACCTACAAACAGGCGCTGATGAAGCTCGACGGCCCGACCGTAGCGAGTCTCTTCGACGACAATATCGTGGTCAACGATCTGGGGATGACTGCCAAAGGGAAGGCCGAAGCGATCGCCGAACTGGGGCAGGCCGTCGCGCAGAACCCCGGCCTGACGATCACCTTCGGCGACACGGTGTACGTACTGGATACCGCACTGGAGCGCTTCGCCTTCAGTTCCGATCCGGTTACGGCGGCCGGATTTAGCCGGCTGTGGGTGATCGAGACGATCGTGGTGCAGAACGGCAAAATCGTCAGCTACACTGCCATCTTTGACAGCAGCGACGCCGAAACTGCCCGCTTCCTTGCCGCAACAGCCGGCGGCTAACGTCCGGCGGCCGGTCAGGCTTCGCCGGTGCCCAGCATCACCACGCCGGTGAAGTTGACCTGGCGGCCGTCGTACTGGCTGGCGATCGACTGCAGGACGCGCGACTGGGCCGCGGCCCGCTGTGCGGGCGCAACGCCGGCGAAGAGCCGCTGCACGTCAGGCTGCAGCTCGAAGAGACCCTGCCAGGCCTGCTCCGGCCCACCCGGCCAGGGAAACGGCAGCGTGTGCTCGCTTTCGCGGATGCCGGTGAAGCCTGCCGCCCGGAAGGCCGCGGCGAGGGCGCCGGGCCGCGCGTAGCGCAGGGCATCCGGCAGGCCCGCGGCGACCGGTGCGGCGTGGTTCGCCAGCAGCGTGCGCACGGCGAACAGCGTGTTCCGCTGCGGCGGACCCCAAGAAAGCACGGCAAGTCGCCCGCCCGGCTTCAGCACGCGGCGGCACTCCAGCAGCGCCCGCGCGGGATCGGGAAAGAGGGTGATCGCCAGGCGGCAGACCACCGCGTCGAATACGCTGTCGGCGAAGGGCAGCGCCTGCGCATCGGCCTGTTGCAGCCGCACGTTCGTGCAGGCCGCGCGGCGCAGCCGCTCCGCCGCGCCGGCCAGCATGGCCGGCGCCAGGTCAACCGCGGCCACGCTGCCGCCGGGCGCCACGGCTCCGGCCAGGGCAAGGGTCAGATCGCCCGTGGCGCAGGCGAGGTCGAGCGCGCGGGCGCCGGGCGCCGGGCGCGCCGCACGGACCGCCAGCGCCGTGGCCCCGGCGTAATGTGCCGCGAACTCATGCTGCCAGCGGCGCCAGGCCGGCGCCCGCTCGCTCCAGGTTTCGAGTGCGGTGTTCTGCATTTGCTCTCCCGGCCGGGGCGAAATCATTCGCACGGCGCGCGACGCCCCTCCATCCAGTCGAGCGTAGCGGCCGAACGTTACGAATGCAGAACGAAGCTTGCAGGGTATGCACGCTGCCGGGTCGCCGTGTGGGGTAGGGCGATGCAGTCGCTTTCCGTGCACACTGCGGGTGCGGGCTGGGTCGCTTGTCGCCTCGCTGCCTGGCGCCAGTGTGGCATACGACGGCATGCCGCAGCGTGCTCCCACAGAGTCATTGCCGCGGCAGTTTGGTGTTGTCCCAACTGACGGTGTGCGCCGGCTGAAAACGCACCCAGCGCCAGTGGCGGCCGCGGGCCGTGCGGCTGGCATATTCGCGCCGGCCGGCCTCGCCGTGCCCCAGCGCGTACTTGTCCGCCATCTGCTCTTTCGCCTTCGCCAGGTCTGGGTCGGCCTGCTCGGCGGCCTGGTCTTCCAGCACGGTGGCGCGGCCCTGCAGCATCACGCCCTGCAGCTCGGGGAAGCGCTCGTTGCGGTCGACCAGCACCGTGGCGATCGGGTTGCGGCGCAGGTTCACGACCTTCTGCCCGCGGCAGTAGAAGTAGACTTTGCCGCCGGCCCAGCCGAACCAGAGCGGCGTAAGGTTGATGCGGCTGCCGGGGCCGATCGTGGCGACGCGCATGTTCCAGCAGCTCGCCATCAGCTCGTCCAGCTCGGCGGGTGAGAGCGCCAGTTCGGCGGGAATGGGCATCGTTGCGCCTCCTGCGGCGGGCTCGGCCGCTGCCGCGAGTGTACGGCCCGGCGGCGCGATCTGTCGCCCGATCTCGGCGACGGGCGCTACTGTCCCGCCGGTGCCAGGTATTCCGCGGCCACGAAGCCTTGCTGGCCGTTGTAGGAGACGCCGATCCAGTCGTGGCCGTCGGCGTTCGGCGGCGGGAAGGGGCCGACCACGCTCACCGTCGTGCCTTCCGGCAGCAGCGTCAGCTTGTTGTCGCCGATGCCGGCGCCGCCGCGCAGGTAGGCGCCGTCACCGTCTGTGCCGCTGACCCTGGCCTGCATGCCGGCGTGCAGGGCGCCGCGCCCCGGCGCGTAGACGATCAGGCCGTACGGCCCCGGCTGCGCCTTCAGCATCGCCTGCTCGAACAGCCCCAGCGGCAGGGTGATGTCGCCGCCGCGGATCCAGCCGTCCCAGCGCGGGCGCTGGTCGTCCGAGTCGAGCAGGTGCACGCTGTCGTCGCCGAAGCCGACCACCACCACCCAGTGATCGCCGTAGTCGGGGCTGCGGCCGAGGACCGTGCCGTGGACTTCGGCGATCACCAGGTTGCCCGCGGCCACCGCGTCGCGCATCATCTGCGCCTCTGCCGCGGGCTCGCCGGGCAAGCTGGAGGGCACGTAGTCGTAGCGCAGGCCGTATCGATCGAGGGCGCGCTTCAGATCGTCGTAGACCGTGCCGATGGAGACCGGCTCGCCGGTAGCGCGACGCACGGAGGCGACGAAGGCCGCGTCGGAGAGGCCGGCCGGCCGCAGGCCGTAGCCGGTGAGCACCATCGCGATGCTGGTCGGGCCGCAGTCGAAGTCGTCGCTGGCGTTGCCCAGGTACTGGTGGATGTAGCGCAGCGGCAGGTCGTTCATCAGGTCGTGGCCCAGCGCCGGACGCGGGGCGGCGAGCGTTGGCGCGTGCAGCAGCGCCAGCAGCACGACGGCGCCGGCGAGCGGGCGAAGGAAGTGGCGAGGGGGCGATGACGCGCGTGTGGCGAGCGGCGCGACCGAGATCCTCATAGGCGGGCGATGCTCCGAGGCGCTGGTATCGTGGGCCAGTCAGCCAGGCCTGGACGGCGTGCCGCCAGACGCATGCAGCATCGGCGCAAGGCCCGAGCGCCAGTATAGCGGCGCCCGGGTAACTGTCAAGTTATGTTAGCAGTTGACGCATTATTGTGCAGGAATAGCGGCCAGGGGCGCGGCGCCGCAGGAGCAGGCGCCGGCGCCGCCCTCCGCCTCGCCCAGCAGACTGCAGCCCGAGCACTCGCCCGCCGGGTGGTCGCAGGCACAGTCACCGGCCAGGTGCGCGTCGAGGTTCTGCAACTGGCTCTGCAGCAGGGTCAGCTCGGCGATCTGCCGGCCCACGTCGTCGATGCGCAGCCCCAGCGCCTCCTTCAGGCGCGGCTCGAAGGCGCGGCAGGGCTCCTCGAAGGCAGCGCGCACCAGCTCGCGCACGGCGGGCAGCGCCAGGCCGAGCGCCCGCGCCCGGCGGATCAGCTTCAGACGGCGTACGTCTGCGGCGGAGTAGAGGCGGTAGTTGCCCTCGCTGCGCGGCGCCGCGCTCAGCAGACCCTGGCTTTCGTAAAAGCGCACCGTCGGCACGGAGACACCGGCCTCGCGCGCCACGGCGCCGATCGTGAAGTGGTGAGCAGGGATCGCGGAGGTCGTCGTCATGCCGGCTAGTTCGTGGAGAAGGGGCCGCTGCCGGGCTCGCCGGGCTGGTCGTCGATCTGCTTGCGCAGTTGCTCGGCCAGCTCCTTCGCCATCTCCTCCATCTTCTCCGGCGTGAGGCCGATGCGCGTCAGCATCTCCTGCATCAAGCGCGAGACTTCGTTGAAGTCCTCCTTGATCAGGGCGGCGGCCAGCTCGAGCTGCGATTCGAGGTGGGTGAACAGCTCGCGGCGGTCGCTGTCGCTGGTGGTGGCGAGGCCGGCGGCCATCAGTTTGGTGAACAGGTTCACCGTGCGCGCCACGTGGATGCGGTCTTCGGGCGCGAGGGGAAACTGCCCGGTGATCGCGATCTCCAGCCCGCTCTGCTTGTCGGTGGCGATGTACTGATCGGCCATAAATCAAGTATAGAGCGACCGGAGCTGCAAGCGCAGGCGTTCGCGAGATCTGGCCGATCTGACCGGCTGCGATCCGCCTCTGAACTCGCCGGCTCAGCCCGCCAGCACCACGATCGCGCGTGGCTGCTTGATGCGCAGCACCAGCATCTCCAGCACGCGGAAGAGGTGGTTGAGGTTCTCCGGTCCCTGATAGGCGACGATCATGTCCTGCGCCAGCGCCAGGTCCATCGTTGCGCTTTCGGCGCTCAGCACCAGCGCCGTCTGCTCCGGCACGACCGGCGACTGGTAGACGCCGCCGCGCACCAGCTTCTGCACCTGTTCCACCGTGAGCAGGCCCGAGTTGCCGTACATGCGGTTCAGCCGCGAGAACAGGAGCGGGCTGGTCAGCACGGTCGCAGCGCCGTAGAAGCCCGCACTGAACAGCGCCTCCGTGGCGGCAACGACGGCGTTCAGCGCCTGCTCGGGGTCGTTCCAGTCGCCCAGCGGCCGCTGCTGGGCGCCGTCCACGGCGCGCAGGCCGGGCAGGCCCAGCAGCAGGTTGCCGTTGACGATCAGGTCGTCCTCGGCGTGGGCGCAGGCGGCGGCGGCCGCGTCGGCGCCGCCCATGTCGAGCGGGGCGCCGGTCTGCGCCGCCGCTTCCAGGTCGCGCCAGGGCAGGCGGAAGTCCTTGTAGATCAGCGGCACGGGCAGATAGCGCCGCACGGAGAGGCGCACGCTGGCCGACTCGGCGTTGCCCATCAGGTCCACGGCGCCGCCCGCGCCGCCGGAGAGGCGATCATCGGGCACGGCCTGCGTGCCGGGGCCGAGCGGCCCGAAGATCGGGATGAAGCGCCGGCAGACCAGCGCCCGGCGCGCGGTCTGCACCACGGTCTCGTCCAGCGCCAACCACTGCTCCGGCGTCAACGGCGCCTGATCGCGCAACAGCAGGTCCATGCTTCGCCCCCATGCCCGGCGCATCGCGCACCGGCGCAGCGCCCAGATCGGCGGCGCCAGCGTAGTACGTCCGCAACCGCTTGCACATGCCCCGATAAGCTGAAGACAGCCGCCGCGCGGCCGCTACGATGCGGGAGAAGCCGCGCGCCGCGATCGGCGCAGGCGCCGCGGCGCAGCAGTGCCGGTGCGAGGTGCGCGAGATGGCTGCAAGCGGAACGGGGAAGCCGGCGCAGTTTACCGTGGGCAGCCTGATCCCCGGCTGGCAGCCGCCGGCCGAGGCTCTGCCGCTGGAAGCGCCGAACTGGGCGGTCAGCGACGGCGTGGTGCGGCAGGGCGCGCCGCTGGCCGGCTACACCGCGGCGGGCGTGGAGCGGCTGCACTACAACAACCCGTACGGCCAGACGATGGAGCGGGTCTGGTTCGACGGGAAGATCGTCTTCGCCATCGATGTCGGCCGCGTCGAGGTCGACGTGTCGAAAGTGAAGGTCGCGCAGGAGTACCAGGTCGTCTACGCCGTCGATCTGGACGAGGAGCTGAAGCTGCGCGCCGAGCCGGAGCTCGTGCCGGACCAGCTCAACATCTACGACTCGGTGCCGGGCATGGCGAAGTACAGCCCGCTCTGGCAGTTCAACTACGTGATCGTGCCGCGCGGCTACGCGCCGAACACGCTGCGCTCGGAGCGTGACTGCCTCGCCAGCGGCTACGAGATACGCCGGAGCAACGTCGTCGAGAACTGACCGGTGGTGTAACGGCCGCCGTGCGCGGCCCAATCACAGCCCGGGCCACAGTTCCCGAGGTCGGTGAACGCTCCCGCGGCCGTATCACGCCCGCGCCGCGTGGCATACACTGGTCGCGTGCCCGGCGTGACCGCTTTGCCGGACACATGTGCGTGCCCGGAACGGCCGGCCGTTGCCGATCTGTCGAGGTGCCGATGGTCCAGCTTGCAGCCATGCTGCTGCTGCCCGAATACCGCCCGCGTGTGTGGGGCGGCCGGCGGCTGAAGGCCGCCGACCCGCCGATCGGCGAGGCCTGGATCTGTTACGAGGGCAGCGAGCTTGGCGGCGGTGCGCAGGCAGGCGCCACGCTTCAGGAACTTGCCGCGCGCTTCGGCCCCGCGCTGACCGGCCGCCGCGCCCCGCACGGCGGCAAGCGCTTTCCCATCCTGCTCAAACTGCTGGACACGGCCGACTGGCTCTCCATCCAGGTGCATCCGAACGACGCGCAGGCCCGGCGGCTGGAAGGCCGCGAGGCGATCGGCAAAACCGAGGCGTGGCATGTGCTGGACGCCGGCGCCGAGGCGCGCCTGATCGCCGGGCTGCGGCCGGGCAGCAGCCGCGGCGCCCTGCGTCGGGCGCTCGCTAACGGCGGGCTGCTGCCGCTGCTCTGCGAGCGCGCTGTCACGCCAGGCGACACACTGCTGATTCCGGCCGGCACGGTGCACGCGCCGGGTCCCGGTCTGCTGCTTTACGAGGTGCAGCAGATGTCGGACATCACCTATCGCCTCTGGGACTGGGACCGCCCGCAGACGGCCGGCCGCGCGCTGCATCTCGACCAGGCACTCAGTGTCGTGGACGCGGCCGCCGATCCGCCGCTGCGCCATGCCGGCCCGCCGGCCGAGGGCTACACCCCGCTCACCGGCTGCCCCTACTTCACGCTCACGCTGCTGCGCGCGGAGCGACAGCCGCTGCGCCTGGCGCCGGACGGGGAGACGTTTCACGCCCTGACGCTGACGGCGGGCGCGGCCGAGCTGCACGGCGCGGGCTGGAGCCTGCCGCTCGCGCCGTACGAGACCGCCGTGGTGCCCGCCGAGTGCCCGGATTACGCGTTCATCCCAGCGTCAGGTGGTTGCACGGCACTGCTGGCGGCGCTGCCCTGATGGGCGTTACACAACCAATTGTCAGGCCACGTTCATGGACGGCCCGCGCCTGCGAATGCTACGCTGAACGTAGTTCGGAAGCAGTTCGCTCTCGCGGAGGCAGGGCACTCGTGCGGCAATTCCGGCGGCCAACCGCGCAACACTGGGCGACGCTCGTGCAAGGCGGGCGTCACCCGCTGCTGACCGCCCATGGCCCGTTCGTCGCTGCCGCAAGCCCCTAGATCGCCTCAACGGCAGCCGTGTTCGAGAGCCACGGGAATTTCCCGCGGCTCTTCTGTTTTGCTTGTGTTTGCCGCTCCCGCGCCGCACGGAAGGAGGGTCTGAAGGCGTCGCTCAGTGAGCGGGTCCAGCCGTGTTGACGACCTGGGAGAGAGCGTGATGTCCCACATCGAAACCTGGGCAGAGATTGTGCGCCTGGAAGCGGCGCTGCGGGAGCGCAAGGCTGCGCGGCGCGCCCGGCTGGGTCCTCTCCCGGAGCGCAAGAACGGCTGGCTTGGCCTGCGGGCGGCGATCGAGCGGCTGGCGCACCGCCTGCGGCGCCGTCCCGCCGCGCCGCAGGCGGCCGCGGACACGGCGCCCAGGCAACCCGCCTGCCGCGGCCGCACGCTGGCGGCGCGCCGGGTGTGCCGGGTCTGCGGCGCTCGCACACACGGCGCGACGGCCTTCCGCCCCGGCTACCGCCCGCGCCGCTGCGCACGGCCGATCGCGCGGGGCAAGTCGCGGATCTGAGGTTCCACGGCGCAACGCAGTGCCGGTCTGCCGGTCCGCTCAGGTCGAGCTCGCTCACAGTGGCGGCGGTTGCCAGCCGCCCAGCGCGGCCTCGACCTGCCGTGCCAGCGCGAGCGCTACCTCCTCCCGCCAGGGCCGGGCGACGATCTGCACGCCGATCGGCAGCCCCTCGGGCGAGGCGCCGGCGCGCACCACGACACAGGGCCAGCCGGTGAGGCTGTACGGCACGGTGTAGCTGATCATGCTCGCCTGCCGGAAGTCGTTCGCCGTCCAGTTCTTCGATGTCCCGTGCGGCACGGCGGGCACCGCGGCCACGGGGCAGACGATCGCGTCCCAGCGCTGCATGAACTGCAGCATCGTGCTGCGGAAGCGGCCCCAGCGGCGCAACAGGCGGTAGAAGTCCGCGGTGGGCATCCTACCGTCGATCACCGACTCCCAGTAGCCCTGCGTGATCGGCCAGGCGCGCTCGATGCCCTCCGGCCGCTGCTCCTCCAGCGCCGCAACGCACGCCCTGAGCGATTGCGCCGCCGCGCGCACCGCCGCCGCGACGGCCGCAGCCGCCTCGCTCACGCCATCATTGGTGAAGCAGGCGACGCGCAGCACGGCCAGGTCCACGCCGGCCGCGTCGAGCAGCGGCACCGGCGCAACGCCGGCGTCGAAGCCGTCCGGACCGGCGATCAGCGGCAGCGCCAGGCAGAGATCCTCGACGCGGCGGGCGAGCAGCCCGACCTGCGTGCGCGGATCGTGCATGTCGCCGGTCTGGCCGCCGGTGGTGGTCGGCACGCGGCCGGCGGTCGGCTTGATCGTGACGATGCCGCAGTTGTGCGCCGGCAGGCGCAGGCTGCCGCCCGAGTCGCTGCCCAGGCCGAGCGGTGAACCGCCCGCGGCGATCAGCGCCGCCTCGCCGCCGCTGCTGCCGCCGGGTGTGCGGCTCAGGTTGTACGGATTGCTGGTGCGGCCGTAGACCGGGTTGTCGGTCTCGATGCCGCCGCCCCAGGGCGGCACGTTGGTCTTGCCCAGCACGATGCCGCCCGCCGCGCGCAGCCGCGCGACAACCGTCGCGTCGCGATCAGGGATGAAGCCGGCGCGCTCCGCCACGCCCATCGCGCCGATTACGCCGGCCACATCGAGCGTGTCTTTGACGGTGAAGGGGACGCCGTGCAGCGGGCCCGGCTGCTCGCCCCGCGCGAGGGCCGCATCGGCCGTGCGGGCAGCCGCCCGCGCCTCTTCTGCCGGCAGTTGCACGACGGCGTTGATCTGCGGATTGATCGCCGCAATCCGCGCCAGGTGCGCCTCGATCACCGCGGCCGACGAGACCTCGCGCTCACGGACTGCCCGCGCCAGCTCCGTGGCCGGCGCGAACGTCAGCGGGATCATGGATGTCCTTTCGTGGCCCTCCGCGCCTCCGCGGACGCGGAGCCGGCATGCTCTGTTCGACTCGCCCGTGTGCGGTTGCCGCCATCGCATCCACCTCCGCAGCTGGTGCCGCGACGATAGCACAGCGCGCCGCGCCGCACGCCTGCTCGCCGCGCCGCGGGTCGCGCCGGCAGGCGCGACGGGCGCACGCCGTGCGCCCCTGCCGCGGCCTGCTAACCCGGCGCCGCCGCGGACCTTCCTCCGCGAGATCGCCCCTCTCCCTCTCCCAGGATTGGGAGAAGGAGAGGGGTCGTAGAAACGAAGTGAGGATGAGGGTCCGCTCCACCCTCACGTTGACGTGAGAGTTGGCGGTCGCGTACCCTGCGGATGCATGCGAACCGTCCTGCGCATCTTCTCGTATCTGCGTTACAACCGCGGCGCCACCGCGCTGGCCTACATCGCCCTGGCCGGCGCGGCGCTGTTCAACATCATCACGCCGCTGGTGATCAAGCAGGCGATCGACTTCGGCCTGGCGCACAACAGCCGCTCCTTCCTGGTGCTCGCGGGTGTGCTGGTCGTGGCCGTTGCGCTCGTGCAGGGCGTCTTCGAGTTCTTCCAGAGCTATCTCGGCCAGTACCTCTCGCAGACCGTGGCGTTGCGCCTGCGCGACGACCTCTACGAGGCCGTGCAGCGGCAGAGCTTCGCCTTCCACGACCGCAGCGAGACGGGCCAGCTCATGTCCCGCGCCACGGTCGACGTCGAGCAGGTGCGGGCCTTCATCCAGCTCGGCCTGCTGCAGTTGACTTACGCGGTGGTGCTCTTCGCGATCACCGTGGTGGTGGCGCTGCGCATCAACTGGCAGATGGGACTGCTCTTCCTCGCCGTGATGCCGCTGATCGGGTTGCGCGCCTGGAGCGTGAGCCGCAGCCTGCGGTCGCTCTGGGTGCGGGTGCAGGGGGCGCAGGGCGCCTTCACCAGCGTCTTGCAGGAGAACCTGGTGGGCGCCCGCGTGGTGCGCGCCTTCACGCGCGAGCGCGAGGAGCTGGACAAATTCAACGTCTCCAACCGCATCGTGCGCGTCGATTCGCTGGAGGCGAACCGGCTCGCCGCCTTCAACCAGCCGCTGATGACCTTCCTGCTCAACGCCGCCACGGCGATCATCGTGATCTACGGCGGCTACGCGGTGATGCATCACCAGCTGACGCTGGGCGGGCTCGTCGCCTTTCTTGAATACCGCACCAACCTCACCGGCCCGGTGCGCACGATCGGCTTCCTGCTCAACCTCTGGACGCGGGCCACGGCCGGCGGCCAACGCATCTTCGAGATCCTTGACGCCGAGCGCGAAGTGCACGAGCGGCCCGGCGCCGTGGCGCTGGCCGGCGTGCGGGGCCACGTACGCTTCGAGCGCGTCTCGTTCGGCTACAGCCGCGAGCGTCCCGTCCTGCGCGAGATCGAGATCGATGCGCCGCCGGGCACGCTTGTCGCCCTGCTCGGCCCCTCGGGCAGCGGCAAGAGCACGATTACCCAGCTCCTGCCGCGCTTCTACGATGTGACCGAGGGCCGCATCACGATCGACGGCCACGACATCCGCGACGTGACGCTGGAGTCGCTGCGCCGCGCGGTCGGCATCGTCCTGCAGGACCCGTTCCTCTTCTCCGCCACGATCCGCGAGAACATCGCCTACGGCGCGCCGGGCGCCACGCCCGAGCAGATCGAGGCCGTGGCCCGCGCGGCGCGGCTGCACGAGTTCATCACCAGCCTGCCCGACGGCTATGAGACATGGGTGGGAGAGCGCGGCATCACGCTCTCCGGCGGCCAGCGCCAGCGCGTCGCCATCGCCCGCACGCTGCTGCTCGACCCGAAAGTGCTGATCCTGGACGACGCGACCAGCAGCGTGGACATGGAGACCGAATATCTGATTCAGCAGGCGCTGGCCGAGCTGCTGCGCGGCCGCACGACCTTCGTGATTGCGCAGCGGCTGCGCACCGTGCGCGACGCCGACGAGATCCTGGTGCTGAAGGACGGGCGCATCGTGGAGCGCGGCCACCACGAGGAGCTGCTTGCGAACGAAGGCCCGTACCGCGAGATCTACGACCTGGAGCTGCGCGACCAGGAGGAGCTGAGCGAGATGGCGGCGGTACGGCCCTCATAACCCCCATCCCCCTTCTCTCCCATACAGGCCGCAATCGTCTCGCGGTCCACCGAACTTCTGTGTATGGGAGAGAAGGGGGCGATCGCTGGGAGGTTTCGCGGGCAAGCCGGTCGGCGTGGCTTGCGGCGTGCTGCGCAGGGAGCGCTGCCAACCGTCTGGTAGGGGCCGTCCGGGAACGGCCCGTCGCGGCCGCAGCCACGACTCACGGCGCGCTGCTAACCCGGCAACCATACGTATCAGCAACCAACGATCGCCCCTCTCCCAGGATTGGGAGAGGGGAAGGGGGTGAGGGCCGAGGATGGCGCTAGGTTTCGGCGGTATGGGCGGGGGCGGCGGCTTCGGCGGCGCCGGGCGCGGCATGATGCGCCGCGCCGGCATAGACGGGCGCTCGCCCGACGACGAGGAGTTCGGCAAGCCGTTCGACGGCAAGCTGCTGCGCCGCCTGCTGCCCTATCTCACGCCCTACAAAGGCCGCGTCACGATCGCGGCGCTGCTGATGCTCGTGGCCACGGCCACCAGCGTGGCCACGCCGTACTTCCTCACCCTCGCGATCGACGACTTTATCGCCAGGAACGACATGCACGGGCTCGTGCTGCTGATGCTCGGCTTCGTGCTGATGCAGCTCGTCAACTGGTTCGCGACCTACGGCCAGAGCTACTCGATGACCTACGCCGGCCAGTGGGCGCTCTACCGGCTCTCCGAAGACGTTTTCTGGCACCTGCAGGTGCTGCCGATCGCCTTCTTCGACCGCAACGAGACCGGGCGGATCATGTCGCGCGCCCAGAACGACATTTCTGTCCTGCAGCAGCTTTTGAGCAGCGGCCTGCTCAGCATCATCGCCAGCTCGCTCACCACCGTGGGCATCGTCTTCACGCTGCTGGCGCTCGACTGGCGGCTGGCGCTGGTGACGCTGATCTCGCTGCCCGTGCTGTTCGGGATTATTGCCGTCTGGCAGCGCTACGCCCGCAAAAGCTTCGTACGCACCCGCGCCGCGATTTCCATCGTCAACGCCAGCCTGCAGGAGAACGTCTCCGGCGTGCGCATCATCCAGAGCCTGACGCGTGAGGACGAGAACCGCCGCCGCTTCGGCACGGTCAACCGCCAGAACTTCAACGCCAACCTCGAAGCGAGCCGCGTCTCCGCGATCATCAACCCGCTGGTGGACCTGGTGAACGCGATTGCGATCGCGGTCGTGATCGCCGTGGGCGGCTCGCTCGTGCTCTCGCACGATCTGAAGGTCGGCGCGCTGGTCGGCTTCGCGCTGTACGTGAACCGCCTCTTCGACCCGATCGGCCAGGTGACGCAGCAGTACAGTACGCTGCAGCGCGCCACGGTCGCGGCCGAGCGCGTCTTCGCCCTGCTGGACGAGCCGGTGAAGATCGCCGACCGGCCCGGTGCGATCGAGCTGCCGCCGGTGCTGGGTCGCGTCGCCTTTGAATACGTGCGTTTCGCGTACGTGCCCGAGATCCCCGTGCTGCACGATTTGAACCTGGTGGCCGAGCCGGGGCAGACCGTCGCGCTGGTGGGCGAAACGGGTGCGGGCAAGAGCACGATCATCAGCCTGTTGGAACGCTTCTACGACGTGACCGGCGGGCGCATCACGGTGGATGGCCACGACATCCGCGATGTGACGCTCGCCTCGCTGCGCGGGCAGATGGGGATCGTCCTGCAGGAACCGTACCTGTTCAGCGGCACGATCGCGGACAACATCCGCCTGGGCCGGTTGCAGGCGACGGACGCCGAGGTGCAGGAGGCGGCCGAGATCGTGGGGCTGCATGAGCTGATCGCGCGTCTGCCGGAGGGCTACGACACGATCGTGCGCGAGCGCGGCGTCAACCTCTCCGTCGGCCAGCGGCAACTCGTCAGCTTTGCGCGGGCGCTGCTGCGCCGGCCGCGGATCCTGCTGCTGGACGAGGCGACGGCGAACATCGACTCGGCTACGGAGGCGCGGCTGCAGCGAGCGCTGGGCAAGCTGCTGCGCGGACGCACGGCCTTCGTGATTGCCCACCGCCTGGCGACGGTGCGCAACGCCGACCGGATCGTGGCGCTGCGCCACGGCGCGATCGTGGAGCAGGGCACGCACGAGGAACTGATCGCCCGCCGCGGCATGTACTACGACCTCTATTCGCTCGGTTTCGCCAGCGCCGGCGCCCCGGGCGTGCGCGCCGGCAGCGCATGAAGGACGCTGCGGCCCGAAGCAAACGATGGCCATCCGTAACCGCTCACGCCTCAGCAACTGTACGCGCAGGACGTAGAGTTGCGGTATACTCTAGATGAATCGCCCGGCTTCCGAACGGTGGTCGCAAATGGCCGCCTTCTCTCGGCGCAAGCGCGAGGGATAGGAGCCGGGACGCACAGACCCCGCAGCGCAACGCGCGGGGTTTCGTGTTGCTGCTCACTCAGCCGGCCAGTAGCCGCCTTCGCGAGCCCGTAGTAGGCGGCGGTATCCCTCTGCGCCGCGCTTGCCGGCCTGCCACCAGCTGGCGACGCCGGTCATGTAGTCGGCAAGTTGAATCAAGTTCTGACGCGCTGACTCCTGGGCTCTCTGACTTCGGCGAGCAGCGTCCGGCCCGCCTCACCGTTGACCCGGTTTCGGATCGCAATCGCCAGTCGCTGCCGCGCCCGTTTGTCGCGGCTGCCGGCATCGACAACGAGACGTGCGCCATCCAGGGCCGAGCCAGCCCGCGCGCACACGAGTGCGACGGCATCGAGATAGAGTTCCTCGGGCTTGTTCACGCCGCGTTCTGGTTTCGTGATCGCCGCAGCGTAGTACATGAACGGGAACGATGAAGCACTCTGCAAGAATATCTGTCGCACCGTGTGGGTATTGGTGCGGAAGTGGAACTCGTAGCGGTTCGGCTTTCCGAGTTCGGCGCGTAACTGGTCGATCCGGGCATCGCAGGCCGCCGCCACCGCGCGATCGGCGAAGAGAACCAATCCGACGACGAAAAGGCGGCTGCCGCCGAACGCCGGCGCGCCGGGATCCCCTGACTCATCGAGAAAGGCCAGCGGGCCGCTCAACGTCGCCTCGGCGATTTTTCCCTATCTTCGGCGGCGGGCTGCCTCTTCCGCTACTGCCGGCGCAACGCGCGTAGGAGCCGACCCCGATGGGCGTTCGGCGCTGGATCGTTTGTTGACCGGCTGGAAAGGCCGTTGCTACGATGGCGGCGCTCTGAAACGACCTGGCGGCATGGTGTGCAGATGATCGTGATCGGTCTCACCGGCGGAATCGCCAGCGGCAAGTCCACCATTTCCGAGGCGCTGGCCGCGCGCGGCGCTACGATCGTGGACGCGGACAAGGTGGGCCACGAGGCGTACACGCACGGCTCCGAGGGCTGGCAGGCCGTGGTCGATGCCTTCGGCCAGCAGATCGTGGCCGAGAACGGCGAGATCGACCGCAAGGCGCTCGGCGCGATCGTCTTCGGCGATCCGGCGCAGCGCGAACGCTTGCAGGCGATCATCTGGCCGGTGATGAAGCGCATGATGGCGCGCATGCTGGACGAGTTCCGCGCCGCCGGCCGCATGGTCGTGGTGATCGAGGCGGCGGTGCTGCTGGAGGCCGGCTGGCAGGACCTGGTCGATCAGATCTGGGTCGTGACCGTGCCGGTGGCCGTGGCCGAGCAGCGGCTGATCGCTCGCAATGGCCTCACGCCCGAGCAGGCGCAGGCGCGCATCGCCGCCCAGCTCTCGAACGAGGAGCGTACGCGCGAGGCCACGGTCGTGATTGATAACAGCGGCACGGTCGCGCAGGCGCAAGCCGAAGTCGCCCGCCGCTGGGACGAGCTGGTCGCCGCCGGCAGCCGCTAAGCCTCCCACCGCGGGCGCCGGTGTGGCGCCTGAGCAGACGGCCAGTTAGCATAAGGCAAGAGAACGGCCCGCGCAGGCGCGGCGGGCGCAGCGCGAGGCGAGCTTTTGCACGGGGGCCGCCGCGAGGCGGCCTTCACATCTGGCCGGGCGGCCGGCGTGAACGGATGACGATGCGATGACCACCGAGAGCGACCAGATCTACCGGCAGTACGCGATCGAAGAGTACACGCCCGAGCACGAGCCGTACTACGTCGGCGTGGGCGATGAGATCGAGCTGTTCCGCGCCGCCTTCGAGCAGAAGATTCCCGTCCTGCTCAAGGGCCCCACCGGCTGCGGCAAGACCCGCTTCGTCGAGTACATGGCCTACAAGCTCGGCCGGCCGCTGACGGTGATGAAGGAGCAGGGCACGACCAGCACGCCGGCCGTGAACGGCGATGGGCCCGGCGTCTCCGTCGTCACCGTCGCCTGCCACGAAGACCTGACCGCCAGCGACCTCGTCGGCCGCTACCTGCTCGAGGGCGACAGCACGCGCTGGATGGACGGCCCGCTCACCCGCGCCGTGAAGCATGGCGCGATCTGCTATCTGGACGAGGTGGTGGAGGCGCGCAAGGACACGACCGTCCTCATCCACCCGCTCACCGACTACCGCCGCCTGCTGCCGGTGGAGAAGCTCGGCCAGGTGATCGAAGCGCGTGAGGGCTTCCTGCTCGTCATCTCCTACAACCCCGGCTACCAGAGCGCCCTTAAAGACCTGAAGCACAGCACGCGGCAGCGCTTCATCGCCATCGACTTCACCTACCCGCCGCGCGAGGTCGAGGCGCAGATCATCGAGAAGGAGTCGGGCGTCGACGCGGCCACCTCGGTGGAGCTGGCGAAGCTGGGCGAGAAGGTCCGCAACCTGCGCGAGCACGGCCTGGGCGAAGGCGTCAGCACCCGCCTGCTGATCTACGCCGGCAAGCTGATCGCCAAGGGCATTCCCGCCCGCCGCGCCTGCCAGGTGGGCGTCGTCTGGGCGCTCACCGACGACGCCGAAGTGCAGCGCAGCATCGAGGAAGTCGTTTCCTCCATCTTTGAGTAGGTGACAGGTGACAGGTTTCAGGTTACAGATGAACGCTGAAGAGCCGGCCACGGCTGCCTGGCTGCGGTTTTCTGACCCTACTGTCACCTGTCACCTGTAACCTGTCACCTATGAGAATCGGTATCGTTTCGGACATCCACTGCAATATCGCCGGGCTGGACTGCGCCCTGGCGGCGATGGGCGACGTGGACGAGCTGATCTGCGCCGGCGACGCGATCTACCAGTTCCGCTTCTCCAACGAGGTCGCGGCGCGGCTGCGCGAGCGTGACGCCCGCATCATCCAGGGCAACCATGAAGAGACGTTCTTCAGCCGCGATGGCGTGCGCGCCCAGGCCGCGCCCTGGATCCAGGCCGACCTGCGCGACTTCCTCAGCGCCCAGCCGCTCGACCTGCGCGTGCAGGTGAACGGCAAGCGGTTGCTGGTCGTGCACGGCAGCCCCTTCGATCCGCACCGCGAGTACGTCTATCCCAACAGCCCCACGCTGCGCCGCTGCGCCGAGATCGACGACGCCGAGATCGTCATCCTCGGCCACACGCACTACCAGATGGCCGAACGCGTGGGGCGTGTGCTGGTGATCAACCCCGGCTCGGCCGGCGAGCCACGCGACCCGCGCAACGACTTCCAGCTCAGCTTTGCTATCCTCGATACGCAGACGGATGAAGTGCAGTTCGGCAACTTCGCCGACCCGACGCGCGCCGTCTCCGCCAGCTCCGATATCCATATGACTGCATGGCAGCCGCAGGGCGGCACGACGGGGTATGGGTACGACCAGGCCCCGAAGGCGGGGCACGATCCATGGAACGGTTCGCTGAACGTCTAGCCAATGAGTACGACCAGATCCTGGGCGGCTATCCCGTCTCGCTGCCGCGCGACTTCCGCCAGGCGCTTGAAGAGATGACCGGCGCCTTCACCGAGCAGGAGCTGCGCCTCTGGGCGGAGGACGGCGCGGCGCTGGCGCGCCATTCGTTGCGCTCATGGGAGGCGGCGGGCGAATTCTTCCGCGCCAGCCCGGCGCTCGCCTCGCTGATGCCGTTCCCCGTGCTGCGCCGCTGGGCGGAAACGGGCCGCGAGTTGGCCGAGGAGTCGGCCTCGCTCGCCTCGTCGTACTTCAAGGCCGGCGCCGAGGGACTGGGCGGTCTCTCGATCCAGCAGATGCGCGAGTGGGCCGGGCTCGGCCGCCAGCTCTACAAGGGCAACTGGAAGTCCAGCTCGCTCGCGTCCCAGTTCTTCGAGATCAGCCCGGCGCTCTTTCAGCAGGTGAACCTGGCCGAGGCGCGGGCGCTGGCGCGCTTCATCGACACGCTCGCCTCGCGCTCGTACGAGCTGGCCGCCGCCTGCCTCGGCATCGCCCCCAAAGTGATGGGCAGCCTCGAACGCGCCGATCGCGGCTCCTTCCTCGGCTTCGCCACCGTCGTCGCCGAGACGAGCTGGGCCGACGCGCGCGTCTACTTCGAGAAGGGCCCCGGTCTGCTGCACCATGTGCACCCCGACCAGCGCACGCGCTTCCTGCTGCTTTCGTCCGCCGTGGCGCGCAAGGCGGGCCGGCAGGCGTATCCCTTTTTCGCGGAGAGCGCCAGCGCATTGGGCCAGCTCGACAACGAGCTGCACAACCGCCTGCTCACGCTCTCGGAGCTGTTGGCGCCGAAGTCGGGCGCGGCGGCGATGGAGTTCCTCAAGAGCGTGCCCGAGGTGCTGATGCGCGTCCGCTTCGATGACCTCGACGCCTGGCACGGCGAGGGGCGCAAGATCCTCGAAGCGAGCGAGGACGGTGGCCTCGCCTTCTTCAGGCTGGAATCCGGCAAGGGCGAGGAGGTGATCGAGCTGCTCTCGGCCCGCGTGGAGCTGGTGCGCGTGGGCGAGGTGCTGCGCATGTACTGCAAGGCGCTCACCGGCACCAACGTCAGCATCCAGGCCGCCGGCGCCCTGGCCGACAAGGGCGTGGGCTGGGTGAGCACCGAGCGCGCCAGCACCGACGGCACGGCGGTCTTCCTGCCGCCCGTGGTCGAAGAAGCGGGCAACAAGGGCGAGAACTTCGCCGTCTACAAGGTCTACGCCACGCACCAGGCCGGCCATTTGGAGTTCGACAGCTTCCGCATGCGCTTCGAGCGGCCAGGGGCCCTCTTCGGCAACACGCGCGGCGAGCGCGCCGGCGGCGACGGCGTGGCGCTCACCGACATGGAACGCTTTTTCGACCTGTTCGAAGACCGTCAACTCGCCTCCGACCTGTTCACCGTGGTCGAGGACTCGCGCATCGACTACTTGATCAAGCGCGAGTACGGCGGCATTCGCGGGCCGCTGCGGCGGGTGCAGGGGCGTGAGCTGGGCAAGCGCAGCCCGGTGGAGGAGATGCCGCTGCGCAAGGCCGCGGTCGAGAACCTGATCCGCATCAGCCTCGACGGCCTCAGCAGCGTGCGCTGGCCGATCGGGCGCATGGAGACGATGCGCCAGGCGGCGGGCCTGCTGCGCGCCATCCAACATGAGGACGCCACGATCGAGGACACGGCCGAGGTCACGCTGCGGCTCTACGACCTGCTCACGCAGGTGCCGAACGTGCTGCTCGACGCCGAGCTGGAGGGCGAGTGGGGCGAGCTGGGCGAAGACGACATCCAGCTTGACATGATGCCCGCCGGCGGCGAGGGCGGCGCCCCGCAGCCCGGCGGCGAAGGCACGATGGGCGAGCCGGGCGAGGGCGAGGCGCCCTACGACAGCCCGGACGCGCCCGACTTCCGCGGCGACTTCAAGCCGGAGCTGGTGCAGTTGTTGATGCGGCTGCGCGGCGACGCCAAGAGCCAGGGCGAGGCCGACGGCCAGTTCGCGCCGCTCACGCCCGAGCAGCTCAAGGAGCTGATGGAGAAGAGCGTCGAGATCGACATCTCCGCCTTCGTCGAGGGCGACATGCAGATGAGCACCGGCATGTTCCTCGCGAATTTGATGAAGGAGGCGGGCACGCCGGCCTCGGAGAAGCAGGGCCAGCAGTCGGGCGACGGCCAGCCCGGCGAGGGCGACGAGGAGGACACCGGCGAGCCGCCGGAGAACCCGATCGAGTACTTCTGGTACGACGAGTGGGACTTCCGCGCCAACGACTACAAGCCGCGCTGGTGCCGCGTGGTGCAGCAGACGCTGGACGAGGGCGAGAACAGGTTCTTCGAGAAGACGCTGCAGGAGCACGCCGGCCTCGTCTCGCAGACGCGCAAGCAGTTCGAGCTGATGCGGCCGGAGCTGTTCCGCAAGATCAAGAAGCTGTTCGACGGCGAAGAGATCGACCTCGACGCCGCGATCGAGTTCGTTGCCGAGCGCAAGGGCGGCCACTCCGGCGACGACAAGATCTACTGGCGGCGTAACAAGATCGAGCGCGACGTGGCCGTGGCCTTCCTACTCGACATGAGCGCTTCCACCGACGAAGAGATCAACCGCCGCGAGCGCGGCCGCGACGACGACGACTTCGACGACGATCCGCGCCGCTATCTCGCCTGGTGGGCGCAGAAGCGGGCCAAAGAGCTGCAGAACCCGGTCAAGCGCATCATCGACCTGGAAAAAGAGAGCACCGTGCTGCTGATGGAGGCGCTGGAGACGATCGGCGACCGCTACGGCATCTACGGCTTCTCCGGCTACGGCCGCGACAACGTCGAGTTCTACGTGATCAAGGGGCTGGACGAAGCATTCGACGACAAGATCAAGAAGCGCATCGATAAGGTCGTGCCGATCCGCAGCACGCGCATGGGGCCGGCGATCCGCCACGCGACGATGAAGCTGGACCAGTACGACGCCAAGGTGAAGATCCTCTTCCTCGTCTCCGACGGCCGGCCGCAGGACCACGGCTACGGCCGCGACCGCACGGAGAAGGAGTACGCGATCCACGACACGAAGATGGCGCTGAACGAGGCGAAGCGCAAAGGAATCGTGCCCTTCGCGCTGACCGTGGACCGCGCCGGCCACGACTATCTGAAGACGATGTGCGAGGACATCGGCTACGAAGTCGTTGCCGACATCGAGTCCTTGCCCAGCCGCCTGCCCACGCTCTACCGCAAGCTGACGGAGTAGCCTGCAAGCCTGCAGGGAGACCCCGCTCGCGCCGGCCGCGCGGCTTGAGCGAGTACGCCCGACGTGGCCAGCCACGACCATGCGCGGCATGCAGGGCATAGCACGTTGTGCGAAATGATGCTGGGCATCCACCCATGAGCCGTTCGCGCACCCGATGACCGCCTGGAATCGCCGCAGCGGGGAGCGGTCAACCGTCCAGGCCGGTCACGAAGGTATAGCGTCGTGTTGCCAGAGGGCCGTCGAGCAGTGGCTGGAGCGTAGGCATAATTTGCATAGACCAATTGTTTTCATAACTCGTTGAAGGGAAGTGGCTTTAATACTTTGAATGTTGAACGGGTTTTCTTCCTCGGCTCGACGCGTGCACAGCTCCCGGTTCCCGGGCCGGTCCGAGGAGTAAACAATACGGCCGTTTCTGAGAGGGTTGCAGACTTCGCTGACCGGAAATTGCTGCAACGAAGAGAAGAGGCGAAAGCAGAAGTCCCGCCTCTTCGTTTCCTCGTTATACTGGCAGAGTCTAGCTGACCCGAAACGAGCTGGGTCTCCTATCCGCGACTCGGATCAAGCAGGACAAGGTCCGGCCGCGGACTGACAACAATCGGGCAGACCTCGCCTCAGGCTCCCTGCATCGGACAGAAGCTCACGGCACTAGGACCTCTGCAGCGGTCTGGTTCGTCACGGGATGATAGGCAACTTCGGCGGTACTGGCTGTTCCTAGGTCATACGTGTGAATGGCTCCTCGGCTGAGCAGTAGCAGTTGTGAGCTTCCTCTCGGTACGACACTGACAGCCGTGGTTGGGGCCACTCGGTGCTCAACTCGCTGTGTTACAACGTTTACCACAACGAACCCAACCGGACTGCCAACAACGTTACCGAACGTATACGGGATCAGCAGGCGATTGTTGCCCAGGTCGAACGTCTGGTCTGTTGGCGAAACCACCGCTCCTCGCGTTTGAAGCGTGTCGATCCTGGTGACAGATTGGTCCTGATTTCTCAGTGGCACCGTACCATCTCTGAGCACCGCGCCCAGCCTGCCATCTGACAAGACAAAGCCAAACAAGGCGCGCGCACCGAAGTCGTCATGCGCAAGGACATGTCCTTGCGCATCCATCTCCTGCACGTATCCCATGTTCGTGCAGGCGGCGACAACCATATTCGCGCTGCCTGCATGTAATACCGGATATCCGCAGCCCTGCGGTAGCACGGTTTGAGACGATGCACCGGTGGTGAGATCCAATGACGCAACCGCCGCGAGGTCACATACTGCAGCATCTCCCCCAGGGTTGCACTGACTGAGTTCGCTGCGGTTTCGGATGGTCGCGTAGAAGACGTACCGTTCGCCGGCCGATAGAGCCATACCATATGGCGCGTATACGTTGTATGAGACACGATCTGGCAGAGGAAACTCATGCGTGAGCGCCAGGGCATGGCTGGTGTCGAACACTAACAAACGGGGGTGACGAACGCTACGGTCACTGCCGGCGTCGGAGATTAAGAGCTCATGCGGAACCTGTCAACCTTGTTGAGACCACCCGTTGGGAAAATTAGCGGAGGATTCACTCTGGCATCGTCGTCACCTCCTCAGGCAGCGGGAACGGCGGATTGATCCAGGCAGCCGTCGGG
>Ga0070730_10000696_pt1 | contig 36371 bp, 32 predicted proteins | sample Coa_R1_3_FD_66447 | JGI IMG/M metagenome (GOLD analysis project Ga0070730, IMG submission 66447) | Surface soil microbial communities from Centralia Pennsylvania, which are recovering from an underground coalmine fire - Coalmine... | ecosystem: Environmental > Terrestrial > Soil > Unclassified ...
ACCGCGCCCGCGTCGTTCAGGCGTTTCACCACCGTGGCATCTTCTTTGGGAATTCGTTCGCGGAATGGCTCCGCGCCATAGGTGGTGGGAATGCCCGCGGTATCGAGCAGATCTTTCGCACCCCACGGAATGCCGTGCAATGGCCCGCGATATTTACCGGCGGCAATCTCCTCATCGGCCTTTTTGGCCTGGGCCAACGCCTGGTCCCGCGTAATGGTAATCACGCAGCGCAGTTTGGGATTGTACTGCTCCATCCTCCGCAGATAAATCCGGGTGAGGCGGTCGGAGGTGATTTTGCGCCCTTCGATCCAGCGCGCCAGCTTCGTCAGCGGAGCGAAAGCAATGTCATCATCTTTCACTGGAATCTGCCCCGCATCCACCTTGCTGCGGACGAATTGATCGCGCTCCGGGCCAGACTTCTGGCCTGGCAGCACCGGGTCCCAGCGCGACCAGGGCGCCAGAGACGACTCAAGCTCAATCTTGTGCGGGCCTGTGCGCCGCTCATACACCGGGGCCAGATTGCTGCGCCAGCTCGCCGCGGCCATCTCCCGGTCGGGCGCGCTCAACTGCACCTGCATCAGCTTCTCGGCTTCATTGAATGTGGCCGTAGACACCTCCGGCCCCACCGGAGTCGCCGTGCCAAACGCCGGTGGCGCGCCGGGCGGCGGCTCCGCCGGCTTCTGCTGCTGGTCCTGCCCTTGCCCCACTACCGCCGTTGCCAGCAGTCCCAGCGAGGTATTCACAAGAAATTCTCTGCGCGATTTTGGCATTTCTTCCTCCGAGCCAGTAATTGTACCTGCGAGAAGTAAATCTGCGGTGACTCAGCCGGCACAAAAATTATCTGCGGAACCAAAGGAAAAGCAGAACGATTGTCGTCTTCTTACTCCAGAGAGCAGATTTATCCATCAACTCGCTGAAAGAAAGGACCCTTAAAAATGTCAACCCACACTGTAGAAAAAGAAAAGACCAGAAAACTTACCGAGGCGACTGCAGGCCCAGGAGATCAGACAGTCGCGGAGATCCTGCAACCAGGCGCAGCCTATTTGGACTATTACGCACAAAATGGATCGACCACACTGAACGTTGCCTTTTTCCCCAGCGGCCAGGCATCGGCCACCGTACAGGTGGACTTTGGCCCGCAGCAGCCGCTGACCACAGGCTATAAGACATTTACTTTTTCGCGCGCATTGCAGCTGTTTGTGAGCAATCAGTCCGGCGCAGTGAAATATGGCTGGACCGTCGTATCCTAAGCGGCACGAAACAGCTAACACCATTCCGGGAGTAGCGGCAGCCATGAACATGACGGGCCGCGCTCCCGTCTTCGACAGAATTCGGGTGATGCAGACGCAGCGGGTAAACAAATGAAGCTTAGCCGCTCTCAGCCGCTTTTTTCGTTCTTCAGTTTTCCGGCTCGCGCCAGAATACGCCGCACCTTTTTGGGTGATACCTTCAGCCGCGCCGCCACTCGCGAAACTTTCTTTCCTTCTCTCTCCCACACGCGCGGAATCACGATCTCGGCAAACTGCTCGGTCATCTGCTGAAAGGTCTTTTCGCCGGTGATGCCCTGCGACCACGAGCGCAACAGCGGATCGATGCTGCCCTTCGGCATGGTCTTTTGCTTCAGCAACTGCAGCAACTCCCCCAGATCGTCATGATCGGGCGACTTCAGGACGGAAGCAGCGCGGTCGTAACAGTACTTTGCGTCTTCCTCATCGCCGATGGCCGGATTGCACGCCGTTAGCCCGCGCCATACCCACGCGCGCGCCAGCAGCCGCTGGTTCTGCGTATGCCGCGCCGCCTCCACCGCATCGCGGGCGTAATTGCGCGCGGTTTCGGCCAGCTCCCACTGGGCGTTGCCCTCAATCTGCTCTTCGAGGCCGGCGTTCGCGATGGTGCACTGCAGCATGCGAGCGCGGGCCATCAGGATGGAATCATTCTCTTTCCGGCCCAGGTCATAAGCCTGCGCCGCCTGGGCCGCCGCTGCGTCCAGATCGCCGCTGTCCATATACAGCAGGCCACGGTTCTCGCAAGCGCTGCCAATTCCGTGAGGCAGCCGGTGATAGCGATAAATTTCCTCGGCCTGGTCCAGATTGGCAAAGGCTTCGGCGCGGATCTTTTCGTATTGCTCCCAGTGGCCGGGCCGTGGACGCTCGGCGCCTTTACTGCTCTTTTTGCGGCGTTCCGTCTCGGCATCGATTTGCCGGCTGATCTGTGCCGCGATCAAACGCTGCACGTAGGCGATATTGACCAGCGAGCGCGCCAGATTGCGGTGCCGCGAGCTGCGCTTTTGGAAATGCTCAATGGCCTGGGTAAAAAATTTCAGCGCCTCGTTGTAACGGCCCTGGCGGCGGATCATTCGTCCGTGAGCGGAGTATATGTTGCCCAGGGTAATGTGGTCGTCGGTCTCTCGTAGCTCCTCTTCCGCCTGGGACAACATACGCGTCGCCTCTCGCCGATGCCCTTTTTGAAACATCAGCCAGCTTTCGAGCACGCGCATCACCGCGGCCATGCGCTCGTGCCCCAGGGTTTCGGCGGCGGAACGCCCGCTTTCCGCCTGCTTCAGGGCCAGGTCGTACTCGCCCTTTTTGCGATGGCAGCGCGCATTCCAGAAATGGACAATCGCCGCCAACTCGCCATCCGTCAGTTCGCTCTCCATGGCCAGCACCAGATCAAAATGATGCAGCGCATCATCCGGCTGGTCGCGCAGCAGAAAAAGAAGTCCCTGGGCGGCGCGCAGCATGAGATAAGCGGAAACCGGCAGCTCTCCCCGCTGACGTTCCGGAAAACGCGCCAGAAGCTGCGCAATCAGCTCCGGCTCGCGATAGCCCATATCCACCCATTGGGCTACGCTGCACACCAGGGTTGCGGCATTCGGCTGCGCGGGATCGAGTGAGCCGAACAAGTGCGCGTGAGCGTCCAGCAGCGCGATGCCGCTGCTCACCTGGCGCAGGAGCAAATGCTGCCTGAGATCAGCAAGCAGTTTGTCCGGAATCACCGAGCTTTGCCGTACAGGCAGCGCAGACCTCACAACGGGCACATCATAGCACCCGCTTAGACGCCGATAATCTCTCCTGTGTTGGTCACATCCACGCTGGCCGCGCGCGAGACCTTGGGCAGTCCGGGCATCAGCATCATGTTGCCGGCAATCACCACCACGAAACCAGCGCCGGCGGAGAGCGATGCGTCGGTCACATTGAGCTGCCAGCCAGTGGGCGCGCCCAGCAGCTTTGGATTGTCGGAAAGCGAATACTGCGTTTTCGCAATGCACACCGGCAGCTTCGAAAAACCCCAGTCGGCAAATTGCTGCAGCTTCTTCCGCGCTCGCTCGCTGAAGGTAACACCCGCTGCTCCGTAAACTCCGTGCGCCACCTTCTCGACTTTGCTGGCCAGTGAGTCATCGAGTTCATACACGGAATGAATCGCCGGATTGGGGTTCTTCTCGATGGTCGCCACTACTTTTTCCGCCAGCGCCACCGCGCCGGCTCCGCCTTTGGCGTAAGCCTCATGCGTGGCGTGCTCTACTCCGTGCTCACGGCAGAAATCGGCCATGCGCTGCAGTTCGTCCGCTGTGTTGGTGGGAAATTTATTGAGCGCCACCACCACAGGCAGGCCAAAGCCCTTGAGAATTTTGATGTGCTGCCCCAGGTTGGGAAGTCCGCGCTCCAGATCGCCCTCGCCCTGGTTGCGCAGGCTCTGCACCGTGGTCACCAGTACGGCGACCGAGGGATTCATGCCCAGTGAACGACGCACGATGTCCATATACTTTTCCGCGCCCAGATCGGCTGCGAAGCCCGCCTCATTGACCACGTAATCGGCCAGGCGAGTGCCCATCTCCTGCGAGACCACACTGCTGGTCCCGTGCGCGATGTTGCCGAAGGGGCCGGTATGCACCATGGCGGGCGTGCCTTCGGTGGTCTGGACCAGATTGGGCAGCAGCGCTTCATCGAGCAGGGCCATCATGGCGCCGGTCGCTCCGAGGTCGGCGGCGCGGATTGGCTTCCCGCCGCGAGAGACGCCCACCACAATTGCGTCCAGGCGTCGCCGCAGATCATCCCGGCTGCTGGCCAGAGCCATCACCGCCATCACCTCCGAGGCGGCGGTGATCACAAAGCCGCTGGGGCGTCCCGGCGAATTCTTCTCAATCCCCACCGTGATGCGGCGCAGTGCGCGATCATTCATGTCCATGGCGCGGGGCCAGGTGACGTGTTCGGGATCAAGATCCAGATCGTTGCCGTGAAACAGATGAGCGTCCAGCAGCGCCGCCAGAAGATTGTGCGCCGTGGTGATCGCATGAAAGTCGCCGTGAAAATGCAGATTGATCTTCTGACTGGGCTCGATCTGCGACAAGCCGCCCCCGGCAGCGCCGCCCTTCATGCCAAACACCGGCCCCAGCGACGGCTCGCGCGAAGTAATGATCGCCCGGCGGCCAATGCGCTCCAGTCCCTGCGTCAACCCGATAGAGGTCACCGTCTTGCCTTCACCGGCAGCGGTGGGCGTGGTCGCCGTGACCAGAATCAACTTTCCCCGCCGGGGAAAGGCTGGGTCGGCCAAAAGCTCAAGCCTGATCTTGGCCCCGTATTTTCCAATGGGCTCAAGATACGCTTCCGGAATTTGCAGTTTGCCGGCAATGGTCTGAATGGGCAAAAGATGGTTGGACATGGCGATCAGGAGTGTAAATGAAAGCGAAAAAAAGTTCCTGCCAGCCAGTGGAAGGGAAGATTATGCGGCCCGCAAGCGTCTGTGAAATACCTTCGGCAGCCAGGTAATTTTTGACCATCCCCGGTCCGGATGTCCCGGGGAAATCAAATCTTCTTAAGATATTTGTACGCAAAAAACCAGCAGCCAATTGCCAAAAGCCAAATGCCTTCCCTTTGGTACCCCAATTGCTCTTCACATATTGCCGTGAAAGCAAAGGTCAAATCGACCCCGTCGTGCAGTAACTTTTTTGCATCTTAATCACATTACGCAGCAGTAGTTTGCAGAAAGAGTGGATCCTTGCCCAACATCATGACGCTCTGCCCTTCCTCCGGAACCGCGCCTGTTCCGGCTGCATCCCAACAGAGCAAGCCCTTGCCAGTCACGACGCTCCCCAACCCCGAGATGACGGAACCTGAAATGATCGCCAAAGCCCAGGCCGGAGATGTGACCTGTTTCGAGCTGCTTTACAGCCGACACAAACGGCGCATATTTTCCCTGTGCCTGCGCATGGTGCGCGATTACACGCAGGCCGAGGATTTGACGCAGGAAGCTTTCCTGCAGCTCTATCGCAAGATCGCTCTCTTCCGCGGCGAGTCCGCCTTTTCCACCTGGCTGCATCGCCTCGCGGTGAACACAGTACTTATGCACCTGCGCAAAAAATCTCTGCCCGAGGTCTCGCTTGAGGAAACGCTTGAGCCACGCTTCGAGGAGAGCGCTCCCAAAGAGTTTGGCGGCCTCGATCTGTCTCTCACCGGCTCGATTGACCGCATGATGCTCGAGCGGACCATCGGCGACCTGCCGCCCGGCTACCGCATGGTTTTTATTCTCCACGACATTGAGGGCTATGAACATAACGAGATTGCGACTATGCTGGGATGCTCCATCGGAAACAGCAAATCGCAGCTGCACAAAGCACGCATGAAGCTGCGCGGCCTGCTGGCGGCTGGCGGCAAGAATGGTGTTCGAGCTGTACCAAAGGCAAGCGAAGAAGAAAGCATCGAGGAGAGCTACGTCAATGCAGCATAATTCCACCATCGGAGTGCTTCGCCCCCACGAAACAACGTCAAAACCCCGGCCCGCAACGGATGGCAGCGACCAAATGGTCGAGGCCATCCGCAAGGCCTGGTTCAAAAGCAGTGAGGCACCGGCGCGCACTCCCATAGTAAAAAGTGAGACCTCCAAGGCTGGACCGCAGAGAGTCTAAGTACGTACAGCAAGCTCGACAAGCAGAAAAATTACACACTGGCAGCCGCTCAATATCGGTGTGCGCTGACTCAGAATAACTCTGCGCCATGTAAAAACCGTGCTGCACGATGCCTTTGTGTACGTAGTGTGCCTAGATGTTAATTTGAATAGCAATATCTTCAATTGCCTAGACCCGGAAGGCCCCCCACCCGAGGCCAGCATCCAAGTTAACAAGCGCCAGTATTCAGCGGCAGAGTGTCGGCTTCAGAGACATCTCCAGCGAATCATTCTGCGTTCACACTGGCTGAGGCCGTCACTCTCCATCCGAGGCGAATGATGTCCTCACGAAAGGAGACAACTATGCGTTACCTCACCATCACTGGCCTGATCGGACTCACCATTCTCCTGGGCAGCGCCAGTGCGGCGGCCCAGGCGCCCTCTGGCTCGTATCAACAAACCTGCAGAGAGATCGGCATGAACGGCAACACCCTCTTCGCCACCTGCCAGGACACCGGTGGCAACTGGCGATCCTCGCAGCTGCCCGAGATCCAGAGCTGTTCCAGCCAGATCGTCAACGACAATGGTTCGCTGCGCTGCGAGCGCAGCGGCAACTGGCGGGGCGACCGAGGCGGAGACTTTGACCGCGACCGCGATAACGGCCGTTCCCCCAACCGGCGCGACGATGATGATCGCGGACCTTATGGCAATGGAAACGGGCAATACACCGGCCAGTTTGGCGGACCGGACTTTACCGCCACCTGCCGGGACATTCGCAACAACGGCAACCGGATTGACGCACGCTGCCAGAAGCGCGATGGCGGCTGGCGTGACACCACCCTGAAGGATGCCGACCAGTGCGGCGGGCAGATCATCAATGATGATGGACGCCTGCGCTGCGGGGCCGGGGTGAGCGGAGGCTATAACGGACGGTATCCTGGGCGCTATGGAGCGCCAGGCGGCGATTACGTGCAGACCTGCCGCGATATTCGCACCAGCGGCAACCGTATCGACGCTACCTGCCAGACCCGCGACGGCAACTGGCGCCGGACCACGCTCGAGAATACTAATCAGTGCTCAAGCAGCATCGTGAATGACGATGGGCATTTGCGCTGTGGACGCTGATTTTGCTCCCACCCCGAATCGAGGCCGCGAGTGCCAGCGTTATTTCGCAGAGGCAGTTCTTGCGGCTTCGATGCGGATTTGTCTGAGGATATCGATATCCGGCGCAAGCTCGGCTTTGGCGGCGGGAAACTGATTGGCGTTCAGGATGAAGGCCACGATGTCCGCATACTGTCCAGGCTGCATATGGGCGGGATTGTCGCGGGGCATGGTGCGGCTGATTTTATCGAACAGCGCTCCCACGGAGCGGCCGTTCCAGGATTTCTGAAAATCCTTTCCAACCAGAGCGGGAGTGTCGTCGTCTTCATTGCCATTCATCTTTTCCCCATGGCAGGACGAGCAGGCACTGTAATACAATGCTCCGCCGCGTTTGGCCTGTTCTTCGGTATAAACTCCATCCCATACTGACCGCGCGTCAGCCGCGGATTGTACTTTCTGCGCCTGGCGAACGGGTACACGGTGCGCGGCGGTCATGGCAACAAGGCACAAAACTGCAACAAGAGTTACATTTCCCATTCAGCAGCCTTTATTCTTGCGAGAATTTAACCTAAGACCAGATTACAGGATTATAAGGCACGGCAGCCTCTCAGGGAAACAAAGTTCTTTCTAGAGGGTCATAGCCTTTTTCGAAGGGGCTATTTCCATTGAGAAACTAGTACAATCCGGGCTAAGGTTCTGGCTTGTGTCATTGGCATCCGAACTCGGACGCGTGTGCGTGGTGCTCTCCGCCCCGCGCAATCCGCTGAATATTGGCGCGGCGGCGCGGGCCATGAGCAACTTTGGCTTTCAAGATCTGCGCGTAGTCAACGCGTGGGAGGTTTCTTTTCGCGAGGCTCGCTCCGCCGTGGGCGCTCCCCAGTTGCTGGCCTCCGCCGCCGAGCACACAAGCGTAGCCGAGGGCGTGGCAGGCTGTACTTTGGTGGTGGGAACCACCGCCGGCCACAACCGCGATCTGCAACATACTCTTCGCTCACTGAAATCGGGCGCCGGGATGATCCACAAACATCTGGCCAGGAATAAGAACAACAGCGTGGCCCTGCTGTTCGGCTCGGAAAAACGCGGCCTTTCGAATGCCGATCTCAGCCACTGCCACTGGCTGCTCACCATTCCCACCCGTGAGGAGCATGTCTCCATGAACCTGGGTCAGGCGGTGGCGGTGTGCCTTTACGAACTCTCCCAGTTGCCGGCGTCGCGCATCGCCACAAAGGCAGCTAAAACCGCCGCTATTACGCCGGCATCAGCAGACGATCTGGAGCGCATCACCGGCCTGCTGATTGAGGTGCTGCGCGCCAGCGGTTACCTCTCAGCGCAGTCTGCCGAAGAAAAGATACGGCGCATGGTCCACCGCCTGAACCTCACCGCTCCTGACGCCGAGCTCTGGCTGGGTATTCTGCGGCGCATTGCCTGGAAGCTGCACTCCCTCTGATTTCCCAGGTTTTGCCATACAATCCCTCGTTGTTGCATAAACTGTTGTATTCGCGCCGAAGCTGGCGCGATTTGAGGCTGGTGGATGGCTCAGACGAACTTTCAGGAAAAAATGGGGACGCTGCGTACTCTGGTACAACTGGCTGCTCCATATAAAAAACGCTTCATCATCATCGCCATACTGGCGCTCCTCGGAACAGGCGCGGACCTGCTGCAACCTTTGATCTACCGCGTGGCCATTAATGACGTGGCCGGTCTGTTCATGGAGCGCCCTGGCACAGCCGAGAAGCCTGCCGGGCGTCAGCCTGCGGGACGTCAGTCCGCGGAAAACCAGCCCGCGCAAGGCAGCGGCGAGGCCACCGCGACGGAGCAGCCAGCGCCAGTCAAACCACAGCCCTCGAGTTCTGCTGCGCGCTTGTTAAGGACCAAACTTCCACATCGCCATGGCTTTATCGCGCCACGCACCCGCGATCAAACGCTCTCTACCCTGCTCTGGGCTGTCCTGTGGCTGCTGGTCATCAGCGTGGTGGGGCATCTGCTCTCGCTCGCCGCCGACTACCAAAGCACCGTGGTGGCCACCAGCGTGGAAGCCGGGTTGATCCAGTCCACATTCGGCCACGTGCTGCGCCTGCCGCTTTCTTTTTTCAACCGCCGGGCCAGCGGCGGCCTGGCGAAAAGAATCGACCAGTCCGACCAGGTAGCGCCTGTGGTCACGGCTTTTTCCCAGCAAATTGCGCCGGAAGCCCTGCGCATTGTTGGCATCTGCGCCATCATGCTCACGCAAAGCTGGCGGCTGGCGCTCACCGCCATGGCCGTGCTGCCGCTCTACTTCCTCATCACGCGACGGGCGGCGAAGCGGCTTGAATCCGGCATGGCCGAGTATTACACCATGTGGGAGAACGTCTCGGCCCGCATACAGGACGCACTGGCGGCCATCAAAACCGTAAAGCTCTCGGGCGCCGAACCGCGCGAGGTCGCCTATCTGAAAAGCGCGTCGCAGGAAGCGTATGACGATTACCTGCGGCGCAGCCGCCTGGCCAACGTCTATTTGTTTTTGCAGACCACGCTCAGCAACATCAGCAAAGCGCTGGTGCTGGGCTATGGCGGCTGGCTGGTGCTCGACCGACGTCTCACGCCGGGAGACGTTGTCATGTTCGTGGCCTATCTTGACCGCCTTTTCGATCCCATTGACTCGCTCAGCAGCATTGCCGTGGGCCTGCAACAAAATCTGGCCTCGCTGAACCGCGCCGTCCGCCTGCTCCGCACCGGCCCGGAAGAGGCCGCGGGTATGCAGCTCAAGCCAGGCCCAGGCAAGATAGAGTTCAGCAACGTGCACTTTGGCTATGCTCGGCAGCGCGAGGTGCTTCAGGGGCTGAACCTGACGCTGGAGCCAGGCAAAATCACGGCGCTCACCGGCCCTTCCGGCGCGGGAAAAACCACCACCGCCGATCTGCTGCTGAAGCTGTGGGAGCCGGACTCAGGCGAGATCCTCATCGATGGACAGCCCTTATCACAGCTCGATCCCTCGTCGGTACGCCGGGCGATCGGCATGGTGGCCACCGATGGCGCGGTGTTCCGGGGAACCCTGGCCGATAACATCCGCTACAAACGCCCGGATGCAACAGACGAGGAAGTCCTTGCAGCGGCGCAGGCCGCGGGATTAGGCAACACACTGGCGCGCCTGCCGGAAGGCATCGAAACCGAGGTAGGCGAGCGCGGACTGGGGCTTTCGGTAGGTGAGCGCCAGCGCCTGCAGATTGCGCGCATTCTGGTGGACCAGCCACGCATCCTGGTGATGGATGAAGCCACGGCCAATCTGGATTACGCCACCGAACGCGAGGTAAAAGAGGCACTCAGCCGCCTGAGCTATCGCCCCACCATGCTGGTGATCGCACATCGCTACACCATGGTGCAGAATGCCGATCATGTGGTTGTACTGGACCAGGGCCGCATTGTGGAGCAGGGGGCTCCGGAGCAACTGGCAGCCGCGGGCGGATGGTTTGCCAGACTGGCGGCTCGGGCCGGAGCCGGGGCGGGTTGAAAAGTCACCGCATAGATGCGGCCGCCGTCGCGACGTGCGGGAAAAATGTTCGATCCTGGCAGTTGAAGCTGCAAAACTTTACTGGAACTCAAGCATTACAATCTCAGGATTCGATCCCAACCGCAATGGCGGTCCCCAGGTTCCCGCTCCGCTCGAAGTGCAAACCTGCATCTTCCCGATCCGGCTTAAGCCATACACAAACTGCCGGTAAATCCGCCGCGCCATCCAACTCCAGGGCAAGAACTGCCCAAGGTGCGTATGCCCGGACAGTTGAAGGGATACGCCGGCGGCTTCCGCAATCTCCGGATAGTCGGGCGCATGCGTCAACAGAATGCTTGCGCGAGCGCGATCAAGACGAATGCCTTGCAGCACTGACGCAAACCGCCCGTTCTGCGCGGCGTTCCGATACGGCACGCCAATAATTTGCAAACCGTCTACTTCCACCTTCTCATTGCTGAGCACGCGGACTCCGGCAGCCGCAATGGCATCCAGATATTTGCTGTCATCCCCAAATTGCTCGTGATTCCCCGCGACAAAATACACGCCGTGGGGCGCCACGAGTTCGTTCAATGGCTCCGCTGCTCGCCGCGCGTCAATGGCCGTGCCGTCAAATAAATCTCCAGCAATAAAAACCGCGTCCGGCTCTTCCCGTAAAATCTTCGCCACCATGCGCCGCAGAAAATTTCCGTTTCGCACGTGTCCGAGGTGCACATCGCTGATCAGCGCCGCTTTTCTTCCACGCCATGCCGCAGGCAGGTTTGCCAGCCGCACCGTCGTTCGCGTAACTCGCGTCCAGCTTGCGTTAAAAATTCCGCAAAGTCCCGTCATCGCTGCAGCACCGAACAGCAATTCCACGGTCCGATGGAAGTTCATGTTCAGCCCCGCCAGCCGCGCAACCCCAAAAATAATCCAGGAGCAAACCGCAGCGAAAAAAAGGAAGCTCACCAGCCCCATCCAAACCGCAGCAACTCGATAGAATACGCGCAGAACAGCGTTTGTATAACGAAACGAGAGCAGCGAGACAACGACAAAGCTCACCGACAAAAGGGCAAGAACCAGTTTGCCCCACCCCGCCCCATGAGTGTGGCTTCCAGAGGATGAAAATGCCCACGTCTCATAGAGGAAAAAATGGGTCAAGCCAAGAATGGACTGAATCGTCGCAATGAGACCGATTATGCGTTTTCGTACCATAAATTCCTCAACCTGAGATTTGCTTTGTTAACCTGTTGCAGGCATTGGTTGCGACACCTGTACCAGTCGGCGCCCAGCCGTCGCGTTCGCAAGTATACCCAATATAATGTTCCGGTATACTCACGAACAATTGGATTGAAGGCGGACGAGAAAGATTCAAACTCGTTACGGCGACCCCAACTCCAATACTCTTCCAGTCGGCAATATGTTTTCAATGCCAGTGGAATATTTTGCCCCCTGCTGGATTCGATGTTCTGCTTACGCACCACCTGAAGGACGGAACTCAGATCACTGCGGGGCCAATCAGTTCGACCGCTACCGCCCTGCCGGTCAAGGATCCCTTCGACAAGGCCATCGAAATAGAACTTTGTTCCCGGATTCAATTCCGCCACCACGCACCTGGTTTTTATTGACGTTCATTATGACGATGACGACAACAACTATTTTGAAGTGCCACAGGGCTCCAAAATTATCGGTTCCAGCAGCCACGGGGGCAAGCCGGAAAGATTTCGGCTAGAAAGAGGAGGCGAACTGGCGGCGGACCTGATTCACTATTGTACTCATTGCTTACAGGTCCCCTCCTCTCAGGCAGCAGGTGCGTGGACTTTAAATGATTGCCAGAGTGTTCTTTTTTGAACAGACTTCGAATCCACGGTTCGGTATAAAAAAAGTGAGGAAAATACGATCATTACGCCGGTGGCCCTGATGATTTGACCTGGAACGAAACACTTCTTTCGAACCAACCCGAGTTAAACCTCCAATCTGAGCAACACTAAAGGGCGCCAAACCAGGAACAATCGCTGTTCCTGCAAGAAGCCGTTGGCTTCTGGAAACGTCCGAACGCGCCTTTTTGCGGCGCACAGTAAGGAACAAAATTATGTCAGCTGTACCGAAATCCCCAATTCCAATTCGCGAAGTGGAAAACGTCCTGGCCTTCCGAACCAAACCTGGCGCGGAAACAATCAATGCGGGTGAATCGAAGGAACTCGGCATCGTAGACGTAAGTCAATTTGACAAAATTCGTCTGGTGGCCGACGAGCGCGTGGGATCGACATGCAATGTGCTGATCCGGATGACCATCACTGAAGGTAACGAGCTGGTCGCTTTTCTGGATCATCTTGTACTCACACCGCATGCCCAGGTAACCCGGGTCTATGACGTTCCCTGTACAAAACTGAGCATATTTATCGACGGCGTGGGAGCCGCCAACACGAAGGGAGCTGTGGATGTCCTTATCTACGGCCAGTATTAAAACTGTCACGACCATTCCTGGTTGAACAGAACAAAGCGCACCTCAAAGCCAGTGGGTGCGCTTTTTTCATGAAAGCTGGAGACCTTTAAAGTACAAACACAATGATGTTCTGACATCTAACTCCTCGTACGAATGACATATCATGGCCTGTGACACTCTGTTGTTAGCTACTGCTGGTTAAAACCTTCTAAGACAGAAAATGGGTTCTGCACATTTTTTGGATCGTCCGGGCATTAAGTAGGCCCATAATGGTCTGACGTGAATTATGGCGTTTCCGCAAAGAAGTCCGCGGCGATCCATAAGCATTTCAGTATCTTGACTCAGGGCCTTGTGAAACTCCTTGCTAACGGGAGCCGGCGACGGGCTTAGCAGTTAACTGTTCTGAGCAAGTGTGAACAGATTTGCCGACTGTGAAACATGGATAATAACAAATCAAGGCTCTCAAAAGTAAGCGGGTGATTTCTTTTCGAGTAATGGACTCGATGGAAAGTTTGCCTGCTTCTGCTGCCGGGTGTTGCCGCACTATCCTCCTGAGGAAAGGAAGGAAAAAACACATGTCAAACATCGATGCTGTCACGGCCGCAAACCACCATCTTCCATATGGCATCAACTATGAAGATCAGCCTAAACATTACCTGCACATCTCGGCAACACCTTGCGCAGTATGCCGGGGACCTGTAATCGCTGCATGGACTGGAGTACGGCAAACCGAAATATCCGGGGAGACGGAGATTACCCGCATAGGTGCAGTATGTCTGTTTTGTGGCGCTAAACCGGAAACAATGCTCCATGACCGGGATACACGATTCCATTTCCGCCCGGTGGAATGGGATTGGGTGCTCGATCGCAACATAAAACCGTATGAGAATGTTTCGGATTCAGTATCAATGGAGTTATCGCAGGACGCTGACAGAGTCTAGCCATTGGTATGCGATCTTTTCAGGCCTGGCCCGGTGTCTGGTGCGTTTGTGCCTTTTCCTGGTCATCCTGGCTGCTGCAAATTTATTAATGGAATGCTCAATCGGAGCAGGCTGTGCAAGGCAGACTTGCGGCTTCGGAGAGATTGGCTTGTCTTGTGAACCGCCTGCTGCTGTTGTATTCGTCATCTGTTTTCCTCCTGAACACGGAAACATCAAAGCTGGTTTGCGGTGAACTCGTTCGTATGTCGGCAATTGCGACGAATCTCCAAACCTTACGGTTTTAGGGATATACCTGGCAGGAGAGAACAATCTGTTCAAAACAGGACAGTATTAAATGGTTGAGGGACTCTCTCGAATCTCAATCCAGCTTATTAACGCCAAAAATAAGACTCCAATTACAGCACCGATCACCATAGCATTCATAAGTTTGCCTCACTACGAAACAAGAGTATCTTCCTGTGCAAGCGGCCGATTTATGCCACGGCAGCTGTAGAGATATGGGCGAAAGAGAGTCCAAGACTTTCGTAGGCGTGTTTCATGCAATCCTTTGCCGCCACGCTTTCCTGATCTGTGGGCTGCGTGAGCTGGATCAAGCCGGCTCCAGGCGCAATCAGAGAAGCAGCAAAACTGTCCTGATGCTGCATGATGACTTCCAGCATCCCGGCCAGGTCCGCTGAATGATAATCATTGCTAAATGTCATTCCGTCACGAGTGGCAGCCGTTGTTCCGCTGGGCATCCAGTATTCACAAACAAGGCTCCATTCTCCTTTCCCTGTCAATTGCCAGATTTTCAGATACTGCAGCGATTTTCCGGGCGCATACTCAATGTGGATCATTCCACTTTGTGACACGGTAAGCAGGTCCTCCCAGTTCAATACCACTGCACTTGTCAAAATCCGGTCCATCTGAATTTTCACTACAAGTTTTCCATCAGCGATGCTGCTCATACATTTCCTGCTTTCAATAACAGTGCGTCCTTCTGAAGGCCTGTGTTCAATTTTCTGTATATAGCTTCAATGGCTTTTGAATATCGAGACCTGCTCCCCGTATCAGAGCTGCGATGTCATCTTCACTCAAACGCGAGATATCATACTCAACCTTGACCATTCGCTTCGCCGCGTCGATGGACAGTTTTCGTATCCCATATATTTCGCAGGCGCAATTCAGCGCTGTCATCTGGCGTTCTCCGGGAGGAACTCGATAGGGAAAAGTCACATCCATCAGCGTCATATTCAACCCTTTTTATCCTGACGAATCGCATGTTGTTTGTGATTCGCTATTCACAGTCTCACAGACACCCTCAATGCCGGTCTTATTGGGCAGATTGAGTAAAGGCTCATTCGGACAACCTTCGTCATTCATTGTTGAATGGTCCTGTCCGTCGTCGTACCTTGCTTCGCGAAAAGTGGCTATAAAAGCTACGCCGCGCTGGCTGCATACAGGACCAATTCACAACGATCTTTTAGATTCAGGAAATGAAGTATCCAGGCTATGCAGGTTTGCACATTAACTTCGGTGATATGCAACTTCCTCGCGATAGCACCATCATCCAAACCCTGCCCCAGCGAACGATAAATAGGGCCAAGTACGCCGGTTTGTTCCCAAAAGCTGCGCATTTCGTGCCTCCACTTCGTGCCCGTTGGATGAAACCATCCTGGGGCGTCTCTTAACCATAATGATGGCTCAACCCATGACAAATAGCTGGTCTTAATTGCTCACCTTGTCCACCACTCTGCGCTGAGTCACCGGTTCCACGGCAGGCTCGAAGCCGAGCGGCTCGACGAGGTCGAACCCCGAAACGCATTCGGTCATCAAATGCGGCTCACGTCGGTGGGAGTGCGTGAAGATGAGATGTTCAAAATTGAACAGCGGGGGTTTGCATCATAAAGTACGATCACGTAAATGGAGAACATCAGGACAAACGGTCGTGCGAAACTGGCCTTTGAACCAGCGGCTTTTCTCGCCAGCACCGGTCTGGGGCGGACGATGGTTGATTTGAAGAAGGGCCAAAGCATCTTTTCCCAGGGGGATGCCGCCGATGCCGTATTTTATATTCAAAAGGGCCGGATCAAACTCACTGTTATTTCGAAACGAGGCAAAGAAGCGACCATCGCCTTGCTGGGAAGCGGGAAGTTCCTGGGCGAGGAATGTATCGCTGCCATTCAGCCGCAGCGTATGGCCACCGCCACCACTATCACCCCCGCAACCCTGCTCAGGATTGAAAGAAAAGAAATGGTGCGAGTGCTCCACGAAGAACAATTGTTTTCTGAGGTTTTCGTCTCCTATCTGCTCTCTCGTAACGCTCGAATCCAGGAAGATCTGGTCGATCATCTCTTCAATTCCAGCGAAAAGCGTCTGGCCCGCGCCCTGTTGCTGCTGGCCCAGTTCGGCAAGGAAGGCACACCGGAGACGGTGATTCCCAAAATCAGCCAGGAAACACTGGCGGAGATGATAGGCACAACCCGCTCTCGAGTCAGCTTCTTCATGAATCGCTTCCGCAAGCTGGGCTTCATCGAGTACAACGGTAAATTGAGCGTTCACAGCTCTCTGCTGAACGTCATCCTCCACGATTGAGCTTTGGCCCTGCACTTACGCCGGCACGCCGCTCAGGCATGATCTGGTCTTATCGTCAGCAACACTTCCAGCAGGACAGCGTTACTAAGGATATTTCCGGAGATACTCATGATTTCGCTCTCAATGACCGGATGTTGATCGGCCAGTGAATCAAGGCGGGTACTTACTCCTTTCAGCTGGTCGATCTCGTATTGAAGGGCTTTTGCGGGCATATTTCACGGCTTTCCTGCGCGGGCTGAATAAGACAACTCCGGATGTCCGTCCTGGTTCGGAGAACCTGACGGAACAAAGTGTGCGGATCGTCTTGTATTAACACTATGCGCACGCTGTACGCCTGTATGGTCAATCCGGGTCTACTTGTGAAAACATCCTTTAATGCCTAAGCAGCGACCAAAGTGCGCATGAGATTTATGCAGATGAAGCGAAGGGAAACAAAGGGAACAGGAACTCATGAAGCCAGGGGTGGGCGCCATCGAAATAACAATATTGTTTACTATTTAGTGCAGTGTTCAATATTGTGCACATTTTTGTTTTTAAGTTTTACCAGAAACTGTTCTGTTTGGGATAGTTTTGCTGGTTGCGCGGTGTCATCATTGTTTCTCCAAACTCTGATCCCTTAAAAGGGAAAAGGAGAGGGTACTCATGTCAAACCCTTCCAAACATGAAATCTTAGTGGTGGATGACGCCCAGACCGTTCTTGACAGTTTTGTGCTGTTGCTGCAATCCGCAGGATATAACGTCAGCAGCGCCATCAACGGTTTTGACGCACTCCTGCAATTAAAAAGGACACTTCCGTGCATACTGATTTCCGACCTGAATATGCCGCAAATGTCCGGATTTGAACTCCTGTCGGTGGTCCGTCGGCGCTTTCCAAAAATATCAACAATTGCCATGAGCGGCGCCTATCACTCCGGGGACGCTGTACCCGGTGGCGTGATCGCAGACGCTTTTTACAGCAAAGGCAACAGCAACCCAGGGAAACTCCTGCAGATGGTGGCCGAACTGATTCGGACTTCCGCGGAGCGCGCCGTGGACCATGAGAGAGAATCAGCTCCGGTATGGATACCGCGAAACGGAAAAGATTCCAGTGGGATTCCCTACATCGTACTGACCTGCACCGAGTGCCTGCGCTCGTTTCCCCTGAGCGTGGCTACCGAACACCTGCAGAAAATTCAGGAAACACCCTGCCTGTTCTGCCATAATACCGTCCGGTATGTCATCGATTTTTCTCTTTCGGTTGCTTCACCCCGGTCGCCGCAGCCCGAGGTGGAGAAGATTGCAACTGGTCGCGGCTCGGTGAAGATAATAGCAGTGTAACTGAGTTCAGTCACGGCTCACGCCTGGCCAGACAGCCTTTTTTAAGGAAAGCTGGTTTTAAGGAAAGTCGGGTCGGCGCGTCACTCCAATCCTGACGCCCCCATCCATCTGCGCTTAAATCAGTCATGCAGAACGACGTTCAGAAGCGAGCTATGCACCGTGAGTTCGCCGTTGTATTCGATGAATCCCAGCTTGCGAAAGCGATTCATAAAAAAGTTGATCCGGCCACGGGTGGTCCCCACCATTTCAGCCAGCACTTCCTGGTTTATCTTCGGGACCACCGTCTCTGGTGCGCCTTCCTTGCCAAATTTTGCCAGCTGCAAAAGAATCCGGGCCAGACGTTTTTCGCTGGAATTAAAAAGCTGGTCCACCAGGTCCTCTTGAACGCGAATGTTGCGGGCCAGCAGATAGGCAACGAAAAGGTCGGAGAGGGCATGTTCCTGGTGCAGCGCGCGTCTCATTTCTTCTCTATCGATCCTGAGCAGCGCGCAATCGGTAAGTGCAACCGCACTGGCCAGGCGAATCGACTGAGCAGCAGCAACGCACTCCTCTCCCAAAAAGTTTCCCGCGGTTAATAAAGCAATGGTCGCTTCCTTGCCAGCCCGGGAGATCACGCTGAGCCTGATCCGTCCGCTCTGGATGTAAAAAACCGCATCGGAGAGATCACCTTGCGAGAAGACCACTCGCTTTTTTTGCAGGTGAACAATCGTCCTTCCCAGGCCCGCTTTCGCGAGAAAAGCCGCAGGATCAAAGTTGGTCTTTATCTTCGGTGGGGTTTTGATGGTACTGTCCTCGCCGTTTTTTCGCGGAAATATTTTGCTGCTTGCCATAAAGTCTCCCGGAAGAAATACTGGGAAAATTTCGCCGCAAACCAAACCGCGTTTGTCCCATAGCTTTAGCGGCCTGCTGGCTATGAGGAAGAGAAAGACATCTATCGTAATCTAATGTGCTGCCAATACCACAGAGTCTAGACCTGCGTGGAAAGAATTACAACGCAAATTCTGAAGCGCAGAAATTGCCTGCGTCCATGCCTGTCGAAAACTCAGGTCTGATTGAAAATATTGCCATTATTGAGAGCAGGATAACAAGGTGATTCACCTCAATATGGACTATGTTCTGGCTTTATTGCGCGCCCTGGGCAGCTCTTAAGCCTAGAACCTGAGCATTTTTTGAGAATAAAATGCAAGCCATGGCGAAAGATTAGAACACTCGAGAGTGTTCAATATTGACCAGTTCTCCTGCACCATTTCCTTCATCCTAATTAGTGGAAAGACCTTTACCTTTTGGTCATGTCCATATTGTTCTGCTCAAAAAAAGAGAGCGAATCGCTCTGTGCCGGACGTAGCGGGCCAAGGGGCTCACCCGGACAGTTTCCAAATAAGGAGGCCCTGCGACGCATGAAGGTCCACCTCGTCAATCCCAGCAATATCTCTTTCGGAACAGCGGTAATAACGCCGCGCTGGCTCTATGTGCTTGCCGCTGCTACCCCACTCTGTTACGGAGAACCAAGCCTTGTTGACGAAACTCTGGAGCGGCTTGAGCCTCTCAATATCCAGAGCGGTGACGTGGTGGGCATAAGCATTCATACCGGGAACGCATTGCGCGGCTATGAAATTGGTAAGCTGGCGCGCAGCCGTGGCGCGTGGGTAGTATTTGGCGGCATACACGCAACTCTTTATCCCGAGGAGGTGCACCAGCTCGGAGGAGCCCACGCCGTGGTTAAAGGTGATGGCGATGTGATTTGGGCCAGCGTGCTGGAAGATTGCGGGCACAGCAGGCCAAAGCCTGTTTACGAGGCAGGAAGGATTGAAGCCGCTACTTTTAAAGCCGCCCGCTGGGATTTGTTGCCACCCAATCGATATATGTGGGCCTCGGTCCAGACCGTCCGGGGCTGCCCCAAGCACTGTTCCTTCTGCTCCGTATGGCGGACCGATGGGCAGCGTCCCCGGCAGCGCTCTGCGGACGTGGTGGTAGAAGAGGTAGTCCAGTTGCGGCGGCGCGGCTTTCGCTTCATTGCTCTGGCCGATGACAACTTTTATCCGGTCACCCTGACGGATATGCAATTGGCTTCACGCCAAAACAATGCTGTACGGCTCCAGGAACTGCAGGCCGTCAGGGATGAGCGTTTCGAGTTGATGTCGCGGCTGGCCAGGCTTCCCGCTGACACGGTTTTCTTTACTCAGATCACAATGGAAGCCGCCGAAGATCCGGAATTTCTGGCGGCGATGAAAGCGGCGCACATCCTGGGAGCATTGGTGGGTGTGGAAGCTGTCACGCCACAAGGATTGAAGGATGTTTATAAGGACTTCAATTGCGCCGGGGAAAGCCTGGTCCAGCGTCTTCGTGCCTTCCGTCAAAATGGCATTCACGTGCTCGGCTCTTTTATCTTTGGTCTGCCGAGTGATCGTCCCCAGACCTTTCATGCTACGGCCTCGGTGGCCAAACAGGCCGAACTTACGTTTGCCCAGTTTGTAATGTTGACTCCCTATCCGGGCACGGTGGATTTCTCGCGCTGGGAGAAGACCATGCAGAACGATCCAACGCGCATTGCGGGGATTCCACTCACCCGCCACTGGCTAATTCCGCCCGCACTCCGGCCCAAAGTCTATTCACCCCATCCAGCCATGTCGGATCAGGAATTACGGCAGAGAACGCAGGGAGTGTGGGATGAGTTTTACAGTATGCGATTGATTTGGAGACGTTCCCGATGCGCGGGAAGTGTCAGGGCTCGTCTGGCCTTTGTTCTGATTTCAAAACTGTATCGCCGAATGTATGCCGATACGGGCATCGCCACGGACAGTGCGCGCGTGGCTCGCTCTGCCCGCTGGGCACGCTGGATCGCAAAACCGTGCCGCCTTCTGTTCACCGGCCCGCCCATGCCTGATCTCCGGGTACCCGCAAAAACTTCATCGGAGAAATGAAAGAAATTTAAGTTACAGCCCGGGACATTTCCGCACTGGGTGTTTCTCGCTCCCATGCTTTAATGCACGCGCCGCGCAGAGACATCGGTCAGCACGCTCGCAATATGACACACGCCCTGCTACGGGCGGATTTCTGAATATGAACATTTTTGAATTGTGGACTGATTATGCCGAGTGTGCAATTTTGCACAGACCTGGTTTCACTATTGCGGCTATCTGTCCTCATCGATTACAAAAACGTTTTAAGCGCCACTTTGCCAATGCGCCTCTTTAACTCTCTGAGCGGCTTGTACTGTGTGGCAAGGTCCGTGGTCCAGTAACCGGCGTATATCATGACACCTCGCAGCAGATGTCCCTCGTAGTTGACCGTACGGGCCGTGTCCTGCTGCTTCATGTGGCGGCTGATCTGACTGCGGCGGGTTTGTTGATATTGACGGATCTTAGCTAACGAGATGGACCGTACAACTGTTTCTGAGCCAAAAAATCTCAATACGTTCTTTTAACATTCTTTGCTCTCGGCAGATTCGGGGCCCAGTGCAAACCCGAGGAAGTTTTTGCCGTTTCTTGTCCTTCATTCCGATTGTTTCCCGCAGGAGTAAAACTCGGTCAAATGCTGGAACACAATTGCTTCGCTTTCTCATATGCTACCCGCCACCTCATTTTCCGTGTTGTTGCCGGTATTTGTTCCAGTGCTTTCCCAGGAGTTCCAGCGCTGTCACACATGAGTTGGTAAGAGTTTTTGGTAAGAGCGAGTTCTTCAGGGAAGAATTGATGCGCCTAAGCTGTTGATTCTAAAGTGGCTGCCCCCCAGGGATTCGAACCCCGATAGGCTGCTCCAGAGGCAGCTGTCCTACCATTGAACGAGGGGGCAGTATTTATGACAATTACAATCTACTGCTGCTCTTGATTTTATGATGCGGGTGAGCGAGGAGTCAATTGCTCATGGTCATATCGAACGCTGAACCGGTTTAAACTACAATCGGGGGAGGCCTTGTGCTGAATGTTTTGGCTGCAGTTACTGGTGTTGCGCTGATCGCCGTGGTGCTGTGGGAGGCTTTTGAGACCATTGTGCTCCCGCGCCGCGTGAGCCGGCGAGTCCGCCTTACGCGTTTTTTTTACCGCTTCACCTGGGTTCCCTGGACTCTTCTCGCTGGCCAATATAAAAATAAAAAGAGGCGTGATGCGCTCTTAAGCTATTATGGGCCGCTTTCTTTATTGCTCCTTATGGGTTTGTGGGCAGCCACGCTGGTGGCGGGATTCGGGCTGGTGCACTACGGAATGAACAGTGCGTTCTCCGGATCGGTGTTTCCCAGCCGCATGGGCAATGCTCTTTACATCAGCGGAACAACTCTGTTCACCCTGGGACTGGGAGATATTACTCCAGCATCCACATCGGCGCGCTTCATTACCGTTCTTGAAGCGGGAATTGGCTTTGGCTTTTTTGCTTTGGTGATTGGCTATCTTCCTGTTTTGTATCAGGCGTTCTCCCGGCGGGAAGTCACCATCTCTCTGCTCGATGCCCGTGCGGGAACGCCGCCCACGGCTTATGAACTGCTGCGCCGTCATGCCGATCCTGATCGCCGGAACAGCCTCACACAAGTGTTGCATGACTGGGAGCGCTGGGCCGCCGATCTCATGGAAAGCCATCTTTCCTATCCGGTGCTCGCCTACTTTCGCTCCCAGCATGACAATCAGTCCTGGCTAAGCTCTCTGGTGGCCATCCTCGATGTTTGCGCCCTGGCCATTGCCGGGCTGGACGGATTGGAGCCGTATCAGGCAAAGATGACCTTTGCCATTGCCCGCCATGCGCTGGTGGACCTGAGCCAGATTTTTAGTGCTCCGCCCGCGACGCTCGAGCCGCTGCACCGACTGACGAATGAAGATCTCACACTTCTTCGGCAAAAATTGCAGGAAGCAGGATTTGATCTGAACCACAGCGAGGATACCCTGACGCATTTCGCGGAAATACGTGAACTCTATGAACCGTTTGCCGCTTCCCTCGCCCGTTATCTGCGGCTGGACCTTCCGCCATGGATTCGGCGGGATCCTGCGCGGGACAACTGGCAAACCAGCTTTTGGAAGCCGAAGCAAATGGAAAAAACTGCAGCCTCGGTGGCCGACGATCATTTCTGAGCGCCGCCTTACGGCTGTAAACTGTTTGCATGTCCACTGCTGCTCTCGAACTCATCTCTGCCGCCGAAGCCGCTCGCCGTCCTCTGAAGGCAAAAGAATGCGCGCTGCTGGTAATCGATATCCAGGAAAAACTGCTGGTAGCCATCCACGAAAAAGAACGCCTGGTGCGCAATGCGAGGCTGCTGATCCGGCTGGCGAACATTTTTTCTTTGCCCGTGATCGTCACCACGCAATATGTAAAAGGTCTGGGAACAACATCGCCTGAAATCATGGAGTTGCTGCCCGAAATTAACCCAGTGGACAAACTGGAGTTTGGCTGCTTTGGCAATGGTGAATTCTGCTCCACGCTGGCAAAGCAGTCAGGACGCGGCACTCTGCTTCTTTGCGGTATGGAGACGCACATCTGCGTACTGCAAACGGCGCTGGGCGCCTTGAATCAGGGCCACACCGTTCATGTGGCCGCCGATGCCGTGGGCTCGCGCACGGAGTTGAACTGGAAAATCGGACTGGAACGAATGAAAACCGCCGGAGTGGTGATCTCTTCCACCGAAATGATGATTTATGAACTACTGGGGCAATCAGGAACAGCAGACTTCAAGGAAATGTTGAAGTATTTGAAGTAAATAAGTTTATGGGCGCGAAATTTGATTCGTGCCCTGCTACTTACTCAACGCCGTCGGCTTTGCCCTTTACTCGCACCATAGTGATCTTGGTGAAGCCTTCTTCAAAAGATGGCGGTTTGAGCTTGGCGGCCATCCGCTGAATGATCTCTTCTTTCACCTGGCGTTCGCGGCGGCGATTGCGCTCCAGACAAACTTCCAGTGGAACATCAAAGAACACCGCGTTGACCTCGTAGCCAAAGCTCCTTGCCATCTTGATCCATTGCCGCCGCTCGTTGACCGCCAGGTTGGTGGCGTCCACGTAGTTCCACGGCATGCGGGCGATCAGGCGGGCACGCAGCAGAGAGCGCAGAGTGGAAAAAACCAGCCCCTGATAGCGCTGCTCGGTAATGTCGTCAAAGAGGATGGAGCGCAGCATGTCGCTCGAAAGCGGAGTAACGCCGCGACGCTTGAACCAGGTGGTTTTGCCTGATCCTGGCAGCCCAATGGTCAAAACGACTACGCCTTTAGGCGGGCGGCCCGACTTAACCGCCTGCACCGGTTGCTGCTCCGGCGGCGGAGTGGAAGGCAGCTCCGGCTGAACTTCGGTTTCGATTCTCGCGGGTTCCGACGGCGACAAAACCGCGGAAACGCTGCCGCCCTCTTCTTCTTCGGACATATCGCCGACATAAGAAGGGACAATGGGTTCGGGATGGAGTTCATCCACGGGAGGTTTCTGCTGACCTACCTTGCCGGTAGCTTCAGACTCGTTCTCCGGAGTTTTCTTTTTACGGCGCCTCATGCGCTCGCGCATCCAGTTGCGCATGTACTCGTGTGTAACACACTGACTACAGAAGATGCAACCACAGGTCATTGACTAAAGCGGCACCGCCGGCGAAGAATTCCTGGAAAACCCTTATCTGACGCGCATTCAGCAACAATGTAATTATTTCGTTAATTGTTCAGTTAAAATTCAATTTATTTGAATCCTGCTGCTCGCGGGAATTTCTAATGTATGAAGGAGTTGTATCTGATTATGCGGCGAATAGCTTTATTCGCGACGGCTTGGCTTTTCATTGTGGCTGCTCAATGCCAGAACCGATCCTTGCGAGTGGGCATGATCCCCGATGCCGGCGCGACCTCTGCTTCCGTCCTCGAAAAAGCCCCGCTCAAAGCCTATCTCACGCAGCAACTGGGGCGTGAAGTCGAGTTAATCATTCCGACCAACTACAACGCCACGGTGGAAGCCATGGGCAACGGCTCACTGGACTTTGCTTACTTCGGGGCTCTGACGTATGTGAAGGCCCACGCTCAGTTTGGCGTAATTCCGCTGGTGCAGCGCGCGTCCGATCTGCAGTTTCACTCCCTGTTCATCACCGGCGCCGGATCACAAATCAACTCGCTCAAAGACCTGAAGGGCAAAAATTTTGCTTTTGGCGACATCAATTCAACCAGCGGACATCTGGTTCCCTATTTAGAGCTAAAACAGGCGGGGATCAACTTGGACTCCGATCTCAAGTTCCGCTATACCGGAAGTCATCCGGCCACGGCAAAAGCCGTGGAATCGGGTGCGGTAGACGCCGGCGCGCTGGACGAAAGCGTTTTTAACGCCATGATTGCCGAAGGCAAGCTGGACAAGGCGAGAGTTCGAGTGTTCCAGACCTCCCAGCCCTTTGTGGACTACGTTTGGGCGTCACGCAAAGAGATTGACCCGGCAACGCAGGAAAAGTTCATCCAGGCCTTTACCCGGCTGCAGGAAGGCCGCGACGACGAGGTGCTGAAGATTCTGCGCGGAAAATCGTTTGTGCGCGCCAATGACCAAGAGTACAGCACCGTGCGCGCGGTGGCCCAGCAATTGAAAATGTTCTGAATTAAGAAATTGATCTTCCCGGATTTGTGAAACTATGCTGCTGATACGGGATTTGATTGCCGCACCTTCCTCCAGAGCCACGCCGGTGCTGAACGGCGTTTCGCTGGAGGTAAATCGTGGAGAGAAAGTCGCCATCCTCGGCCCCAGCGGGACGGGCAAAACGACTTTGTTTCGCACCATCACCGGCTTTGTGCCGGTACGCTCCGGGACCGTCTCGGTGGATGGAGTTTCAGTCCAGGGACTGCACGGACAGCATCTGCGTGAATGGCGGCGGCGCATTGCGCTGGTTTCGCAGCGCCACGATCTGGTCGAACGTCTGCGGGTCCATCAAAATGTAATGGCCGGGGCCCTCGGCCGCTGGTCTACGCTTCATGCCCTTCGTTTTCTACTGTTCCCTCTGGCTGCGGAACTTGAAGAAGCCAGAACTGCTCTGGACCGCGTGGAGATTGCTCACAAACTCAGGGCTTCCACATCGGAACTTTCGGGCGGTGAGCATCAGCGGGTCGCCATTGCCCGCGCTCTGGTGCAGCAGCCGCTGGTTTTGCTCGCCGATGAGCCGGTAGCTTCGCTCGATCCCCATCTTAGCGAGCAGATACTGGCCCTGCTGTGCAGGCTGGCAAAGGAAAACGGCTTTGCTCTGCTGTGTTCTCTGCATCAGCCCGAATTTGCCTACCGATATTTTGATCGAATCATCCGTATTAAAGACGGCAGGGTTCTGGCCGATGAAAGGCTGAGCGCTGCACGAGGGAAGATTATTGGGGTAGGTGCGTGATCTCCGGCTGGGAGAACGCATTATCGCAGGTGCGGCATTTTTTTCCGCCGGATTTTTCTCCAGCCTATCTTAAAGCTGCAATGGTTCCACTGTTTGAGACACTGGAGATCGCTGCCGCGGCTACTTTCCTTACCGTAATCCTCGGCTTGCTCCTGGCGCTCTACATTGGCGCGCGTCTGCCCGGCGCAAGCATCCTCTACGCGCTGCTGACCTCTCTCCGTGCTCTTCCCGATCTAACGCTGGCCATTTTCTGCGTGATTATCCTGGGACTGGGACCCGCGGCAGGAGTGGTGGCGCTCACCATTTTTTATACCGGGGCAATGGGCAAGATTTTTGCCGACCTGTTTGCCTCAGCCGATCCGGGGCCGGTGGAGGCACTGCAGACAACCGGCGCCAATCGTGTGATGGTGGCTTTTTTCGGTCTTTTGCCGCTGCGCCTCAAAGACCTGCTGACCTATGGCGCATATGAAGCGGAAAGCATCATCCGCGCAGCGGTGATTGTCGGGGCCGTGGGCGCGGGTGGACTGGGGACTGAACTCACCGGGGCAGTTAACACGGCAGAGTATTCCCATGTGACCACCCTGGTAATCCTGCTGGTAATGGTTGTGGCCGCCGTGGATCGGCTGGCGTGGCTCATTCGCAGATATCCCAGGCTCCTGCTGGTCTTTGCCGCCTGCGGTGCGGTCGCGGTATTGGCCAATAGACCGGAAATGATCAAGGTGCACTATTCCATCCAGCGCTTTGCCTCCATGTTTCCACCTCGTGCACCGGAGGATATCGCACGGGTACCCGGACTAATTGGCGAAACCTTGCTCATGGCCTTCGGTGGGACACTGCTGGCAATCGTGCTTGCGCTGCCGCTCGGCGTGGCCGCGGCCAGAAATCTTATGCCAGGGTTCATCAGCTTTCCCGCCCGAAGATTTCTTGAGTTTCTGCGCGCCATCCCCGAGGTGGTGTGGGGGTTGATTCTGATGGGCATGGCCGGTCTGGGGCCAAAGATCGGAATCATGGCCCTGGGGCTGCACAGCGCGGGAAGTCTGGGCAAACTGTTCTCGGAGTCACTGGAGAATGTTCCCGAGGCCCCGGTGATGGCCATGACTTCGACCGGAGGATCGGGAATTGCCGTGGCCGGCTTTGCCCACCTGCCTATGGCCTTCGCTCCCATGATGGTCCACAGTCTCTTTCGGCTGGAATGGAACATGCGCGCGGCCACGGTAGTGGGCATGATCAGCGCGGGCGGAATCGGCCAGGCGCTTTTCGATGCTCAGCAGCTGTTCCATTACCAGGAGATGATGTGGTATCTCATTCCCACCTGGATGCTGATCATGGCCACCGATCTCTTCAACACACGCATACGTAAATTCTGGAGAGTGTCCGAGGAGATGCTCCTTTGATCTCGCAGCCTTTGGTGGTGGTCACCCATCGTGTACATGAGGAAGTAAAAGCACTCCTAAACCAGACATGCCGCATCATTGCGAATGACTCCGCCGATAGCTGGCCTCGGGAAAAACTCACGGAACTGGCGCGAGAAGCAGATGCTCTGATGGTGTTTATGCCGGACAGCGTGGATGATGGCTTCCTGGCACAGTGTCCCAAACTAAAAATCATCGCTGCCGCGATCAAAGGCTACGACAACTTTGATGTTTCCGCCTGCACCCGGCGCGGAATCTGGTTCACCATTGTGCCCGATCTGTTATCTGTTCCCACGGCTGAACTCGCCCTGGGATTGATGCTGGGAATCATGCGGAATATCGCTGCGGGAAATGATCTGGAGCGCAGCAGAAATTTTCGCGGCTGGCGTCCTGCTCTCTACGGCAGCGGATTACAAGGCCGCACCATTGGTATTGCAGGAATGGGCAAGCTGGGTCGCGCTCTTGCCCGGCTGCTGGCTGGTTTTGACGTCAGACTCATTTACGCGGACACTGTGACGCTTGCGGCGGAGGAAGAAGCGCTGCTGCGTATCCGCCGCCTCAGTTTCAAAGAAATGCTGGAGCAGAGCGATATTGTCGTAACGCTTCTGCCACTGAATGATTCCACGCTGCACTTTGTCAACGCCGCTGCCATCGCGCGAATGAAGCCGGGCAGCTATCTGGTGAATGTGGGACGTGGTTCCGTGATTGATGAAAAGGCCGTTGCGGATGCTCTCGAAAGCGGCCATCTTGCCGGATATGCCGCGGACGTGTTCGAGATGGAAGACTGGGCGCGCATGGACCATCCACCAACAGTCAATCCACACCTGCTGCGTCACACGGACCGCACTCTGTTCACACCCCATCTGGGGTCAGCCGTGGACAGTGTGCGGCTACGGATCGAACTGGCTGCCGCAGGCAATATTATTTCCGCACTGACGGGGGAATATCCGGCAGATGCAGTCAACGATCCGGTTTCTGGCCGGATTATCTGAAACTTATGCACTCAAAAAAACGGGCTGGCCGCACAGATCGTGTTGGCCAGCCCGAAAGCATGAGGCTTATTTCTCCTGCTGCCATTCCGGCAGACGGCCTGAAGTCCAGGGCGCGCCAATGTGCTCCACTTTTTGCTGCAGTGTATCGAAGCGGGCGTAAAGAGCCTTGAGCTGGTTCAGGGCATCGGCAAATTCGCCCGAGGCTATTTCATACTGCTGGCGGTCGGTGGCGCTGGGCAGCGAACTGGAGAGCCGTTCATTGGCCGCAACGTTGCGAATACGGCTAATGATGGCAGTGGGCGTCTGCTCATTGAGGGCTTCGAGAGCCAGATCGCCGCGCAGAACAATCATTACTTTATTGAGCTCACGCATGAGCGCGTCGGACTCCTGGCGTATGGGCAAAGTTTCGCCCGCGGTTTGCGCCAGCGCACGATCGATGGCTCCAAGCCGGCCGTTCAGCTCATTGCCAAAGGAAATGGAGGCCGTGGCCGCGCGCTCCAGCTTTGACAGCTTGCTCTGGAATTTATGCAGCTCCGCCAGGTTTTCCGCCTTCATGCCGGTTTCGGCTTCGGTGAAGACGCGAAATTTCTGCGGCTGGCCAAGGTCCGTCCACTGATCGCGCACCTTTTTCGAGATCTGGACGGTGTACGTTCCCGGCATCACCAAAATACCGCCGGCGGGAGCAAAGTCTTCCGATCCCTGCTCGATCGCCTCGGCTCGCGCCGAAGGCAGCGAGGTCGCCGGGAAGCGCAGGTCCCACGTAATGCGATTGAGGCCTTTGCTGTTGCTGCCTCTGATCTGGCGCACCACATTTCCGCTTTCATCACGGATGGTTAGCCATACGACAGGCTCCTGCTCCTCGGCTTCGGCGCGAAGCTGGTCATGCGTGGGATAGGGCAGTGTGGGATAGGCAGCGCCGCTATGCTCTTTGGCTGCTTTCTTCTCGGCGTCCTGACGAGTCTCTTTCAGGGTTTTGTATTTGTCTTTCAGGTAATAAGTAAACGCAGCGCCGTAGGGTGGATTGGGCGCAACGAAGAAGGTATCGCCCAGGAAGCCCTGGTTGCGTCCGCCGATACGTGTGGTCTGGAGATAGAGCAGAGCATCCCGCACAGGGAAGAGCGCGGCCTCCTGCTGCAGCGCCTCGGGATTGATGGAGCGCAGAGGCGAGAGGTCGTCGAGAACGTAGAACGAGCGCCCGAATGTGGCCAGCACCAGATCGGACTCGCGCTGCTGAACCACGGCATCACGGACGGCAACGACCGGCATGCCGCCTTTGAGCTGGATCCATTTTTTGCCGGCATCCGCCGTGAACCATATGCCGTATTCATTGCCGAGGAAGAGCAGATTGCGATTCACCGTGTCCTCGGTGAAGGCCCATACGGGGCCATTTTCCGGCAGGTTCGCGGCAATGCTGGTCCAGCTTTTGCCCAAGTCATCGGAGCGCAGCACGTAGGGTTTGAAATCGGAGTTCTGATGGTTTTCGATGGCCACGTAAATGACCTTTTCATCAAAACGCGAAGGCACGATGCGCGTGACATAAGCGTTTTGCGGTATGCCGGGAAGGTTCTCGATTTTCCGCCAGTGCGCTCCGCCATCTTCCGTCATCTGAATCAGGCCATCATCGGTTCCTGCAAACAGCAGGCCCTCTTTCAGCGGAGATTCGGAGATGATGGAGATATTGCCGTAGTAGGCCGTGGAAACGTGTTTGTTCACCGAGTCGGGTGACCACAACTTGCCCATAACGGGAATTGCATCGCGATTCAGGTGGCGGCTGAGGTCATCGCTGACCGGCTTCCAGGTTTCACCGCGATCATCCGACCGGAAGATGCGATGGCTGCCAAAATACAGGCGCGTATGCGAATGCGGGCTGATGATGAAGGGCGCATCCCAGTTCCAGCGTTCGGGCATCTCGCCTTTGCCTTCCTGGGGCTGAATGCCAAAACGCTCACCGGTGGCGCGATTGAAACGGACGATATCGCCGTGCTGCGCCTCGGCATAGACGGTGTTGGGGTCTTCAGTATCAACCAGCGAGCGGAAGCCGTCACCGCCCTGGGTCACGAACCAGTCCTGATTGTTGATGCCGGAAATATCGCGAGTACGCGACGGGCCTCCCAGAGAATAATTGTCCTGCGTGCCGCCGTAGATGTAATAAAACGGTTTGGAATTGTCCACGGCCACGTCGTAAAACTGACCAGTCGGCAGGTTGGACATCCATCTCCAGGTGGCGCCGGTGTCGTGGGTGGTGTAAAGGCCGCCATCGTTGCCCAGCAGCATGTGCTTCGTATCGTCGGGGTCGACCCAGATCACATGCATGTCAACATGCATGTGGCTGGCGGGAAGAGGATGGACCGTCTTTCCGCCATCATCGGAATACTGCATAAAGAGACCGGTGGCATAGATGCGGTCTTCGCGTTTGGGATCTGCGAAAAGTGTCCCATAGTACTGTGGGCCAAAGCTGAAGTCGTTGCGCTTTTCCCAGTTCACGCCGGAATCCTGGGAGCGATAAATGCCGCCCTTGCCTTCTCCGGCTTCAATCGTTGCGTAGATGGTGCTGGGATTTACCGGAGAGATGACCAGGCCGATGCGGCCCATCTCGACGGTGGGCAGTCCGCCGCTCAGTTTGTTCCAGGTTTTACCGGCATCGATGGACTTATAGATGGCGGCTTCCGGACCGCCGTTGATCAGCGTAAAGTAATGGCGGCGGCGCTGATAACTGGCGGCCAACAAGACGTCAGGATTCGAGGGATCCATGACTACGTCGGTAACGCCGGTATTTTCGCTGATGGCGAGACTTGTATTCCAGGTCTTGCCGCCATCGGTGGATTTGTAGAGTCCGCGATCTCCGCCCGGTCCCCACAGCGGTCCCTGCGCCGCCACATAAACCACATTGCTGTCACGAGGATCAATCAGGATGCGCGCGATATGCTCGGACTTTTTCAGTCCCATGTTCTTCCAGCTCTTGCCGTAATCTTCCGAGCGATATACGCCGTCGCCATAGGAGACGCTGCGCTGGCTGTTATTTTCACCCGATCCCACCCAGACCACGTTGGGATGCTTTGGATCGATCACCACCGTGCCGATGGAATAAGAGCCTTCGTGCTCGAAGAGCGGAATCCACGTGGTGCCGTCATTGTCCGTGCGCCACACGCCGCCGGAGGCCACGCCGATGTAGTACTGGGCCTTGTTCCGCGGATTCACCGCAATGGAGACCACGCGTCCGGAAATCTGCGCCGGCCCCACGGAGCGGAACTTCAGCCCGCTGAAGGTGCCGCTGGACATGGGATCATCGTCTTTCTTTTCTTTTTCCGGGGCCGCTTCCGGTTTCGCCGGTTCCGATTTCTCTTTGGTCTTTGCCGGTGAGGTTTTGGTGTCATGGCCAGAAGCTTGTGGCTTTTGCGCGACGGCGCAGGGCACTACAGCGAGGAACGACAGGAGAATTGCGAGCAGACGCGAGTTCATTTTGAATTCATCTCCAGCAATGATGCCAGTGAATTTTGGCAGTGTTTTTAATGAGCTGCTGATTCTAAAACAACCAGGCGCTATTTCGCGAACCAGATTACAAATTTAGACGTAGTACGGCCGGGAAAGTCACGATGGCCAGGGATAACGAGGCTTACTTCGGGGTTCCGGCCGACAAATCCTTGTCGGTTTTGTCGCTGGTTCCGGCCATGGCGACGGGAGCTGCCGGCTGCTGGACGGGAACATGCTCGCAGGTTTCTTTGGGCTCGGTGCCTTCGATGAACGCTGCATCCCAGGCATCCGGACAGGCGGGAGTCGAGATGAGATTGGTTTTCTTATCCAGACTCACGGTGACCACGCCGGGCGGGGGCACAAAGGGTTTTACATCTTTATAGCGCGAGAGTGTGGCCGCCTTCTTCATGAACATGGCCCAGACAGGCGCCGCGGAGTGCGCCCCCTGCAGATTGAGTTCGCTGTAATCGTCAAAGCCTACCCACACGATGCAAAGCAGATGATCGGTGTAGCCGGCAAACCAGCCGTCGTGGGAAGTCCCCGTCTTTCCGGCGGCGGGATCGGTAAAGCCCATGGCGCGCACACCGGCGGCGGTGCCCGACCGCAAAACTTCTTCCATCATATTGGTGGCGACAAAAGCCACGCGGGGATCGAGCACCTGTGTCTTCTGCGGGACGGAGTTTTCGACCACGTTGCCCTGCTGGTCGCGGACCGAGCTGACCATGATGGGATTCACGCGCATGCCGCCGTTGGCAAAGACGGTGTAGGCGCGAGCCATCTCCACCGGCGTGGCGTCATACGCGCCCAAAGCGACGGATGGAGTCGGCTTCACGGAAGAGATACCGGCGCTCTGCGCCAAATCCACCACGTGGTCATAGCCGATCATTTCCGCCAGGCGGACGGTGGCGTTGTTGAGAGAGTGCGCCAGTGCTTCCCGCGCGCTCACCTCGCCGCGATACTCGTTGTGAAAATTCCTGGGCGTATAAACTTTATTTCCGTACTGGTACGCGCCCTCCACATCGCTCAGCACCGTGGCTTCGGTATAGACCGGCTGCGCCCCATTAATAGCGGAGTTCAGCGCTGCCGCATAAACAAACGGTTTAAAGATCGAGCCCGTGGGGCGACTGGCCAGCGCGTGGTTCACCTGGCTCACACCGTAATTTCTGCCGCCCACCAAAGCAACGATTTCGCCGGTGTGGGGATCAATGGCCACCAGCGCGATTTCCGCGCGCGGTCCGGGCGCAACGGTGATTTCGGTTTTGGCTTGTTTGCCCTTTCCGGTTTTGGTCTTTTTGGTGCGCAATTTGGTCAGCAGTGCGTCAATCTGAATTGCGCCCGCGCTCACGGCTTCGGCGGCGGCGCGCTGCAGATCGGGATCAAGCGTGGTGTAAATACGCAGACCTGAATTGTTCAGCTCTTCTTCACTGTGCTTGTCCAGCAGCGACTCGCGCACCATATCCACGAAGTAAGGAGCGTCACTGGCCTCAATGCTGGGCGAAGTAAGTTTCAGGGGCGCGGCTTTGGCCTTGTCCGCCTGTTCGCGGGTGATGGCGCCGGTCTCGACCATGGTCTCCAGCACCAGGTTGCGCCGCTCGAGAGCCCGCTCGGGATGGCGGAAGGGAGTGAGCTTGCTGGGCGCCTGAATAATGGCGGCCAAAAGCGCGCACTCCTGCAGATTCAGATTGCCCATGTCCTTGCCGAAATAAGCCTGCGCGGCCTCGCCCATGCCGTCAATCGAGAACGAGCCGCGCTGGCCCATGGGCACCCAGTTCACGTAGGTCTCGAAGATCTGCTGTTTGGAAAAGCGGCGCTCGAGCTGCAGGGCAATCACAATCTGCGCCAGTTTGCGGGAGAGGCTCTTTTCATTGGTAAGAAAGTAGCCTTTGGCGAACTGCATGGTCAGCGTGGATCCGCCCTGACTCATGCTGCCGCGAAAAAGATCGGTGGCGGCTGCCCTGGTCAGGCGAAAATAGTTCACGCCCTTGTGTTCGAAGAAGCGGCGATCTTCGATGGAGATGATAGCGTCACGCAGGGTTTTGGGAATCTCGTCATAGGTGACGAGGCGGCGCTTGGAGCGCTGCGACTGCTGATAAAGCCCGGTAATGAGCTGCGGCTCGATATCGTAGCCCTCTAAAATTTCTTCCGCGCCTGTTCCCTGCCCCGCGCCCATGCCAGGAACGCTGATCTTTTCAATCTTCCCCTCGGAAAAACCGATGCGGGCTACGTCCGGACTATAAAACGATTCCGGGCCAGGCATGATCTCAATGGCGTTCGAAGTAACGCGGTAGCTGCCAGTGCGAGATTTGGCCGGCTCACTCACGGAGGTGTATCCGGCATGGCGAAGCTCGGCGGCGATTTCGGCGGGCGTCCCCGGATCACCGGCATGGACCGTGCGCGGGGCTGCGTATATCCGGGAGGCATTGGCAAAGACCGGCCCGCTCATGCGCTGGTCCACAATGGGCTGGTAATGAATGTAATCCCAGGCAAAGAGCGAGAAGCCGAGCCCGCAGAGCAGCATACAGCCAGCAATTAGGGTGAGAACCCAGCGTTGCATCAACCGGGTGACGATTCGCGCCCACAGAGTATTTTTTACCGATTCAGGGATTCTGACTCTTATTTTCACTACGTATGGCCTTTATTTGAGCTTCAGCATATCGAATAAAGCACGTTGCATTCCATTGGCGTAACCCGTTCTGTCTGCGAAGTTTGAAGGAATTGGGCCAGGAATAAAAAGTGTCATGCGCGGCACAATGTGTCTCCGAACACACATTGGAGAGCCATACAACGTCTGGGGTGATCGGCCGCAGCCATTGACTGGATCAGACAGACCTGCGCGGAGAGTAAATCGGGGATACCGATTTTTCTCCCCGCGACAGGCGAGTAAACGGCGGCCAATGCCCAGCGATTTACTGCTGGACGCGCAGGAGCATCTGCGTGCCGCTATCGAGCTTCACGTTCTGGGTGGTAGAGCTGATGACCGAGCCCTGGGCGCTGCCTGCGGTGGCGGTGCTGAGGGTGAGTCCCTGAAGTCCGGCGACGCCCTGGCTTGTGGAGCTAAGCGCGCCGCGTCCCGCGACGCCGCCAACGCCATTGACCGTAGTGCCGACTGCGCCTGTGGCCGATCCGGCTACCCCGCCCGTGGTATTGCCCACGGAGCCGACGGAGCGTCCCGCGCTGCCCAGTACGCCGCCACCTGTACCGGCCGAGCGTCCGCCGCCGGATGGGGCGAGTCCTGCGTCGGCGTTTTCACTTGCGAGGCCGCTGGCGGCAATGCTGGCGGGAGGCGCAAGGGCCTGGACTACTGCACCCAGGGATACTTCCTGACCGCCATGGAGAACGGCGCGGTCGAAGGCGATCCCGAGGCGGGATTCCGACTCGCCCTTGCCCCGAGCCTGAGCTTCGGTGACGTGACCAACCAGTTTCGATCCTTTGTGCAGCACCACTTTGCCATTGGACTTAACGTCTTCGGTGAGTTTGGCTGTGACTTCATCGCCGGCTTTGGCTTTTTTGGCATCCAGTGGTTTCGTGAGTTCAGCCTGAAGAGTGGTTCCGCTATTGAGGCCAGCGGAGGCATTGCCGGTCGCGGCATTGACCGCGCCTCCGGCATCTGCGCCGGCGTTTCCACTGGTTCCAGCGTTTCCGTTTTGGCGCTGCTTTGCGTCGTGTTTAGCGGAAGTATCGCCCTGACCGGAAGCGTTCACACCGGCTGAAGCGCCGGGCGTCTGCACGCTGGAATTTGCGTTCGCGCCCGCACCAGCGCTGGCTCCGGATTGTCCCGCGGAAACCGATCCATTGCCCGAGGTGGACGCTCCAGCCGAGGTCTGAGCGACAGCCCCCAAGGTGAACGCGCCAAGGGCCAGTACAGCTATGTAACAAGTTTTCATTCCCAGATAAACTCCTTGATGGGTTTTTAGATGATCAGACCAGGCTTACGTCCGACCACAAAAATGAATTGCCTGAATCCATTTTATGATGCATTCCAGAGCAGAAGCGTTTACTCTCAAGTTTAAATCTTCTATATTCAATTAGTTACAGCTATATAGACTTTTTTACACGGTTTGACATCTAATCACAATTAGCTGTTACTGCATGGGCGTTCAACAAACTACATGTCTGCAGGCACGCAAACGCGCGGATGACAAGGTGCAATAGCAGGAACCACATGCCGCGCAAGCCATAACCAGGCGAAGAGTAACGCTGACACTACCTGTGTATCCGTTCTGTTTTGCCAGCTGAACCCGCAGGGGCAAACTTTTTATATGAAAGGGGTTAATCCTTTGAGCAGCCAGGAAAAAGTGCTGATCGTGGAAGACGAGGAAAACGAGCGAACCGGAATGGCCGAACTGGTTTCGGCCTGGGGCTACCGGACGGAGGTCGCCCGAGACGGGCTGGAGGGGCTGGAAAAAGCCGCTGCGTGGTCGCCGGGCATTGTGATTACCGACCTGAAGATGCCGCGCATGGACGGCATGGAGTTGCTGG
>Ga0070730_10000697_pt1 | contig 36370 bp, 29 predicted proteins | sample Coa_R1_3_FD_66447 | JGI IMG/M metagenome (GOLD analysis project Ga0070730, IMG submission 66447) | Surface soil microbial communities from Centralia Pennsylvania, which are recovering from an underground coalmine fire - Coalmine... | ecosystem: Environmental > Terrestrial > Soil > Unclassified ...
CGAGCAACTTGGGGCTGCCGACGTCGAGCACCGTGGCTCGACCTGTGGCGGTGGGCAATCCGGCCAGATAACTGCTGATGGCCTGGTGAAACCAGTAATACTCAGGAAAACGCGTATAAGAATTCACCGGCTGCAGGACCTTGCCGGCCGTCTTCTTCCAACCAAGGCGGAGCCGGTTGGAAAACAGGTTCTGCATCCCCGCGCGCAGCCCGAAGGAATAGTACTTGAGTTCGTGATGACGGAAGAAACTCATCTCGCCTTGGACGATGGCCGCCAACGACGCGCCCTGGCTGGAGCACGATTGCTCAATTCTGCACCACGTACGACTTCGGAATAAGCAGGAACCTCTCGGTCCTCACCTGGCATCCGGGAAACATCTGCTGGAGCTTGCGTTTCGAGATCCATCTCACGTCATAGTGGTACGGCCGCTTCCATAGCCAGCCATTGAGAGTGAAATAGCGCAAGAAACCGGGTTTGAGCCATGAGGCAGGCAGCCAGTGCAGAAAAAATGCGGAGAGATGGGGATCGACGGGGAAATAGCGCGAAGGAGTCTGGCAAAAGATGCGTTGGCCGACCCGCATCATCTCGCGGGCGAATTTGAACTGGTTCTCCTCGCTCCCCACGTGCTCGATGGCGGAATTTGAAAAAGCGAGGTCGAAGGATTTGTCGGCAAAAGGCAATTCGCAGCCCGAACCCACTACAAAGCTGAACCCGCCGGTCTGGCGCGGGTATTCGATATTCAGAATGATCACCCCGTCTGTGCGACCGATGATAGGCCACAGGTCATGCGCACCGCCTACATCCAGGATCGTCCGGCAGCCGCTGTAATCTTTGAGAAAGGTCTTGAAGCGGCGTTTGCGGAAGAAGCGCCGCACAGGCATCTGAAGTTGGACCGGATCCATAGGCTGACAAACATTTTAAAAGAATCTGTCTGGCTTGTATTGTCGCAATGGGCGTGGGTTCGGTACGATGGAGCAGAATTCCGTTCACCTGATGAAAATCGCCATCGATGCGCACAGCCTGGGCACGCAAGCCGGCGGCAATGAAACCTACTACCGGCAACTGATACGCGGCTTAGCGCAGGATAACAGCCAGAATCTCTATACATTGTTTCATACTCATCGGTTCGACCTGCCCGAAGCTGAACGCGATCCCCGCTTCACGCTGCGCGAGATCCCCAGGAACCCAATTCTGCGTTTAACGGCTGCGCTTCCGCTGGCCCTCCGGCAGATTCGGCCCGACATCTTTCACTGCCAGTACATCAAGCCGCTCTGGAGCAGCGGTAGAACCGTAGTGACGATCCACGATCTGGCCCATGAACATCACCCGGAATTCTTCCGCCCGTCCGAGGTACGGCGAATGAAAGGGCTGGTTCGCTGGACGGCCCGCAAGGCGCATCACATCCTGACCGTCTCAGAGTTTTCTGCCGCCGACATCGCTTCGCGTTTCGATGTTCCGCGGGAAAAGATCACCGTCGCCTACCCGGCTGCCTCGCCGGAATTCCACCTTCGTGACAAACAAGCATGTCAGGAGCATCTGGCGAGGACCTACCAAGTCCGCCCGCCGTTCATCCTGTATGTAGGCCGAATCCAGGCGCGCAAAAATCTTCCTCGGTTGGTGGAAGCCTACGGGCGCCTGCGGAAACAGGGAGTGGCGGCGACGCTGGTGATCGTCGGCAAGAAAGACTGGCAGTCGGAGCTGCTGCTCCAAACAATCCGCGAGCTGGGACTGCAGTCGAACGTTCTTTTCACCGGCTTTGTCCCCTTTGAAGATCTGCCGATTTTCTATAACGCTGCGGAAGTTTTTGTCTTCCCATCTTTCTTCGAAGGCTTTGGCCTTCCAGTGATCGAAAGCATGGCCAGCGGCGTAGCCACGATCACCTCCTACGGCTCGTCGCTGGAGGAGGTGGCAGGCGACGGCGCCCTGCTGATCGACCCTTGTGATACGAATTCCATTGTGGCGGCGCTGGAGAAAGTACTCTCAGATCGCGAACTGCGCGAGCGGCTGGCTGCTGCCGGCATTCGACGCGCCAGCGAGTTCAGTCAGGATGATCTGGTGAAGAAGACCCTCGGGGTTTGCAACTCGTTGCGCTGATTGCGGGCAGCCCCTATGCAACCGCTGCCTGGCGCTGCGCCAGATACCGCGACAAACCTTGCTGCCACGGGGTAAACACATTCAGTGAGCGGCGTTTCAGCTCCTGGTTTTCCAGGACAGAATATTTTGGCCGGGGAACTTTGGCGGGAAACTCACCTGGACGGGCCCGTTCCAGGCGCACGCGGGTTCCGGTCTGCTCGAAAATAGCGGCGGCGAATTCAAACCACGAGCAACTGCCTTCCGCCGTAGCGTGGTACAGGCCGTAATGCTGCGTCCGGCTCAACTCAAGCAATTGCTGCGCGATCTGTGCGGTGGGAGTGGGCGTGATGAATTCATCATCCACCACCCGCAGTTCTTCGCGCTCGCGGGAAAGCTTCAGCATCAACTCCACGAAATTGAGTCCGCCTTTGGCGCGGCAGGGATTTTCTCCGTAAATGGCCGACACCCGAACCACAAAATGCCGCGGGTTGGTGCTGCGCACAAAGTGTTCGCCTGAGAGCTTGGTGTTGCCGTAGACGTTCAGCGGGTGCGCCTGGTCTTCTTCCGTGTACGGCGAGCCCTTGACGCCATCGAAGACGTAATCTGTGCTCATGTGGATGAGCGGGACCTGCAGCCGCTCGGTAATTTGAGCTACGTTACGCGCGCCGGAGCCGTTGACGGCAAAGGCCCGCGCCGGATCGGCCTCGCACTTCTCAACGTGATGGAATGCTGCGGTGTTGATCACCAGGTCTGGACAAAGGCTTTCCAGTGCTGCCTGCACAGACTCCAAAGACGCGACCTCAATCTGCTCGTGGGTCAGGGCTGCAACCGTGTTCCCTTCTGCCGCGAAGACAGAAGCGACGTCATGCCCAAGCTGCCCGTTTGCGCCGAGTACAGCAACCTTCATCGCACCAGGCCCGTGGTGGAAGCCATCGCCTTCGCGCCGTCACCGTTCTCCAGCGCCTTGAAAACCTGGATATTGTAGTAGTTCGGATTGTCCCAATCGTTACACTTCGGCATGTTCTCGATCAGATTGCGGACCACCGCCTTCACGTCATGGTGAGGATGGAAGCTCAGGATGTTTTTTGCGCGTTCGACGGACACTTTGTAATTCCGAATGTCCTGGATGTGGTTAATATCAAGCGCCGGGCTGTGGCCCAGTTCTTCGCCCAGTGTGGTCTTGACCAGGTCAGCCACTTCGCCCACGGTGTGGTTGCCGGAAGCGATATTGAAAATCCCGGAGATGGCGGCATTGGCCTCGATGGCGCGGATATACGCCATGGCCGCATCGTTGATGCTGAGGATCGGCCGCCACGTGGCCGGATTGTTCACGCGGATCACGCCATCCTGCATGGCGCACTTGAACATGGTGTTGATGATCAAGTCAAAGCGCATGCGCGGGCTGTAGCCGGAGACTGTTCCTTTGCGCAGCGCGATGACGGAAAAATCATGGTCGATGAGCTGGATGACCGCGCGCTCGCCCTGCAGCTTGGAGATGCCATAGGCATACGACGACGATACCGGGCGGTCTTCATCGAACAGCTCGTTCTCCGTGTAGCCGTAGACCGAGCACGAACTCGCGTAAATGTAACGGCGCACTTTCGCCTGCTTAGCAATGTAAGCCAGATACGCCGGCGCCGCGGCATTGAAGACAAAATTCTTGCTGGGCGAGAATTCGGCCATGGGATCATTGGACAGGCCGGCAAGAAAAATGACCTGTTCGTAGTCCTTCAGATCGGCGATCTGCAGGTCGAAAAGGTCGCGATTGATGATGCGTACCTCCGCCGGCAGCGAATTTCCGAACCAGAACAGATCGACAACATCCACGTCGTAACCGCGTTCCAGCAGTTTCGGGATCAGGGCCGAACCCACGTAACCGGCGCCGCCCGCAACAAGAATGCGCATGCAATAAGCTCCTGCAGGAAAGTTGTAGCTCTCAAGAATATCCCGCCCGGTTGTGCGCTCCAAGACGCCAACGTGCGAGTCCTTTCGTTTCCCCGAACAGCAGTCTTAACTATACCTTGGGCTCACAGCGTGAATCTACTTTGCCAATAACGCGCGGTGCACGCATTCCCCCAGTTCTGATTCGGGAAACCCTGTAATCTATGACGCAGATTCCAAGCGCTCTGTTGTGAGCGGCTCATCGCAATATAAAGCAAAAATGAGAGCGACAATTTAACCGGCCACGGTGCGATACACCGCCACTGTCTCCGCCGCGGTACGCTTCCAATTAAATTCCTGTGCACGCTCGAGGCCCCGCACGCGCAGGCTTGCCCTGAGGCCAGGGCTTTCCAGCACCTCGCCGATGGTCCCGGCCCAAGCCTCGACTTCCCTGGGGGGAAGAAGAATCGCCGCGTCGCCTGCCACCTCCGGAAGGCTGGAAGTGTTGCTGGCAACCACAGGCGTCCCGGCTGCCATGCTCTCCAGTACAGGAAATCCAAAACCTTCGTAGACGGACGGCATCGCCACCAGTGCGGCCTGTGAGTAGAGCCCGGGAAGCTGTTCATCCGGTACGCGTCCCGGAAGCACAACGTGCGGAGCGAGGTCCAGTTCCGTGATCGTGCGGCGTATGTCATCGGCGCCTACCAGACCTGCGGCTTCGGGGCCTGCAAGCACAAGCTGCCGCGCAGACCATTTTCCCTGATCGCGCAAATGCGCGACCGCGCGCAGCAGCATGGGGACATTTTTTCTTTCGTAGAACCCGCCTACATGCAATACGTATTCGGCGCGAATGCCAATTCGACGCGCCCAGGCTTCGTCCATCGCTGCTCCCGGGCGGAAACGTTCGTGATCGACGCCTTGCAGCACCACGTGGACCTTTTCCGGAGAGATCTTATAGGTCTCCAGGACATCGCGCCTGGAGTGCTCTGAGGGACAAATAATGGCCCCGGCAGATCTGACTGCGGCCGACATGGCAGTTTTCATGTAATAGACCCACCAGCGTGCGAAATGCGCGGGATAGAGCAGGTACGTAATGTCGTGCAGGGTGATGACCACGGGGCAAGGCGACTTGACCGGGGCAACAAACGCCGGGGAGTGCAACACATCAAAGCCATGCTTCCATAAACGAACGGGCAGGTCGAAATGGGTCCACGCCAGATTTCCGGCAATCCTCAGCGCCCGGCGCACACGACTCCCCCCACCAGTACCTGTTGGCCAACCGTTGAAAGCTGTAACGTCCAGGGCAGGACTTTCGGTGAGCTGCTCCAAGAGCCGCGCGGCGTAAACGCCGGTTCCGGTCAGATTACGCCGGGCAAAACAGTTGTCCCACGCGAGCTTGATCGGCTTCATAGCGCCGGCGCACCAGGGGATTTTCGCCGAACTCCCAAATGATTCAGCACGGTACGATGGTTTCCCTGTCGACGTGGCCGAGCACGCTGGAATGCACCTGCGTGGGATCTGCACCGGCGGCAAGTTGATAGAAGAGCTCTTCGTATTGATCGGTGATCTTTTCCCAGCTATAAACGTTCCGAATGCGGTCGGGCGCCCGGCGACGGTAGTCCTCCGCCAGCGGAGGCTTGTTTTCGATCAATGCGATTTTTGCCGCCAGATCATCGGGATCGCGGAAAAGCAGCCCGTATTCACCCAGTACCTCAGCGTTGAACGGATTGTCATGCGCCAGTATGCAGTTACCGAAGCCGAGCGCCTTCAACAACGCCGGATTCGTCCCGCCCATCATATGGCCATGGATGTAGGCATAACAGTTGCAGTGGAGTTCCTTTACGTGATCGATGTCGTCAACATGTCCCAGGAATTTCACGCGTTCACCGGCGTTGGCTTTCAGGTCGTCGATGAAGGTGCTGCGGTAGTTGGCGTCTCCGGCAATGGCCAGGATTCGGCGCGTCGGCGCCTTTTTGAAGCCTTCCACGATCAGCGCCGCATTGTTCTCCGGCACAAGCCGGCTCGCGATCAGATAGTAGTTTCGGGGCTCCAAACCATATTGCCGCACGATCCCGGGATCATCAGAAGTCCCGATATTCCCGCCATAGGCGATGCAAGCGGAGGGCGTGTTGAATTCGCGGAGGTAGAGGTCGCGCATCGCATAAGCGTCTGTAATGACGCCGCGCGGCAGTATCCTTCCGCACATCCTGGCGTTCCAATAGAAATACTTCTTTCCCAGGCCGCCCCACTTCCCTCTCTTCCACTCGATGCCGTCCACATTGATGGCGCAGTTCTGCCGGAAAATCCGGGGAATCACGCAGTGGAAAGCGTTGGCCACGTTCGTCACCAGCATGGCGTCCACGTTGCGGCGCAGAACGTCCAGCATGCAGGACAGCGTATGCGTGAATGTGCCTAGTGTCTTGGTCTCAAGGCTTGGCAGGTAGATCAGCCGAACGCCACGGTAGGTCGGAGGTCGCTCCTTGAACAGCGACCGCCGGCAGTAGACGATCACTTCATGACCGCGCTCCACCAGCCGCGGCGCCAGCTCGATGAAAAAGGTCTCCGTGCCGCTGTAGGTCGAAGGTATTCCCCTGCCCCCAAAGATAGCCAGACGGAGCTTTCGGCCATAAATCGGATGGGAATTGGCTCCTGGCTTCATACGTTCGTAGCTCTTAGCGGCAGGGTTCGACGAACAGAAAGCAGTGCGGCGATGAACAGAACTACGTCTCCGGCCAATGTTGGGGGTTGTGATCGCATGATCAAATGGCAGCAGGCTCCGGGAGCTTCTCCTGTCCGTGTTGCTTTCGCATGAGTGAAACGGCGCAGCTGATCAATCCAAGCTGGACCCAGGGGAAAGCCAGCAAGGTCCCCTCGGTCGCCTGAAATGTAATAGAGTACACCACGCAGGAGCAGAGTAGCGCCAGGAGTTCCGGACTGAACTCCCGTTTGAGCAGTTTCAATGACTGGCGCATGAGCAAGAAGAGAAACGCCAAAAAGACGAGTAGCCCCACGGCGCCCGTATCGTGCAGCACGCGCAGCTCGGTATTGCCGATCCAGCCCTGGTCCTGCCATTCAGTGCCGAACTCCTGCCAATTGAATGCCAGCTGGAAACTGGCGACTCCTCCCCCGAAAATCGGGTGTTGGGCAACGTCGTCCAGAGCGGAAAGCGTCTGGACCGCGCGCGTCAGGGTATTCGGGTCGGCGGTCGGGTCGGAGACGTCAACGCTGCTGAATCGCTCGGTGTAATGCGTGATGACGAATGGGCCCACCAGCAAGATCGCGCCGAGTGTCGCGGCAGTCACCTGGTAGATCACCTTGCGATTTAGCTGCTTCCGCTTCCATGCAATGACCCCTACCAGCAAAGACCCGATCACCGCACCACCGAGCGCGGCACGCGAAAGGCTTACCGCCATGGTGATCATCCCGCAAAAAATGCCCCCGATCAGATAACCACGGCGGCGCTCCTGGAGATACATGACCAGCATCATCGTAAACAGAGCCGCCCCATACGCGCCCAGGATGTTGGCTTCAAATTGCAGGCCGTAAGTTGCGGCGATGTTGCCGCCCTCCATGCCGTACTGCTCGACTTCCACCCCGAACTTGGTGCCAAGGAAAATGTACGAGTAAAAAGAAATGATCGCGTAGATGCAGGTCACGGCCCCAACGACCAGCAGGGTGCGAAATGCCCAGCGAAAGCTCTCGCGATCTTTGATCAGAACGCGCAACAGGAAGTACGGCAGGATAGCCAGCACCTGCTGTACGGCCCACTTCCCGGTTTGGCTGGGAGCCGACGACATAAAGAAAGAGCTAAGGAAAATGAATGCAACGTAGGCCAGCAACAGATAATCGGGCAGAATCCACTCGACCGGCTGGGAGCGTCTTGCCCACAAGAACGGAATGGCGCAGATCAGCATTCCACTGATGATGTGTTCCGGCCTGGCCTTCAGGCCCGCAATCTCGACGAAAATGCGCGGTACTGCCGACGCCGCAATCAAGGCAACGATTGCCATCTGTGGACTTCTTGCCAACGAGACCAGCGCCACCGGAACCGCAATCGCCGCCAGAACGGCAACCGCAGTAACACCCACGGCGTCAGGCCAAACCAGCAACGCAATGGCGGTGACCAGAAACAGAAAAGGTGTTGGGTTAGGCAGGGACGCGACTGAAGAACCGGTTTTCATTCAGATTCCGAGCCATTGTTCCAACATTACCATAAATTTCAGTCTACTCCGCGCTCTCCCATCCCCGGCACCAAGCCTGTTACTGTGGTGAGAATCTGCCTGCTTTCTCCGAGCTTGAGCAAAGCAGCAAGTCCCAGAAAAACCGCCGCGCTGACGCTTACTGTCACAATGATCATCGCGAGCCGCAAGACAGTTCCTGACGATTGAAAGGCCGGCCGCATGAAATGCCAGGTGAGCCAACTGACGGCGCCCATGGCCAGCGTGGCGGCGGCGGTCCGAAAAAGAAAGCCGGGAAACCCGGCAAATTTCAAGAGACCGCGCCTGGCCAGCACAAACACCAGAATCGCCATGACCATCACGAAGGTCACGCTTCTGGCAGTTACCAGGCCTGCGAGTCCGAAATAACGGTTCAGGAACGTAGCCGTCGTCACAAAAAAACCCAGATCCACGATTTCCACCAGCAAGGGAGTGACGGTGTCCTCAATGGCAAAGAAGCAACGCAAGAGCACGATGGCGACAGCGTTCGGGAGGATCCCGATGCTGTAGAGCGCCAGTATGCGTGCTGTGATTGCTGAATCCGCAGCCGAGAACCTGCCATGCTCGTACAGGACGCGCGTAACCGGCACCGCGTTCAGGATCGTCCAGACAGTTACAGGCAGAAAGATGAAGATGAGCAGCCGGAACAGCCGCGAGACCTGCTCGCCCAGATCTCCGCGCCGCTCACGGAGCGCCTCGCGCGCGAAAGCCGGGTACGCCACAATTGCCAGTGGCGCGGCCAGGAAATTCGAAGGCACGGTAAACAATCGGAAGGCGTAGGTGAGAGTCGAAACCGCGCCGGCAGAGATGCGGGATGCGAGATTTCGCTCCAGAACGGTCGCGGCATTCGCAAGGGCCAGGTAAAGGAACAACGGAACTCCCAGCCGCAGCACTTTTTTGAGCGCGGGGTGGCGGAAATCCAAGACCGGTCGATAGCGAAGGGTAAGAGAGGCGGCTCCCGGCAGAAGCACCAGCCATTGCAGAAAGAAGCCGAGCGCGGTCGCGATGCCCAGAGCATAGATGGCCAGGTCTCCGCGCAGAAAAACCGCGGCCATGATTACGGGCAGACTCGCCAGCGCCGGCGCGAAAGCAGCCAGCCAAAACCGATGAAAGCCATTTAGCAACGCCGTGAGAATCCCAGCAGCGGCCAGGAATGGAAGCGCTGGAAAAATGATGTAGATCAGCTGGACAGCGAGATGCGCCGTCGATGAGTCGAACCCGGGGAAGAGTGCGGGCAGCCAGAACCTCGCTGACAGGGTCCCGCAGGCAACGATCACCAAAAACAACAGCAATGTAAAGTTAGCGACGACACTGAACGTGGTGGAGGCTTTGGCCGGGTCATCGTCCGGATTTTCCTGCAGGAGAATGGGAATCAATACCGGGGAGAGCGTCCCTGCGATCAGCACCAGATAGAGAATGTTGGGGATGAAAATGGCCGCGAAGTAGGCGTCCATCGTGGTCGAGATGCCGAAGCGCGCGGCCAGAGCGGCTTCACGCAAATATCCCACTACGGCAACCACTACCGTGAGCACACCCACGATGCCCACGGTGCGGCCTTTCGCCGGAGCGGAGCGGAGGCCGGGTTGACCTCTTAGGATCGGCTCTGGCAAAGGACCGTCTCGGTGGTGGGAGTGGGGACCGCCGGCTGGCGTTGCTTCTCGGCGAGCACGAGCGTGTTAGGCCTGCCGAAGTATCGTCCCAGCAATATACGGCGCAGGAAATATGCGGGCAAATTACGCCGTCCGATCAACCTCCAGCTTCCCAGAAACTGTTCCACCCGCTTCACCGCAAAACCATTCGCGCGCAGCATGCTCTGGAGCAACAGTTTTGGATAGGGACGAACATGCGTGGGATCCAACCAAAAAGTTTCCGCGATGACCGCAAGATCTTCTGGATTTGGCGTTAGAACGAGAAGCAAGCCGCCCGGGCGCAGAGCGCCATGGCAAAGCGCCAGAAAGCTTGTCGCATCGTCATAACCCATATGTTCGATAACGTGACTGCAGAAGATACCGCCAAACTGCCCGGCTGTTTTGCCCAAAAACTGGCGTGCATCCTCACAGTGGATGGAGAAGCCGCGCGCCCTGCAGGCAGCCGCAGCCTCTTGTGAGTGGTCAATTCCCACTGCTTCAATCCCCGCCTCTCTGAGCAACTCCAGAAACACGCCACGGCCACACCCGATGTCCAGAACCGGAGCAGAGTGGCGGAAAAAATCAACGAAACGCGATTGAACCTGGCGGACTACTTCTTCACTACTGCCAAACTCGTAGAGGCCGATTGGGTTCATTGATTAGAGATTGTAACGTCAGAAGGTCGAAATTCCTTCAAGACTGCACCTCCCAAACTCCGGGAAGCCAAAGCAGCTATCTTCCACATCTGTAGAAGTATATAAGCAATGGCCGTTATTCAAGCACATACATTCGCGCGGCAATTTTCATCTTTCGGCGGCGAAGAGGAAATTGGTGCAGACGGTATTGGGAGCGATTTCGCCCTCGAGCATTTTCTTCAGCAGTGGCAGGCGCAGCCTGACCGGTTTGTATCCGGCGGAGTTCAGTGGAGCCAGAAAATCCTGGAGCGTCTTTCCGCGTTCGGACAGCCGGATGCCGTTGTATTCGATGAGCACAGAGCGAAACACCTGATGACGGAGAGACTTCCTGGCCCCTTCCAGCAATTCCGGCTCGTGCGACTCCACGTCGATTTTGATCAGATCTACGTTGCGAATCTGCTGCGCGGCGATAAATCCGTCCAGCGTGATGCCTTCCACGCTGTCCGCGCGCACGGCGATATCGCCAAAGCGGACCAGACTTCCCCATCCGGAATGGGTGCGGTCGCTCTGGTAAAACGGGATCTGGCCCACGGAATTGGTGACCGCCACATTGTGGCAATGGAGGTGGTCCTCAAAACCGTTCAGCCGACAATTGTGCAGCAGGCGGGAAAAGATATAACGATCAGGCTCGAAGGCGTGGACCACGCCGCTGCGGCCGGTTTTTTGCGCCATGCGCAGAGCGAATGCTCCGATATTGGCGCCCACGTCCATGCAGACGCCGCCGCGCGGAACCAGCGCCAGCGCTTCCTGCATGTCGGCCTGTTCGTAGCGATTGAAATATATTTCCCGCTGCACGTCGTCCCGAAGATCGAGCCGGTAGAGGATGCCGTCGCATTCAGCGGTCACCTCACGCGGCATGGCTTTGGAGCGGATGCGCTGGATGACGCTTCCCTTGCCCTTGAAATCGAAGCGCCTAATCAGTTTGGCAACCGCTGGAGATTTCTCGCAGGTGCGGGCACCGATGATAAAGAAAGGATTGAATAAATCTCTGACCGACATCATTCCCTTCCCCTGCCGGCGGCGAGCCGCTAAAGGGCTCTGCCTATCCTGTATTTTATAACGGCAGCTGCCAGGCCCGTGCGCCATTGGCTGCCACCCTTTCGTACTCATAGGATGACGAGCGCCTGGGCTGGAGTTTGATGAAATCGGCTAAACCGCCTGGCGGCTCTGCAGAAGGACACATTTTTCGCTGACCTGGCGAGCGAATTCCTCCCAGTTGTACTTGCTCCGCACAAGCTGGAGTCCTGCCCGGGCGATCCGTTCGCGCTCCTGCGGGTGGCTTATCAGGTACTGGATTTTTTCCGCCAGCGCCGCTGGATTGCGCGCGGGAAACAGGACCGCATTTTCATTGTCCGCCAGCACCTCGTGCACGGCGGCTCCCTGTGAAACCATCACCGGTGTGCCGCAGGCCATTGCCTCCAGCACTGCCAACCCCCACGTCTGGTTTTCATTCGGGAACAGAAACGCGTCACCAGCGCAGTAGAAGTCGCGGACCTCGTCGTCTTCCACCTTGCCGGCGAAAGTTACCTGTGTTTGCACGCCTAGCTTTGCCACCAGGTCCTGCAGCGACTGAAAATACTCGGGGAAGCTGCGACCGGAACCAGCCAGCAACAATCTGACATTGGCGCCGCGGCCGCCCAGAAGACTGACTGCTTCAATCGCGTCCTGCAGCCGTCGATGCGGCATAAAAATACCCAGCCAGAGCAGCACAAACTCGTCCGGCTTGTAACCAAAGCGGTCGCGGATTTTTTGCCGGTCGCCGCCGGGAGAAAAGCGTACCGGATCGGCGCCGCTACGCACCACACAGGTTTCACCGAAATAAATCTTCTTGAATTCACCCTCGGCCCAGCGCGAGAGAAACATCGTGAGATCGATCCTGCGGTTCTGCGCGCGGTCATACAGGTAATAGAGCCGGTGCACCTCGGCGGAAATCACGCCGCTGGATTTTCGCTGGAGCGATTTCTCATGCAGGTTCGGGACGTCATTGCACATCCAGAGCACACGGCCACCGAGTTTACGCGCCACCCAGAGCGCGCCCCATTGCGCCGGCCAATGATGTGGATTCCAGACTTGGTGCTTGTCAGTCACCTTTCGCGCCAGGTGCCGCATATCGAGCCAGCCGCGCAGGAAAGCCGGTTTGCGCAACCGCGGCCAATGTCCGCGGCCAAGATCGATTATCTTGATGTCTTTGCAGACCTCAGGAAAGCAGTTGGCCGGATCGTACGCCGAGGTGTACACCACAACTTCATGTCCCTGGCGGGCCAATGCGCGGGCGAGAGAGACACACTGCCTCTCTCCGCCGCCCTCCACCAGCAACTCATGCATTAACAGCGCAATTTTCATGAAGTTGTTCTGCTCAGAACATCACACGCAGAGAACTGTTCAACCGTAAAGCCACTCGCCATCCGGCGGCCTGCCTTCACTGTCGAAATGGATACCCAGCATCTGGCACGCTACCAGAAACAGATAGGCTGGGCTCATCAAGAGATATCTTCGCCACAGCCGGCGGGGTTCGCTGCAAAGGCGAAAGAACCATTCCAGCCCTCGCTCCTGCATCCACTCCGGCGCCTGGCGTAGCGTGCCCGCCAGAAATGGAAACGCGGCGCCGACCGCGACGATCGGCATACTTAAGCGATGACGAAATTCATAGGCCCAGACTTCCTGACGCGGACAGCCCAAACCGACGAACACTACTTGCGCGCCAGACTGCCTGATCTTTTCGGCGATCCGGTCAGCCACCTCAGGCCGGGTCCGGCCAAAGGTCGAGGGCTCGGTACCGGCGACGATCAGCCCGGGAAACTTGGTCTTGAGGTTCACACGCAGAAGCGAGAGGACCTCCGGCGTACTGCCATAGAAAAAGACCGGAATGCGCTCCTGTGCGGCCTGTGCCAGCACGGCCAGCGTCAGGTTGGGCCCGTACACGCGCTGGCGCAATCCCACTGAATGCATCAGGTTGATGGCCCAACGCACCGGCTGGCCGTCAGCCACAACCAGATCAAAATGGTTCAGACGATAAAGATGGGCAGGATCGAGCACGCCCTCCATGACCCCGTGCACCGCGATGGCGGAAACTGCGAATGCGCGGCGTTGCCGGGCAGCTTGAATGATCTCTGCTGTGGCCAGCCCTTCATCCACGCCATTCACCAGGACCCCGAGCAGGTTCTTCTTCCCAGCCTCAGCGGGCTTCAGCAGTTCGAGAGACTCCCCTCCAGCGTTCGCAATAGGTGTCATGGATCTCAGATAAGATTGCAGACGAATCATACTTCAATTCGTAGCCGGGATAGTGGGACTGAAACTTGGTAATGTCGCTGATCCACCAGATATGGTCCCCGACGCGGTTGGCTTCGGCGTACTCCCACTCCATTTTCCGCCCGGATATTTTTTCGCACATATCAATGGCTTCCAGCATCGAGCAGTTCGAAAAACGGCTGCCACCGATGTTGTAGACCTCGCCGGACCTGGGCGCCTCAAAAAAACGGTCGAAGGCACGGACCAGGTCGTGAGCGTGCATGTTGTCGCGGACCTGCTTGCCTTTGTAACCGAAAACCTTGTACCTGGAACCCGTGATGTTGCATTGCATCAGGTAGGAGAGGAAGCCATGAAGCTGCGCGCCGGAGTGGTTGGGACCGGTGAGGCAGCCGGCGCGAAAACAAGCCGTTTTGAGACCGAAATAACGGCCGTATTCCTGGACCATCACGTCGGCAGCGACCTTCGAAGATCCGAAGATGCTGTGCAGAGAGCGATCGATGGGCTGGTCTTCGTTAATGCCCTTCTCTGCGTAGGGATGGGCCGGATCAACCTCCCAGCGGGACTCTCGCTCCACCAGAGGTAGCGAATTCGGCGAATCGCCGTACACCTTGTTGGTCGAAGTGAAGATCAACGGAGCCTGCGGACAGAATTGACGCGCGGCCTCGAGCAAAATCAAAGTGCCGGTGGCGTTGACGGAAAAATCCGTGAGCGGCTCGCGCGCCGCCCAGTCATGCGACGGCTGTGCCGCGGTATGGATGATGAGTGCGATCTCGCGTCCATGTTTACGCAAGATATTGAAAATGGCCGCCTGGTCGCGAATGTCGATGCTGTGATGCTCGTAGTTAGAGATCGTCGCCTGCAACTGCCGGCGCATCCAGTCAGTGGACGCAGCCGGTCCAAAGAAATAGCTTCGCATGTCGTTATCTATCCCGACGACATGCATGCCTTTGGCCGCAAAATAACGGACCGCTTCCGACCCAATCAGTCCGGCAGAGCCGGTTATCAGCGCGATGTTCATGCCTGTTCCTCACCCCCCTGAAACGTGGCAAGCGCCGCCATAAACCGTGCCCGGCATATGCCCAATGCTTGTCGGATTTGCGCCCCTTACAATGCCTTTAGGCTTCCATTGCTCCACAATGTTGCACTTGGTTTCAATGTTGCACTTGGTTTCCCAGCTCCTGGCGGACTTGGGTTCGAGAATATCACGGAACGGTCGAAACGTAGCAACCTGTCTCTTTCTGGGTAGTGGGTCACTCTCCAATCAGAGTGACCCACTACCTCTTTCTGTTGTGTCTGGCGATAATTCTGAGCAGCATCTCCAGATTCGCAGCTCCGGTATAGTTCGCTTCAAACGCATGTCTCGCATTTGCTCGTATTGAGCGAACTTGATCCAGATGGACCGAGCACCACTCCACCCGTTCTCGCAATTCGGCGACATTGCCCGGCTAGAAATGAAAGCCGGTTTTTCCCGGCACGACCATCGATCCGGGCGGTCCGATGCGGGATACAAGCACCGGTGTTCCCACAGCGAAGGGTTCCATGATGGTGCGGCCCATGGTCTCATACCATTCCAAAGGAAAGGCCAGGAATTCAGCATCTCGCATGAGGTCCAAAACTTCCGGCAATGACCCGCCGCCAAGGTAATGGATATAGGACAGGACCTGGCAGCAGCCATCACCAGCCCGGCCAGCGGGCCCAGTCCCCGATTTTCAAAGGCACGGGATTCTGCTGCGTTCTTCCAGGCCTCCAGCGTGGTCGCAATTCCCTTCTCCGGACTGAGTCGGCCTCGCGGAAAATAAATCTTACCAGCAGTGCACATAACGCAAGACATGGGATCTGAATGGCCAGCAAGGCCTGCAGGCGCGCGACCAGGTCCGCATCGGCGACGGTGAAGGCCCCATGCTGGTACAGGCCCTGAACAAGCGGCCGTGAAAAAGCAATGAAAAGCAGGGTCAACGGCACGGTCGTGGCCAGCAGCAAGATCGAGTACCGCTTCAACGTATGCCAGCAAGCAGCCCAGTCGTTTTCCGCTGCCATCCTGGAAAAATAGGGCAGGGTCGCGGTGGCCACAGTTCCGAGTGCGGTGATCCCCCCAACTAACCGGTTTGCATAGGCCATAGGCAGAGACGCTGCCCTAAGGCAGCATGGCCGCCAGAGACTGGCCTATAAGGGCTTGCCATCAGGAAGCCTCCCGCCAGTAACGGTGCGGTTTGTTTCATAACGATGCCCAACTCAGGGGTGAAGCCAAACCACTGCCAGAGGAGTCTCGTTCCGTGCGCCTGGAGCATGATCAGCAGCAGTAATACCTCGACAACGCTGCCGATCGAGGACCCAAATGCAAGCGTAAGGCCGCTTCGTGACTGGCCTGCGGCCAATACAAATACCCTGATGAGCATCGGCATGGTTAAAGGCACGAGCGCCGGCAATGCGAACTTCTCGCCCGCGTTCAGAACATAAGTCAAGACCTGGGCGATTCCGCTTAAGACGATCCAGGGCAGCAGGATATAAAGCAATTCGGCAGTAAGATGTAACTTCTCGGGAGAGAAGCCATGTGCTACATAAGGCAGGTAGTAGGGCGAGTACAAGCCCAGGATCAGGGCGCTGCCCGCGAGAGTTAGTGCGCTGACCAGGCAGACGCTGGAGCCTTTCGGCTGCATCGCGCCCCTGTTTGTGATCAACCTCGATAAACACCGGTATCAATGCTGAACCAACGGTCCCTGCAACGAGAGTGACAACGAACGACGGCAATAGAAAAGCCATCAGAAAGGCGTCCAGAGCATCATTGCGTCCAAAGGCGTAGGCTACGACCAGTTCCTTCAGGACCTTGCCTGCTCTGGCAAAGAGCGTCAGCGTGTCAATAATAATGGCCTCGCGGAAAATCTTCCGATTAGCGGTATCCACCGCAGATTTTTTAATGGGAAGAAGTCACATCGGTGCGGCAACCAACGGAAAATGCCGTGCTTTGATCGTCTCAAGGTGCGATTATAGCCGAGAGCCTGCCCGGGAATTCACAGCGGATTGGCCCGGTTCATTCATCAGCGCACGTTCTTCCCGAACCATCTCAGCTACAAGTTCGTCAAAGCTGGTCCGCGGCGTCCAGCCCAGCTTCGTCCGAGCGCAGGCCGCGTTCCCCTGCAAGGTCTCGACCTCGGCCGGGCGGAAATAACGTGGATCGATAGCTACGATTCGCGCTCCCGTCTTCGCATCCACGCCTTCTTCGTTGCCGCCGCTTCCCTGCCACTGAATCACGATGTTCAATTCGCGGGCAACCGCGCAGACAAAATCGCGGACCGAGTGCTGCACGCCGGTCGCGATCACGAAGTCCTCGGGCCGCTCCTGCTGCAACATGAGCCACATGGCCTCTACGTAATCGCGGGCATGCCCCCAGTCGCGCTTGGCATCAAGATTGCCGAGGTACAAACAATCCTGAAGCCCGAGCTGTATGCGGACCAGGGCCCGCACGATCTTGCGCGTGACGAATGTCTCTCCCCGGACCGGCGATTCGTGGTTGAAGAGAATGCCGCTGCAAGCGTAAATCCCATACGCCTCGCGGTAGCAAGCCGTGATCCAATGGGCGTACAGCTTGGCAATGCCGTAAGGAGATCGCGGATAAAAAGGCGTAGTCTCCTGTTGCGGCATCTCCTGCACTTTGCCGAACATCTCCGACGTCGAAGCCTGGTAGAACCTGGTTTTCTTCGAGAGACCGAGGATTCGAATCGCTTCCAGCATGCGCAAAGGGCCAAGCGCGTCTGATTCCACCGTATACTCCGGCTGTTCGAATGAGACGGCCACGTGGCTCTGCGCGGCCAGGTTGTAAATCTCGTCCGGCTGGACGAGCTGGATGGTGCGAATCAGGCTGCTGTAGTCAGTGACGTCACCGTAGTGCAGAAAGAAACGGCAGCCTGGCGTGTGCGGGTCGTGAATGAGGTGATCGATGCGACCGGTATTGAATGAAGACGAGCGCCGCCTGATCCCGTGCACCTCATACCCTTTCTCAAGAAGAAGTGCAGCCAGGTAGGAGCCGTCCTGCCCGGTAACACCGGTGATCAGTGCGCGTTTGAGCGCCATCATTCCTCCATGCCTTGCAACAGCGGGCGAGGCCAGCCGCGTGCACGCCGTTCCTCTTACCTGAAATCCGCTCTATTTTAAATTCTATTCCGCAGCAACGAGCAGAAAAGGCACGTCGGGCCTTTCGCTGCACGGTTCATGGGCCGGGAAACGGGTTTTGGAAAATCAATGCCCCGTGCCGCGGAAGACCACGGGGACCGTCATGAGAAGAATTTTCACATCCAGCAGGACGTTCCAATTCTCAATGTATTCCAGATCGAGCGAGACGTTCTTTTCGAATGACGGATCATGACGCGCAGAGACCTGCCAGAGGCCGGTGAGTCCCGGGGTGACGTCGAGCCGCCGGAAATGCTCCAGGTCATACCTCTTGAAATCATCTTCCGGATGAGGCCGCGGGCCGACCACGCTCATGTCGCCCTTCATGACGTTGAAGAGCTGAGGCAGTTCGTCAATGCTGTATTTGCGGAGGAAGCGTCCCAGGCGGGTAATGCGGGGATCGTCGGCGATCTTGAAGGTGGCGCCGTTGCGTTCGTTCATATGCATCAGGCCGTCCTTGCGCGCATCGGCGTCGGCCACCATGGTGCGGAACTTGTAGCAGCGGAACTTGCGTCCTTTGCGGCCTACGCGCCACGCCTTATAGAAGATGGGCCCAGGCGAATCGAACTTGATGGCGATCGCCGTAAGCAGCATGATTGGCGAGGTCAAAATCAATGTAGCGCTGCTGATGAACAGGTCCATGATGCGCTTGACGAAAAGCCCCAGCGCGGGAATCGGCTGGCGATTCAGTTCCAGCACCGGCACGGAGCCGATGTAGTTCATGCCCGCGCCGATGGCGAGGCCGCCGTAAAGATCGGGCACTACTTTCACGCCGATGCGCTGCCGCCGTGCTTCCAGGGCTATGCGCACCACCAGGTCACGGCTGGTGGAAGGAGTGAAATAAACTTCGTCGATGAAATTCTCCGTCAGGATGCGGGGAAGATCGTCGGCCGTGCCAAGGCAAAAGGGCCCGGCGTTGCGTTCGGTATCGACAAAGCCGCAGAAAGTCTTACCCAGATGAGTATGGCTTTGCAGGTAGCAGCGGAAAGCCTGCCCTACTTCGCCGCTGCCGATGATGAGCACATGCTGGTTGCCAATCCCGCGTTCGATGCGCTTCAGGTTATAACGCTCCATCACCCAGCGAAGGCAGAGCACGCCGCCAAGGCTGAAGAGACTGGTGGTGGCGACCATGAGCCGCGGCACGGCTTTTTCGCCGGCGATAAAGACAATCATGATCGAGATCATGGAGGAAACCATGAAGCCCTTGAAGATCCGCACCCGGGCCACCCGGGCGGAGCGAATTGCGGCTTCAGAATAGAGATTCTGCGCGGCGTTGCAGATCACGGTGAGGCAGGCGTAGGTAAGAAGAAAGACAAACAGGCGCACGCCGGGAACAGGCGCAACTTCAGGGGCGGAAACTCCCAGCAGTTCGCTCAGGAAACCGCGCGCGGAATAGGCAAAAAATCCCGCCAGCACCACGATGAGCGCTTCCAGCATGGCTACCGCGGCGCCCAGACCGGTCCCGCGCTCGTGCGACAAGGAGCGATGCATCTGGGTCCCGGTAAAATGGGAGACCTCCAAGAGATTGCCCTGTTCTTTCAATACCTCTTGTGTCGACACCATGACCTCCTGACTAGGTGTTGGTTCATGCCTGCGGCATCCGGTCCGGTTTTGCTGCGCGCCGCGTGAAAATCAGACGTCCGGGGCCGCTCTGAAAGACCTGCGCAAGCAACATCCGGCGGGGATCATCATGGTTCCAGTGATCCCACCGGTCTTTCAGGAGATAACCCGAACAAGCCAAAAAAGTGAAGAACAACGTGCCGCCCGCCAGGATCACCAGCCAGCTCGGCCGCTTGCGCTCCGGGTTAGAAGCGGCGTCGAGGACCTTGACGGTCGGAATTTCCTTGGCTTCCTGGATTCGCGCCATCTCATATTGCTGTGTCAGCAACTCGACGACCGTTTCGCGAATCTTGGTGTTGCGATACAGATCCGCCCACTTGACGCCCAACAGCGGCAGATTCTTGACCGACGGATAGGGGTTCGAAGGGTCCTGAACTCCCGCGGCCGAGGTGCGTCCGGAGTTGATCTTGCCCAGCGCGCTCTCCAATTCATTGATGTGGGCCTGCGCGCTCTTCACGCGGATATTCTCTTCCGTGTACGTCTGCTTCAGCGCCTCCAATTGCGCGCGCGTGGCGATCAACTCACCCTGGAGCCGGGCCGCTGCCTCCACGGTGACCTTGGTCTGTTCCGGAACATCGAGCGCCATATTGGCACTGGCGAACTGGCTGAATTGCTGCTCGGCTTCCTGCAGGCTCTTGTTTTCGTCCGCCAGCCGCTGTTCGATAAAGATGCGTTCACGCCGGGCCGCGGATGTGGAAACCCTGGCCATCACCGAGTCCAGCTGTTCCACGTAACCGTTGGCCAGTGCCATGGCCAACTGCGGATCCCGATCGCGCACGCTGATGGCAATCACCCCGCTTTTTTTGTCGTCCCCAATTTCAGTGCGTTTGGCCAGCTTCATCCGCGCGTCTTCCATATAGTTCAGGCCCCAACGCTTGCGCAAATCGAATTTGTCGATGAGCTGATCGCTGACGGTACGGCTGGCCAGCACCTTCATGAAGACGGCGCCGGTGGTCTTGGCTCCCATCAGGTCTCCCATGTTGGCAAAACCCGGGGCTTTGGAGAGGGCTGGGAGGAGCGCAGCCAATCCGGAGGGCCCGCCATCGGGCGGCATAATCTGAACGGTACTTTCAAATTTGGGATAACGCCAGGCGAGAAAACCCGAGAGTAGCAATCCGACAAGGATCCACCGGCCAATGCGGCGCCGTTGCAGCCACAGGCGATAAAAGGCGTCGGTCCATCCCGTCCACTGTGTCGGTTTGGGTAGCCTGTTGGCCTCAGCTTCTCTGGTGATTACTTCTCTTTCGGCCTCGCTTAGCGGCATTCGCCGGCCTCCCCTGCATTACTCAAAGCGAGCCGCACAAACGCATTTTCCCCGAATTTGAGCGGATCCAGTTTGGGTGCACCCAAGAACTTTCCGATCTCCTTATTAACCATCTCAAACAGCTCAAAATGCAGAAAGTTGCAGGACCAGTTAAAAAATCGCGCTGCACTCAATCAGCCGGGCAGAAAGAAAATTGTGCGCGGCGCCAGCGTCACACAGTTTGTTCGATTCAATCCCCCGCCTGCGAGATTACTCGAGCTGCACGTACGTAACCACTTAGCTTATCGCAAATCTGGTCGCCCGATGGTGCTAAGGCAAACAGGTTACGAATCCAGATTATAAACCCCTTGTGACCCATCTCCATCGGACGCAATCGCAGTTGCACAGTAAATGGTTCTACTCCATTGGTGTATCCGTCAGATGCGGCGTGCCCCAAATGTGTGTTCAAAGGCTACATCCGGGGAACACGCAGAAATAACGCGCATGGCGGGGCGCCTGTCTGAAATCTGTAACATAGCGAAATCGCGCAGAGATCAAGCAGATTTGGAACTCTCGTTGCATCTTAGCAAAGTTCGCAACCAAAAGTGATTTGACGATCACACCGGTTTGCATTGATACTGACATTTCGAAAAAAAGAATCCCAGGTAACTCGTGTGCGGGATTTGTTTGCTTGGAGAAAAGCAAGGACAATGCAAATCTCTGTAATCGGTTCGGGCTATGTGGGGTTGGTTGCGGCAACTTGCCTGGCGGAGTTGGGTCACAATGTAGTTTGCATTGACAGTGACCGGACAAAGATTGCTGCGCTCAACGCCGGCGACACGCTGATCCACGAAGACTGCTTACAAGAGTTGCTGAGCCGTCATCGCGGCAGAAGACTTACCTTCTCCACCTGCATTCAGGAAGCGGTGGAACATTCCCTCGTCGTTTTCATTGCCGTAGGAACGCCTTCGTGCAACGACGGTTCGGTCGACCTCACCTGCGTCGAGGCTGTCGCAAAAACGCTGGCGGAATCGATCAATGGATACAAGGTGATCGTGGAGAAGAGCACGGTCCCGGTCTATACCAACGAATGGATCCGCGACGCCATCGCGGCCAAGGGGCGCAAGCAGGAATTCGACGTAGTCTCCAACCCCGAGTTTCTCCGCGAAGGCACCGCGGTTACCGATTTTCTCTATCCCGACCGGGTGGTGGTGGGCGCCAGCAGCGAGCGCGCGGCCACCATCATGCGCGAGGTGTACGCGCCGTTGATCGACGGCGCTTATGGCCAGCAGGCCAGCGCCGTACCCAGGCCGGAGCGCGCCCGCGCACTGCCCATGTACATAGAAACTTCTCCGCGCAGCGCCGAACTGATCAAGCACGCTTCCAATGCCTTCCTGGCGCTGAAGATCTCTTTCATCAACGCGGTGGCGAACTTCTGCGAATCCGTGGGCGCCGACATTGAAGAAGTCTGCCAGGGCATCGGCAGCGACAGCCGGATCGGCCCCGAGTTCCTGCGCGCCGGGATCGGTTACGGAGGATCCTGCTTCCCGAAAGATGTGGCCGCGTTCCGCGCGGTGGCGCGTGAGTTCGGCTTTGAATTTCCGCTGCTCGATGAAATCAAGCGCATCAACGAAGAACAGCGCGCGCGCTTCATCCGGAAAGCCAGAATCGCATTGAAGACACTGAAAGGCAAAAAACTCGGCGTACTCGGGCTGGCGTTTAAGGATGGCACCGATGACGTGCGCGAGTCGCCCGCCATTCAGGTGATTGAGATGCTGCTGGAAGAAAAGTGCGAGATCAGGGCTTTCGACCCCGCCGCCATGGAGCGCGCTAAACAGATCCTGGGCAATCGAATCGCCTATGCTGCGGACGCCTACGCAGCCGCTGAAGGCGCGGACGCTTTGCTGATCCTCACGGAGTGGAAGGAATTCGCCGGCCTGGACCTGGCGCGCATCAGACAACTGCTGCGCTCACCCATCGTGCTCGATGGCCGCAATCTGTTCAGCCGGGCGGAGATGGCCGAAGCCGGCCTGAATTACCACAGCATTGGCCGCCCTGCGCTGGAGGCTTCGCATTCCTTCCTAAAGAAAGGTCACGCTGCAAGGTAAGCCGGCAAGGAGTGCACGCTCCCTCGCGGGATCGCGCGCGGTCGGTTTGAGGGAATCTGATGGCGTTGCTATAATCAAGAAGTCTTGACGCGATAAGTCTGCAACGGTCCCACCGAAGCTCCAGCGTGTTCATCACGAGAGTTTGGCCAGGTAGCTCAGTTGGTAGAGCGCAGCCCTGAAAAGGCTGGCGTCGGCGGTTCGATTCCGTCCCTGGCCACCATGATTTTGACAAAGTTCATCGTTTAGAGAGGTCCTTCGCCTGCGGACTCACGCTCCGCTCCCGCCCGCAAGACGGCTCAAGGCCCGATTCCGTCTCGGGCCTCATTATCTGTTCCCCGTCCTCGGTGCTTCACTTCCCAAAAAACTTTAGTCCAATCTCCAGCGCTTTTGCCTCTGCACTTGTGTGTGGACAATTACAGAACTATTACAATCGCGCGGCGTCCTGCCTGTTAGCCTGAGAATCAAATACTTCAACAGGCTCGAATCCGCCAAGGAGAGCGTTTATCCGTGAAATTTTTTAAGCGTGATCGCACGTTTCGCGAACCAATCAGCAGACTCACCACCTTTATTATGGTGGCATTTCATATCGGTGCCATCGCTGCGCTGTTTGTGTTCACCTGGAAAGCATTGTTTGTGTCCATGCTGCTGTGGTGGGTATCCGGCAGTCTGGGCATCGGCATGGGATATCACCGGCTGCTCACGCATCGCGGATACAAGACGTACAAATGGGTCGAATACTTCATGACCGTGTGCGCCACACTGGCGCTGGAAGGCGGACCGTTCTTCTGGGTGGCGACGCATCGTGTGCACCACCAAAACACCGATGTGGAAGGCGATCCGCACTCGCCGCGCGACGGCGGTTTCTGGGCACACATGGGATGGATCGTAACCGGGCGCATTTTGCATAACCGGTCCGCGGCGTTGTATCCCTACATTCCCGATCTGCGGAAGGACAAATTTCATACGTTGATCAGCAAGTTCCATTGGGCGCCGATCATCATTCTGGGCGTTGTCCTGTACTTATTGGGCGGATGGTCCCTCATGATGTGGGGAATCTTTTTCCGCACGGTAGTTGGGTTGCACGCCACCTGGCTGGTCAATTCAGCCACGCACATGTGGGGCAGGCAGCGGTTCATCACCGGGGACACGTCGAAGAACAGCTTTTGGGTGGCGCTGCTGACCTTTGGCGAGGGCTGGCACAACAATCACCATGCACATCCGCAGGCTGCTCGCCATGGGCTGGCGTGGTATGAAGTCGACCTGAACTGGTACGGTATCTGCGTGCTCAAAGCAATGCACCTGGTATGGGATGTCAAGGCCCCCAAGCTGAAAGAGGCCATCAAGATGAAGCCCGGCCTGCAGCAGCTTACAGCGTCCACCGCGGCTTCAGGGGACGATTAAAAGATCGGTATTGGGTACTTGGTACTGGGCTGCGAAACTCTAAGGTGCGATCGCAGGCCGTGCCAAGTACTAATTGCTGACTGCCAAATACCCTCTCGGGCAGTTCATTTCCGTTACAATTTTGGCAGCCATGCGCATCACCAGCCGCGCCAAAACCATTTCATTCTTCATCACGCTGGGCTCCTGCCTGGTGGGCGTGGCGGTCTATCTCAACATCAGCTGGATCGTGCATACGTGGCGCAACGTGGTCACGCTGGTGCTGGGCATTATCTTCTTTGGGCTGATCATCGCCGGACTGGTGCTGTACACGATCTTCCTGGTCCGCGAGATCCGCAAGAATGAACAGCAGGACAGCTTCCTGAACGCCGTGACTCATGAGTTGAAAACTCCGATCACCTCGATCCGGCTTTATCTCCAGACGCTGGAGCGCCGCCAACTCGATGACACTCAACGCCGGGATTTCTACCGCCTGATGCTGGACGACACCGACCGGCTTCTGGGGACAGTGGAGCAGGTGCTCCGCGCGGGCGAGATTCGGCAGCGCAGCCGGCGCAACTGGCAGGACGTGGACTTCTCCGCCATCATCCATGAAAGCCTGGAGCTGGCGCGGTTGCGACACGGCCTTTCCACCGAGGCGCTGCACTTCGGCTTGGAATCCGACGGTCCCATCACCTTGTTGGGCAATCCGGAGGAGTTGCGGACCGCGGTCGCAAACCTGATCGAAAACGCAGTCAAGTATTCCGGCAAACAGCCGTCCATCGTGGTGGACGTGACCACGCCGAACATCGACACCGTGGTGCTGCGCATCCGCGACAACGGAGTCGGCATTCCCCGCGACGAACTCAAACGCATCTTTAAACGCTTCTATCGCGTGCATAGCCGGGCAACCGGACAGGTGAAAGGCACGGGGCTGGGACTGTTTATCGTCCGCTCCATCGTGCGCCGGCACGGAGGCGAAGCCTATGCGGAAAGCGAAGGCGAGGGCCGGGGGAGCACGTTCACTATCCGCCTGCCCCGGGTTTATCACGCATGAGCCGCATTCTGGTGGTCGAGGACGAACAGCACATCGCCGAGGGGCTGCGCTTCAACCTGGAGGCCGAAGGCCATTCCGTTGACGTGACGGAGAATGGAGAGGAGGCGCTGGCGCGTCTGGCGAAACAGGAGCCATTCGAACTGCTGGTGCTTGACGTGATGCTGCCGGGCAAGGACGGCTTTGCCGTGACGCGCGAACTGCGGCAAAAAAAGAACTTCATTCCGGTGCTGATGCTGACTGCGCGCGGGCGCCCGGAAGACGTGCTGCGCGGCTTCGAGGCGGGCGCGGACGACTATCTTGCCAAACCATTCAACCTTGACATCCTGGTCGCTCGGATCGGCGGCCTTTTGCGGCGCAGACACTGGCTGCAATCGGCCGCGGAGCCCCCGCCGGCGCCAGATGAATTCAGCTTTGGCGGCAAGATGGTGGATTTTGAGAAGCTCCAGTTGCGCAATGGGAAACAAAGCTTTCAGCTTACGTTGATGGAGGCTGAGCTGCTGCGATATCTGATCCGCAACAGCGGCCGTCCCGTCTCACGCAAAGAGATTCTGGAGCAGGTTTGGAACCTTAAGGAAGATACGGACACGCGCGCCATTGACAACTTCATCGTGCGGCTGCGCCGATACATCGAGCAGGAGCCTTCCCGGCCGAAACACCTGGTCACAGTCCGCGGACTGGGATATCAATTTGTGCCTGAACCTGGCAAGACCTCCTGATGGTCAATAAAAATGCCGGGCGCGAAGCCCGGCCCGCCACATTGGCGATTTCAGAAAGGCACAAGATTCAGGAGAAAATGTTTGTTCGCGGTTCCTCGCTTTCCAGTCCGCAGGACTGAAGAAATTGTCTTGCGTTCGTCCGAAGCTCTCATCGATTAACGGCCTTTTACGCATGTTGCGTTTGATCGAATCGAGGCGCACCTCTCCCAGCGCCCGGCGACTTTTGACTCGCCGGAGCGCTTGAGTGAGGGAACAACGCTTACTGGACTAGAGGAGCCGCCCAGACGTGACCGCGGCCGCCGCGGTTGCCGGCGGTCGGATCCTCAGTGATGTACAGCGTTCCGTTGCTGGGATCAACCCAGATGCCGAAGGCAAAGGAGAAGGCTCCAATACCACCGGGAACCAGGTTGGGATCCCATGGGCGCGTGCAAGTCAGGGCGCAGAACACAGTCGCGTTCGGCGAGCCTGCGGCCGGCAGTTGTCCGCCCTGGAGGTACATTGAAGTAACGCCGGTATTGATGTTGTAGCGCCAGATGGTAGCGTTGGCGCCACCAGGTGAGTCGGAAGCATAGACGTAGTTGTTGACCGGATCCGTGGCCACGCCGGCAACGAAAACCCCGGAAGGCAGAGGAATCGGGTTGGTTGCGCATGGTGCGCCGCCTGCCAGCGGACAGGTGGTGATGTCGATCCACGTGGCCGCACGATTTTCGGAAATGTAGAAGCGGTTGCCAATGAAGCCTGTGGTGCCATTGGCGCCGCGCCCATCACCGGTTACCGCGATGATGCTGATGGTCTGGAGGCGAGGATCGCCTGCCGGGCCGGTCAGCCTGCGGATATTCATCTCCGTGAGGTCAGTGATGTACAGATTGCCCTCCGGACCAAGCGCCATGCCGTTCGGTTTCAACGTGCGCACGTCAGCAAGCGGAACCATGGCTTCCGGAGCGCCGAGAATGGTTTCCGTGTTGGGATCAAAGGTAAGCCGCCACACCGCGGTACTGCGGACCGCGTTGTCGGGAACGTAGACGAAGTGCGTTCCTGCTGGAACGGCCGCGCCGGTGGTCGCGTTGGTGAACGCCGGGTTCACGCGCGGATCGTAAACAGCCTGGCCGGGCGAGCCAATGCTGCCGTCGTCGCAAACTGAGTAATTGATGGCATGCAGCGTGGTGGCCGGCACAGGATCCTGGCGGCAGAATCCGGCGGAGTGGTCAGACGACCAGAAGTGGCCGCCGAGGTTCCCCGGGATAAACAGAATTCCGCCTTTGGGAGCTGTGATGCCCCAACCCCATAGGCTCGCTGTTGGCGTGTTGTAGGTGAAGAGGTCGGCAGCCGAGCCAACGAGCGAAGTCGCCGCGCTGGTGTTGCCGTCAACAGAAACTTGAACGTCAACTGTACCGCTGCCCGCCGGGCTGACCGCGGTGCAGGTGGTGCCGCCAGCGTTGCAGCTTACGTTCGTTGCCAAATTGGGACCAAAATTGATGATGGTCGGGTTCGCAGGAACAGCGATGCTGGTCAGGTTGCCGCCGTTGATCGTCACCAGCGTTCCGCCGCCGGGCAGGCCGCTGGCGGGAGCGATGCTGCTCACAAACGGGCCGGTCGGCGGTGGAGGCGGAGCAATGTAGGTGAACTGGTCAGCCGGAGTGATGGCGCTCAACGCACCCGCTACGCCGATACGAAGATCAACCACTCCAGTGCCCGCAGGGCTGGTAGCAGTGCAGGAAGTCGTACTGATGCAATTGACCGCTGCGGCCGGCGTGGCGCCAAAGAACGCCAGCGTGGAACCTGGCACAAAGCCGGTCCCAGTCACCGTCACGACTGTTCCACCCGCAGTCGGGCCGGAGTTGGGTGCGATGCTCGCGACAGTGGGAGCCACCGGAGCAGGCGGAACCTTCCAGACGTGGCCCTGCGTAGTGGGGAGTACCGCAAGAATCAGCGCTGAAGTCGGATCGTCGCCGACCATTAGGTTGCCGGCTTTGTCCAGGCCGAGTCCCCAGGGATTCCAATACTGGTTGCGCGTTCCGTTATCGAACGCGGCAACGTACGGTGGCACGTTGGCGGAGTAGGTAATCACCGCACCGCTGGCAGGATTCCACTGCAAGATGCGTCCGGCAGAACTCAGAGGTGAATCGCCGACGTACATCGCCGTGGCATTCGGAGCGCCGGGAGCGAAATCGTTGACAGCGAGACCTCCGGGAAAGAAGGTAATCTGCGGGCTGAGCGAGACAGCCGTGCAGACGGCGTTCGGCGGACCGCATGCCGCGCGAGCAGTACCTGCGGGATCCTGGATTCGGGAGAGACCGAGGCCGCCCGTTTCGGCCAGATAAAGATCGTTGTGGTACATCACCATGGCATTCACGCCGCGGCCGTCACTGGTGGAGCCGATCTTGGAGATCGGCCAATTGGAGTTGACGCTTGCGGCGTTGGCGATCTTCATGACGTCGCCCGACTTGAGATAGCCGACGTAGACATCGTTCCCGTTGGGCGCAAGCGCGAGTGCAACGGGACGTCCGCCGCCGCTGCCGCCGCCGACAAATGTCGGATTGTTTACGGTAATCGTAACCGGACTGCTCAGCCCTTCATTGGCGGGGTTGTAAATGAAGCGAATGACGTTAACGCTCTTGGTGGACGCGTCAGGCACGAATACGAATCTCGCGCCTGCGGGCAGCCCGGCCAGGGCTGCGCCTGATGGAGTGGCGACGATCGCCTGGCCCGCGGATTTGGCCGCGCCCTGGCAATTTGTAAGCTGCCATGGCGGATTGCTTCCCGGCGCGGCGTCCATGCGGCAGATGCCCTGCACGGCATCGGGCTGCCACCAGTGGCCGCCGGGAGCGACGTTCGGTGTGGAGTTATCAAGCCAGACGCCGCCGCGCGGAGTAGTCCGCGCGTTCAGCAGCATGACGCCGTCGGTCTGAGCGTTAGAGTCTAGCGAAAGGCCGCAAAAAGTGGCGAGTAAGAGCAACATCCAACCCGCAATCCGGCGGGCAGACGAAAGTGGCAGAGTAAGACCTGTGGCGTAATGCATGGAAGTTATCCGTCCTTCATTCTTCAAATTTGGTGAGCGGCCATGATCCAAGGTGGGATCCGTCGTTGTGGCGCTCGGGTATCCTGGGTTCCGTCGTACTGATTGCTTTTGTTGAGTGAGACAATGCCGCGAAGTTGATTGGAACAAAACGGGAAATTAATTCTTCTAATGATTGTGTCGCTCCGCTCCAAACCGCTCGCGGCTATTGGACGTTGCAAAACGATCCTGCTCCTGTACCGCGGCGCTCGGCGCGCAACGGGCCGCGCGCCTGCACCGTCAAAACATGAAAGCCTGTCGCTTCGTTTCATGGCTCGAAAGCAAAAGGTGCAGGATGGGTGGGCGCCAAAATGGGGAGGGCGGAAACGCGTACCGTTCTGCGCGCGGGCAGAGCGTGAGCTTTGTCGCAATTTTCCCAAATCGACCATTGTCGCCTTTCCGTGCTTGCGCGCAAGGATTCCCCAGGTTCCTTGAGCATCCGCTCATTGGAAGGGGTCCACGCGGAGGCCTTCGGCCGGCCTCTTATCGTGACCTTCAGTTCGTCTGTCTTTTCTCGAGGAACCGCCCGGATTCCGCGTTGGAGTCGCTTCGGGCTAGGAGTGGCGACTTTTTGATCTCAGCCGCAACTGACAAAACCTGCTGCTGAGCACATCCGGAATTTCGCCTTACAGTAACTAAGTGCGATCACGAAACGAGTGTGATATGGAGAAAACAAATTAATTCCCCTAATCACATTTCGAATTAAGAATTCTTAGAGAGCAATCACGCATCGCTGGGCAAGTTCATTGCGCGTTGTATGGAAACGGGGCGAGCTACTGCCGTAAGACAAACGCATGGGCCGGAGAAAAGAAATCTTGCGTCCTCCGGTATTTTTCAACAGTCAAGAGTACCTGGACTACTAAGATGGAGTGAGCGGTTCGCCTACGGAGTCTTCCCTTTTATCCGTAACCCCGCCCGCTCTTCAATCAGCGTGATGGTTACCGCGTAATCCTGCTCTTCAAGGCCGGCCTTGACCGCCTCTTCGTAGATTTCATCGATGCGGTAGAGGCCGGGCAGGTCTACGCCGTTTTCCTTGGCCGCGTCCATCATCAGGTGCATGTCTTTGTGCATGAGTTTAAGCGGGAAGTTCGGGCTGAAGTCCTGGTTGAGGATGAAAGGTTTCTTGTATTCCGCGACTCCGGAGCGGATCATCGAGGCCTCGATCAGCTGGAACATTTTTTCCGGCGGCACACCGAGCTTCTTCGCCAGCGTCAGGCTCTCACACAAGCCTTCGTAAATAAAGACGATGTTCATGTTCTGGGCGAGCTTGGCGGAGAGTCCCTTGCCGTTGTCGCCCATGTGGATGACTTTTTGCCCCATGGCGCGCAATAGCGGCTCCACGCGCTCAATGTTGTGTGGAGCGCCGCCGATCATGAAAATCAGCGTGCCGTTCTCCGCCGCTATTTTGGAGCCGGTGACCGGAGCGTCGAGAAATTCGCAACCCTTTTCCTGCAGCCCTTCCATGAAAAGCAGGCTGGCCGAAGGCGCGATGGTGCTGGAGTCCACGACGACCGCGCCGCTGGAAAGCCCTTCTGCGGCGCCGCCCGGACCGAAAAGCACTGCCTGCACCGCTTTTGTATCAGAGACGCAAATCCACACCGCTTCCTTGCCCTTGACCGCTTCAGCGGGCGTGGAAGCAGTGACCGCTCCGGGCACGTCTTTGGGCGTCCGGTTCCAGACCGTGACTTCGTGTCCGGCTTTGACCAGGTTGGCGGCCATGGGCCGCCCCATAATTCCAAGTCCTAAGAAGGCTACGCGCATGCATGGCATTAAACGGCGTCAGAGCGGACGCCGTCAAGGGGATTGGTGGCTGCCGTGTGCTGCTTGCTATACAATTTCCTGTTCCCTACTCTCTCTGAAGGATTCCTGCGATGTCCCAAGTTTCCGCCCAGATTGCCGCGCCGCCCCAGCCGTTGCTGGCACTGACCGAGGATGAAATTCTGTTTCGCGACAACGTGCGCCAGTTCGCCGACCAGGCGCTCCGGCCGCGCGTACGCGAGATGGACGAAAAGGGCGTGTTCGATCACGAGCTGATTGAGCAGTTTTTCCAGCTTGGGCTGATGGGGATCGAGGTGCCGGAGCAGTACGGCGGCGCGGGAGGCAAATTCTTTGAAGCGATCCTTGCGGTTGAAGAGATCTCGCGCGTCGATGCCTCGGCGGGAGTGATTGTCGACGTGCAGAACACGCTGGTCAACAACGCGCTGCTGCGCTGGACCAGCGAAGAGCAGAAGCGTCGCTATCTTCCGCAAATGTGCAGCAACACGATCGGGGCGTACGCGCTCAGCGAGGCCGGCTCCGGCTCTGATGCGTTCGCCATGACGACACGCGCCGAACTCAAAGGCGGCGAGTACGTTCTGAACGGGCGCAAGCTGTGGATCACCAACGGGAAAGAGGCCGGAATCTTCATTCTGTTTGCGACGGTCGATCCCTCGGCCGGCTATAAAGGCATCACGGCGTTCATCGTGGAGAAGAAGTTTCCCGGCTTCAGCGTCGGGAAGAAGGAGGATAAGCTCGGAATCCGGGCGTCTTCCACGTGCGAGCTGCTGCTGGAAGATTGCCGCGTGCCGCGGGAGAACGTGCTGGGCGAGGTCGGCAAAGGATACAAGATCGCCATTGAGACGCTGAACGAAGGGCGCATCGGCATTGGAGCGCAGATGCTGGGTCTGGCGCGGGGCGCCTGGGAAAGTGCGCTCAAGTATTCTCAGGAACGCAAGCAATTCGGCAGGAGCATCTCTGATTTTCAGGGTATCCAGTTCCAGCTGGCGCAGATGGCGACCGAGATCGAGGCCGTCCGGATGATGGTCTACAACGCCGCGCGGATGAAAGACACGGGGATGAATTTTGTAAAGGAAGCGGCCATGGTCAAGCTGTTTGCGTCGCAGGTAGCGGAACGCGTAGCCTCGCTGGCGGTAGAAATCTACGGCGGCAACGGGTTCACCAAGGACTATCCAGTGGAGAAGTATTACCGCGACGCCAAGATCGGCAAAATCTATGAAGGTACGTCCAACATGCAGTTGCAGACGATTGCCAAGTTGCTGCTGGGCGGAAAATAAGGGCGCGCACAAGAAGAAAGCCATGTTTCTTCAAGCGGTTGTGAAGGGGTTAGCTTCTCCTTAAGGTGGCCTCCCGATTGTGCCAAAAGAATGACCTAGGGTAAACTACTCGGTAAATTCCGGCTTCTCTCCCAGGCAGGACAGTAGCAAAAATCTGCAGGGCAGGAGTTTACTTTGGGCCAGGACCCTCAACAGGAACTGAAAGACCTCACTACTGTTCACGATTTTTACCTCAAGTTACTGCAGGACAACCTGGGGCATACAGTGCCTGTGCCTGAGGAAATCAAGAATGCGGCGGCAACGCCGGAAAACTCTGGTTCGGTCATTCAACATTGCAAGTTATGGCTTGACCTGCTGGACCTGGCGCTGACGCCGCCTCTGGTCCGCGACGCCCTGAAATCTCTTCCCGGTTACGATACCGCGCACGCGCTGCTCCGCTACTTTGTCAGCAAGGCATCCCAGCGCTCGGGCGATCGCGACAAGACCGACTGCATCATCACCTATCTGTTCCGGACCCCGCCGCCTGACAAAGCGGGCTCCTGGCCCCGGCCTGAGGTGGACAGCCCATATGCCTTCATTTCGCAATCGTCGCTGGCATTTGAAAGCGAGCTCTACCGCGCGCTGGCCGAGGTGCCCTGCGAATCGATGCCGCCTGAACACGTGACGCTGTTGCACGAATTCGAATATCTCTACCAGGAACTGGAAGAGTTCCGGCACTTCGACCAGATCATCGATTCGGGAATCGTGCAACGCGTGCGCGAATTGAAGCAGTCTCTGGGCAAGTCGTTCTATCATCCGGACTCGCTGGCCAACATGGCGGTTTGGAATGATGTCTTCGGTCGCAAGTTTGACGAGCTGTTTCACGACGCCGCCATCCAGATCAAGACCTATGCCGAGAATGTGCAACGCGAGGGTGGAAGCATTCTTTCGCGCGTCGAGGGCGATATCACGGTCAAGAACCTGAGCGAAGTGGAGACTGCGCAGATCCTGGCGGAAGATTATCAATCGGCGCAGGATGAGTTCCGCAAGGTTTCCAAGTACAAGAAGGCGGTCGACAGCAAGAAACCGGTGCGCATCTCCGCGCCGCTGCCACCGCGCGGGCCAGCAGGACCGCCACCGGACGCGCCGCCGCGGCCCACGATTCCGCAGCCACAGATTTCAACCAACATCGCGCCGCCTCCGCCGCCTGCGGCAAGCAAGTCACAGCCTGCGTTTTCCTCGCAGACCATCCGGGCTGAAGTGCTGGCTGTCCCGCCCTCGCAGGCGGTGCAGAACGCCGTGCAGGAGGGTAAAATCCACAGTGCTCGCCAGTCCATCAAGGAGCACGTGCGCAGCTCCGACCCCAAATTCGCGGCCATCTTTCCGGTAAAAAACTCAAAACTCACACTTTCACCAGCGGAGGTGGAGGCCTTCAAGGCGGATTACCAGGGTGAGAAAAGCTTCCGCGCCGACTACGCCAATGTCCTGATGACCATTGTGGCCTACCTTTCCCGCATGGTCGTCGAGGTGGATGAATACAATCAAAAGGCGGGATCGGCGTATCTATGGAAGCCGCACGCCGACGCGCTTGGCTATCTGGTAAGCACGCTCGAGCGCCTGAGCATGGAAGCTGAACAGGTGCTGGCCGTTGCGCGCGCCCGCGGCCTGCAGGACAAAGCAACCGCATTGGCTGCGTCGCTCGAGAAGATCAAGGAATATGCGAAGACAGTCTCGCAGACGCTCCAGTCAGGTAATCACGCGAGGTAACACTGCCTAATCTGTGGCGCGAACCGGTCTGAACAGAACTTTTGCCTTGTTCCCGGTCTACCGCTTTGTTGCGTCTTCGCGGAACTTGAAGCCGGAGTAGGGTTCCGTCTTCGAGGTCTGATGGGCGCTGGATGCAGGCGCTTTTTTCTTCTTGACCGCCGGCTTTTTTATTCCCAGGGCAATATCGGCGAGTTCGAGGAAGCGGCTGCTGTTGGGCGCTCCTCCGGGACGGTTTTCCCAGGCACGCTCACCGGCGGGCCCTTTCAGGCTGTAGCGTGGCGCTATCCAAAGGTCTTTGGAGACCTTGGGCTCCTTGTCATTCTTACGGGGCATGAGTGTGCTCATTATGCCCATTTTTCCTCGCGATTTCAACGGAAAATGCCTGCTCTTTTTGAGCGGAGGCGGGAATTTTTTGGCAGCCAGGCGTTGCGAAGCGCTTCCAGAAATTGGCGTTTCCGGAACGCGTCCGCTTCGCCATAATAGAAAAAATATCGCCAAGCGTGGGATTTTTGAAGGGAGCGCCGGAACAGGCGATCTTCAAGAGCTGGCTCACGCAACGCTACCACGCGCCCTCAGACGATACTAACCAGCCGGTGGAGCTGGGCGCGGCGGGCAAATACGAAGAAGGTTGTCCGCGCTCTGATGGTGAAGACAGCGGATGCCGAGCGGCGGCCGCAGTGGAAGTCCAACAGCTTCTTCCGGCGGTTTGCACCCATGGCGAGCGCGAGCTGGTAAAGTGCTGTCGCCCTGCAAAGCCATGCGCCTGATTGCATGGACAACACTGTCTTTCACGGACCCGATCGCCAAATGAACAGCCCCGCCTTCTGGCGGGGCTGAAGTGTGCAGGCTCGTCCACCTTTGTTCGAATACTACGGCGTTGTGGTGCCTCCGGAAGTGGTGCCGCTCGTACTCGTCGTACAGAAACTGCCAACGCCGATGCTGGAAAGCGCCTGGCAGAAGTCAATGCGTCCATGGCCCATTTGCGGTACTGCCGCGCTGCGCGATATCGCGTTGGCAACGTCGCCCGGATGATACGTGGGCCGTGCCTGCAGGATGAGCGCAGCCTCGCCCGCGACCATCGGCGTACTGAAGGACGTTCCCCATCCCGCAGCGTAGTTGCCGCCGGGATACGTGGTAACCACGCCTTCGCCGGGAGCGGCGATGAACACAGCGTTCGTGCCGAAGTTGGTAAACGCGCTCCTGGTATCCGTGTTGCTGGTGGAACCCACGCCCACTACGGAGTTGTAAGCAGCCGGATAAACCATGATCTGCTGCCCGTCGTTACCCGATGCGGCGATGACCGCGATGTTCTTGCCGAGGGCGTACTGGATCGCGGCCTGGAGCGCTGGCGAGCTTTGCGAAATCTCAAAGCTCATGCTGATTACATTGGCGCCATGGTCGGCAGCATAGTAAATCGCGCGAATGATGTTGAAGAGATCCGATGTGCCGTCGCCGGCGAATGCCTTCAGCGGCATGATTTTGGCGCCGGGAGCCACCAGATGCACAAGGCCGGCGGTCATGGTGCCATGGCCAAATGCAGCAGGGGGTCCGTCCAGAATGCTGGTGCTCGATTGGCTCAGAATCGCTACCGTCGATGAGTTCAGCTGCACCAGGTTCTGCCCGTCCAGAATGCTGGTGGATGATTGCGACAAGGCAGCGGCCATCGCCGGCGGCAGATCAAGCAGTTCCGAAGGAGCCTCAGCTTCATTGATAAAGTTATATCCCGCCGACAAAACCTGGGCCAGCGCCGGATGGGAGAAATCAACTCCCGTATCGATGATGGCTACGGTAAGTCCCGAGCCGGTGAGATTGCTTCCCGCCTGAAGATCGTGTTGCCGCGTGATGGCGGTGGCCGGCTGCTGCACATAATTGCTGGCGACCGCGGAACCAAAATAATTGACCACGGTGCGGCCCGGCAGGCCATCCAGAATCGATGTGGAAGACTGGGTCAAGCTGGCGATGGTGGCGCCGGAAAGTTCAGGCACACCCAGCACACGGTTGGACTCAAAGCTCAGCACAGAAGAGTCAGTAGCAATCGTGGGATCAACGGAGTAGGTCGAAACAAGAAATACGCCACGGGAGGAAACTTGCGTGATTTGCGTGAGACCATGACGGCCGCATACATCCTGGACCTTGGTAGGTGAAGTGACCAGAATGTATTTGTCCTGGGCCAGCAAGGGCAGGCCCAGCAAACACACCGAAATATATAAAATGCGCGCAAGCACCCTGAGATTGAACATTTCCAGCGTGTCCTTTAAGCGTTGTCCGAAAGCCGCTTAGAGGCTCCCTTCGGGTCGTAATCCGTCGAACCGCAGTGAGTATAGCCAGAGTTGCGTTTCACTTCGAAGAAGAAAAAAATCGACCACCGCGCCATGCGAAACCTTGGGGCGAACAAAAAAATAAAAAAAATGGACAACCAGGAAAGCCTCATTCACGGGGCAATTAACAACAAGGCATTTTTTATCAATGACTTATGGGAGCCTTTGGC